>ERZ772906.600-NODE-600-length-20792-cov-30.479529_pt1 | contig 20792 bp, 18 predicted proteins | sample MGYA00511338_ERZ772906 | MGnify/ENA primary metagenome ERZ772906 (study PRJEB29015, sample SAMEA2738076) | human oral metagenome | biome: human oral; feature: human-associated habitat; material: saliva | place: China | collected 2212 ... | reverse complement strand
TTAATATATGACTGCTTATTCTGTGAACTTCCACTCAAAGAGCCTGCAGCATTAAGAATATAATCAAAGTTCTTACTCTTATGATAGTTGAAACCAAAGTTAAGAAAAGACTTCTGACCAGTACGGGTAGTGTAAACACCGCCAATCTGATCAAAACTCAGATTAGTCTTCTTACCATTAGAGAATTCCTTACCATCTGATTGCATAAGAAGACCACCACTGATACTAACATTGTTGTGACGGAACAAACCGATACCAGCTGGGTTAGAACCAATTGTAGAGATATCAGCACCCAAGGCCTCCATAGCTCCACCCATACCAACGTAACGTGCAGTACCATTCAAGTCCTCTCCTGCTAACTTAGCATTCTCGTATGTCTCCTGCGCATTTGCTGACAAAGCTGCAAACAACGATACTGCAAAGAAAATATATTTACTCTTCATATCTGATATTCTTTATTAATTAAACTTTCATTATCCTAAATCTTATCTATGACCACCGAAGCCACTACGTGACGAACCAAAGCTGCTTCCACCACCTGAGTTTGAGCCACCAAAGCTTCCACCGCCACTTCTTGCACCACCAAATGAACTTGGTGAAGGCTGTGAAAAGGTTGAACGCTCTGGCTGAGAATAAGTACGTGTACGATTCTCATAACCATTCTGACGTGCACCGCCAAAGCGGTCATAGTAACCATTCACATCGTTGCGTTGAGATGCATTGTTGCCATACTGGTTTACATTTCCACGACGAGTTGAATAAGCCGACTGTCCGTTGTTATAGGAACCACTTCTTGTCTGAGAACCAAAGGCTCTTGGAGAGTTACCCCAGTGATTAGCAGTACCAGTATGACCATTGTAAGCATAGTAACCACTTCTTCTGTAACCATAGTAAGGATAACCACCATAATAGCCATAATATCTGCTCCATGGATTGTACCAGCCGTAGCCAGCATAACCATAATAGTATGGATAACCGCCATAGTAGTCATAATATGGATAGCGACCATAATAGCTATAGTAAGGATAACCACCGTAGTAACCATAATACCATGGATCATCCCATCTGTCATACCAGCCACCATAGAAAGGTGAACGCCATCCCCAACCTACATAGATTGAAGAGCGACCAGCAAACCAAGGGTCATAATATCCTCCGTAGAAGCCATCAAAACGGCTCATTCGTCTGCTATATGCGAAGTCGTCGTCAACGCTCTCATACTGCCGTGTGAAGCCTCCGTAGATCGTATCTAACACTACAGAGTCACCATGCAATGTAGAGACACGTGACATAAAGATATCATTTCCAAGAGAATCAACTCCGATTTTCTTATAATTATACTTGCCACGACGATTGTATTCGTCATTAGACTTACCAATACCGCTATAATAAACAGGGCGCTCTTCCTCCATTTTACTCTGCTGATAAGCAGACTGCTCTGCCTTTGATGGGGTAAAATAAAGGTCATCCTGTGCCATAGAAAGCAATGGCATAGCTCCAAATAAAACCGAAAGTAAAACTGATCGTTTCATATACCCTTTTTTAAAATTACACTTGTTTTAACACCAAGATATGTATGTACACAATCTTTATAGTGCAAAAATAAGACAACTTTTCTTGCAAATATACGGATTTTCCCTAATCCATGGTAGGTTTTTCCCTATTTTTTATAATTTTGCAGTAGAAATTTAACACCAAGATGAAATATATACAAGTAAAGTTTACGGCAGAACCTGATTCTCAGGATGTAAGAGACATTATCGCTGCTCTTGCAGGTGAAGTTGGATTCGATTCCTTCACGGACGAGCCTGACGGACTCGTTGGCTACTGCCAAGAAGATCTTTTCAATGAAGAAACACTTACTGAGACCATGCAGAACTTACCTATTCCAGGCATAAAGGTTTCTTTCACAGCTAATCAAGCTGAGGATAAGAACTGGAATGAGGAATGGGAGAAAGCTGGCTTTGACCCTATCATCATTGATGACCGCTGTGCTATCATTTGCAAGAATATGGAAGAAGAGGCTATAGCTAACTATCCTCAACTTGCAACAATCCCAATGAAGATTGTTATTGATGCACAACAGGCATTTGGTACAGGTACACATGAAACAACACAAATGATTGTTTCATTATTACTAAACCAAGAGCTCAAGGATAAGAGAGTTCTCGATTGTGGTTGTGGTACGGGTATTTTGGGTATTGCTGCCGCTAAATGTGGTGCAAAGGATGTTGTATGCTATGATATTGATGAGTGGAGCGTACGCAATGCAGAGCACAATGCCGAACTGAATGGTGTAGAATTAGATGTACTTGAAGGCGACAAGCGAGTCTTGTCACACGTGAGTGGTGTCTTTGATGTTATCTTGGCAAATATAAATCGTAATATTATCCTTGAGGATATAGACGAGTTTGTCAGTGTTATGACAACTGAATCAAAGATTATTTTGAGTGGATTCTATGAGCAGGACGCAGAAGCTATCCTTCAGAAAGCTAACGAACTCGGTCTGAAAGAGAGTCAACGTTTGTTGAATCATGAGTGGTGCTGCCTACTGCTTGAACGGGCGTAACCTCTTCGGAAATAAGTAATTGCTGCAAATCATAGAAGCTACCATTGTAGATATTTAAGTCTACATATCCCTTAATACCTGGCAGCCTTCCGGCATCGGTATGCTGCCAGAACTTCCAAGCACCTTGATACTCCATCTGATTAACATAGTAATGGGCTATCCAATAAGGATAATCATCAAAGCGAGAATCAGAAAGATATTGGTCCTTAAACTTATAATAGGTATAGATGATAGGTTTCACATGATACCGATCTTCTACTATATGTAGCCATGTCAGAATATTCTGCTGGAACTCTTCTGTACTAATATTCTTTGGCTTATGCTCGACATCAAGTACTGGTGGTAAATCTCCTGGCTGTAAATGAGCCATAGCAAGAAAGAAATAAGCCTGACGACGTGCTGACGAGTTATTGCTCCAGAAATGATAAACACCTCGTATAAAGCCAGACTCTTTTGCATTATAGAAGTTCTCACGGAACTTTACATCAACATGACTATCACCCTCCGTTGACTTAATAATAACAAAACGAATAGGTGAACGGTCTATCAACGCATTTCTAAGTCTGTTCCAGTTAATCGTACCTTGATAACGACTTACATCAATACCATAAATTGTATAACCCTCTGGGTAGTCTGGATCACCATAAATAGCACGCCATCTGAAGCCTGTAGGTGAAACAAAGAAGAAATAAAACAGAAAACTATACCCTACAGCAAGACACAATCCTCCAGCCCATCGCATCCAACTTGGCATCTGAATCCAAGTCTTTAATATTGAATGAAGCACTTTGGGGATAAACATTTTCTTACTTTTGGATAATCTTAAGTTCTACTTTATATCTATATATATTGAACTTTCAAGATTTCTTTTCATGAAGAAAAGAAATTATTTTCATGAAGAAAAATAATTATTTACGTGAAGATAAATATTTATTTTCATGAAAATAAATTAGCACACAACCTAAACAAGTTCAAAATATGTTGTTTTTTTAGATTCAATAGACAGCAGAATTAAAAACAATTAAGCACTACTTACATCCGTAATCATGTGCTATTATTATTGTATGAATGTTATAATAATAGATTGAATTTCAAAGGAATAATTGAACATTGCTTACTAACTACTTAAACATAGAAGCAAGATAAACAGGAGCTTGTATAAAAACAAACGAAGAAACAGAGGATATAACTATCCCCTATTTCTTCGTTTATGTATATACTATTACTTAGCCTGCTCTAACTCGAGAGTCTTAGTAGTCTGATCACATACTGAAGAAGGACCCCAGTACTGGATTGGACCTGGATAGATGTAGCAAGTTTCCTTAGCCCACTTATCACGCTGAGCAGCGAAAGCCTTAAATGGAGCACCATCAAGTTCAACAAGTGCCTTGCGGATAACTGGCTTCATCTCACCGTTACGTCTCTCCATGTTCATCATCATAGTGATTGGCACACCTCCTGCCTTCCACTGATCTGTACCAGCTGTTGTGTTCTTAACGATAGCCATGTAGCCTGTCTTACCGTTAGCTATCAACTGAGCTGCTGATGAACCGAGTGCATAGCAGTAGTCTGCATCGAAGTTAGAAGGAGCTGCGCAACGACCCTCGTAACCGAAGAAGTGATGAAGAGGAGAGAACTTACCAGTGTACTTGCCATCCTTCTTCCACTGATCAAGCTTAGCAGCAACCATCTCAGAGATAAGCTTCTCTGTCTCGATGAGAGATACCTGTACGTTACCGTGTGGGTCACGATCGAGGGAAAGCTGACGAGCAACGCCCTCTGGAAGTGTCTCGAAAGTAGCCTTATTCTCTGCTGAGAGGTGAGCGAGAATATACTCACGCTGAGCAGCCTTGTCAAGGTTCAAATACTCTGCACCATGAGCAGCGAGCAAGTCATTCAACTCCTGAATCAAACGACCGATAGCAGGAATAAACTCGATAAGACCCTCTGGAATCAAAACAACACCGAAGTCGTTACCCTGCTCTGCACGGTAAGCAACAACACCAGCAATATACTCAACGATATCATTCAATGTCTGATCCTTTGCCTCAATCTCCTCAGATACCAAGCAGATGTTTGGCTGTGTCTGCAAAGCACACTCAAGAGCGATGTGAGAAGCAGAACGGCCCATCAACTTGATGAAGTGCCAGTACTTACGAGCAGAGTTACAGTCACGCTCAATGTTACCAATAAGCTCAGAGTATGTCTTTGTTGCTGTATCGAAACCAAAAGAAGTCTCAATCTGATCGTTCTTCAAGTCACCATCGATAGTCTTAGGACAACCGATTACCTGAACGCCATACTGCTTAGCAGCATAGTACTCAGCCAATACGCAAGCATTGGTATTTGAGTCGTCACCACCGATGATAACAATAGCCTTGATATCCAACTGACGGATAATCTCAAGACCCTTCTCAAACTGCTCTTCCTTCTCAAGCTTTGTTCTACCTGAACCAATCATATCAAAACCACCAGTGTTACGATAAGCCTGAAGATTCTCAGCTGTAATCTCGATGTAGTTGTGGTCAACAAGACCGCCAGGACCCATAAGGAAACCATAAAGACGGTTCTCTGGGTTCAACTTCTTAACCTCATCAAAGAGACCAGAGATAACGTTGTGACCACCAGGAGCCTGACCACCTGAGAGGATAATACCAACGTTAATCTTAGCATTGTTAGCTGAATCAGCTGGAACAAACTCTACGAGAGGCATTCCGTAAGTATTAGGGAACAGCTTCTTGATATCCTCCTGATTGTCAACACTCTGTGTAGGAGCACCTTCCTGCACCTTTACTGCACCCTGAAGAGCCTTAGGCAACTTTGGCTGATAGCCTGCTCTTTCCTTCTGCAATGCGCTAATTTCCATGTGTTTAATTTAAATGATTTAAATATAATGATTTATTTAATGTCTTTACTATTTTGCAAATTTACCTTTTTTATCCGATAATAGAAAGGAAAAGATGCTAAATTAAAATTTTAACTCTATTTTTATGTAAGAAAGTCTTGCTTTTCTATTTTTTTATTTATCTTTGAACGATAAATGTAAAATATAGCTATTTAGGATTAATATGAGTAACAAAAGAGATTTGAAACGCACCATCAATTACATTTGTGGTGATTTGTTCACAGAGGGTATCGCAGCATCTCTCTATGGTGAAAATCGTGATAATGACAATACAGAGGCTATCCTCACTTCTATCTTGGTAATGCACAGCAACTACATCAGACGCGTGTCTCATGTTCAGCCGGGCATGTCTGCCAAAGTTTATTTCAAAGACTTGAAAGACAAGTTTAGTAAAGAAGTCAATGAGATTATTGACCAACTCAATAACCTTGCATGATGTTACAGGCTATATCTAAGTGGCTTCTTTATAGTTTTATGGGGTGGAAGAAGGATGTCAGGTTTACATTGCCTGATAAAGCTATTATTTGTCTTGCACCTCACACGAGTAATCATGATTTCCTTATTGGTCAGCTTTACGCAATAGCTGAGCGGCTGAAGAGCAATTTCCTTATGAAGAAGGAATGGTTCTTTTGGCCGCTTGGTCCTATCTTCCGCAAACTTGGAGGAATTCCTGTATGGCGTGATAAGAAAACGAGTATGACCGACAGATTAGCCGATTATGCTATAAAGGCTGATAAGTTCCAGCTTTGTATTACTCCTGAGGGTACGAGAAGTTTAAACCCTGATTGGAAGAAAGGCTTTTATTATATTGCGTTAAAAGCGCAACTGCCTATCTATCTCTACGCTTTAGACTACGAAAAGAAGTTGATTGAGTGTTCTAAGATAATAACACCATCGGGTGATGTGGAACAGGATATGAAGGAAATCAAATTGTATTTCAAAGACTTTAAGGGTAAACATCCTGAATTGTTTACGATAGGAGAATTAAACGGATAATGAAGATAAAATTGCTATGTACCGCGCTTCTTGCAATGGCGTTTACAAATACCTTTGCACAAGCAGGTAAATCAACATGGGGAAAAACAGAATATGAAGATGCACCATGGGTGAAGAATGTTTCTCGTCCAAATGAGATTACAGAGGGATTACAGAATAGACATCTTTCTGTATGGTCATCTCATGGAAGATATTACGATGCAAAGAAAGGTGAATGGAGATGGCAAAGACCGATTCTATTCAGTACAACTGAAGACCTTTATACGCAGACGATAGTTCTTCCTTATCTTATTCCTATGCTTGAGAGTGCAGGAGCAATTGTCTTTACACCACGAGAAAGAGACTGGCAAAAGAATGAAGTTATAGTTGATAATGATAGTCGTACCAACTATAAAGAAGAGAGTATGAAGAAGAAGTGGGAGAACACATCCACTAAGGGCTTCGCTCTACATTATGGCAGTTATAACGATGGTGAGAATCCTTTTACGGCAGGAACAGCTCGACAAGTTAAGGCAAGGAAGCGTAACAGCAAGATTAGCTCTGTTGTTTATCAACCAACTATCCCAGAAACAGGACGCTACGCTGTATATGTAAGCTATCAGACACAGAAGAAAAGTGTTGAAGCAGCAGAATATATTGTTTTCCACAAAGGACAAGAAACACATTTCCGAGTAAACCAGCGCATGGGTGGTGGCACTTGGGTATATCTTGGAACATTTGAATTTGACAAGGGAAATAGCATTAACAACTCTGTTGTGTTGACCAATCATAGTTCTCATAGAGGTATTGTTACGACTGATGCTGTGCGCTTTGGTGGAGGTATGGGTAATATCGTTCGTGGCGGAACAGTGAGTGGTATGCCTCGTTTCCTTGAAGGAGCAAGGTACGCTACACAATGGGCTGGTGCACCTTGGGGCGTAGTAAGCAAGAGCAATGGTTCTAATGACTATAACGATGACATCAACTGCCGCTCATTGATGACGAACTGGCTTGCTGGAGGTTCTTGTTATTTGCCAGAAAAGAAAGATGGTAAGAAAGTGCCTATCGACCTTACTTTGGCAATACACAGTGATGCTGGAGTTAAAGCAGATGATAGTTTCGTAGGAACCTTGGGTATCTGTACAACGCAAGAAGGCAATAAAACATTAGGAGATGGACTTTCACGTAAGGTTTCAAAAACCTTTGCAGAACAGTTAGTAGCCAATGTAAAGAGAGATTTAGATAAAGCTTTCCACATGAATTGGACTACCCGTTCAGTGTGGGACCGCAATTATAGCGAAACACGACTCCCTGAAGTTCCATCTGCAATCCTTGAGACTCTCTCTCATCAGAACTTCCCTGACATTAAGTTAGGACAAGACCCTAACTTCAAGTTCACCTTTGCACGCTCTTTATATAAGACTATTTTGAAGTATGAAGCTAACATGCACGGTAAGACTTATACCGTGCAACCACTTGCCCCAAATAACTTCAAGATAGAATATGTATCAGCAAACAAGGTGAGATTACAATGGAGACCAACTACGGATGCCAGTGAACCTACTGCAACCCCTACTTCCTATAACGTGTATGTTGCGATGGGAACAAGAGGTTTTGACAATGGTATGAACGTTCGCAATACTTATTTTGACATAGAATTAATGCCAGGTGTCGTCTACAACTTTAAGGTAACGGCTTGTAACCGTGGTGGAGAGAGTTTCCCAACAGAAACCCTTTCTGCCTTACGCAATGAAGGTGCAACTCAAACGATTCTTATTGTCAATGCATTCCATCGTCTTTCTTCCCCTGCAGTAGTCAACACAAGCACAGAACAAGGCTTCGACCTTGAAGCAGACCCTGGTCTTAGCTATGGGCCAGTAGCTGGATGGGCAGGAAGACAAGCTAACTTCAACAAGGCTATGATGGGCAAGGAAGGTCCTAATGCCTTAGGTTATGGTGGCGAAGAACTCGTGGGTAAGATTATCGCAGGTAATGATTTCAACTACGTAAAAGAACATGCTGAGGCCTTACGCCATGCTGGTAAATACAATATTGTTAGTTGTGACAGTAAGGCTGTTGAGTATGACGAAGTCAATCTTTCTAAATATGCAATGGTAGACCTGCTCCTTGGTAATGAGAAAGATGATGGACATAGCTTGTATTATTATAAGACCTTCAAACCAGCCCTCCGTCAACAGTTATCAAAGTATCTAAATGGCCGTGGCAAACTCTTTGTCAGTGGTTCTTATCTTGCATCCGATATGCAGGGCGTTGATGAGCAAGAGTGGTTAAGAAATAACCTAAAGATTACCTTTAATGGTGCAAACTATGACAACTATAACTCTATTGTGAGTGGTATGGGAATGTCATTCGATGTTTATCGCACTATCAATGAAGAGCATTACGGTGCTTATACACCAGACAACATCCTACCTGTTGATAACGCTTTTAGCACCTTAACTTATGCTGACGGACAAACTGCAGCTGTGGCATATAAAGGAACTGACAACAGTGTTTTCACATTATCCTTCCCATTCGAGTGCATCAAGGATGCTCCTACACGCAATAGTATCATGAAGGGTATTGTCAACTTCTTAATGAAGAAATAACAACAAAGAAATTGGAATAATCTAAAAGTGTAAAGACTATGTATAAAATTCAAGCAAACGCTTCGGGTACACGAAGCATTGAGATTACAGACAGCCATCTTGAGACAATTCAGAAGTATTCACTTCTCTCTGGATTGGTCGATTCCAATGGTATTATTGATGAGGATATCCTCGACAAACTGAAATTCAATGTTCGTGGACTTCTTGAGTCTGAACCTGGTAAAGACAAAGACTTGTTGGACTTATGTCTTGATGTTATTTATAATCAAAACATGAAAGCCATTGGACTAAAAAACCTTGTTGCACTCTTCAAAGAATGGGTCTTAACACACCAAGACATAGAAGATGAGAATAAAGAAGTCCTTTAATAGTTAAAAAGGAACATAAATAAAAATCAAATTCTTGAAAACAAGCAACATACTTAAAAAGAAAATCAATTAAATACAAAAACATTTGAGTTCACAAAAAGAAAATAGAAGAACTGCAAAGCAGCATAAAAAAGCAACACCTACTCTGCGACAAGATAGAGAAGGTGGTGCTAAGCATGAAGCTAAAATCACAAGACCTTCAAGATTTCAGCTGACAGACTTCCTCCCTACTACAAAAAAGGAGGTTGAACTCCGTGGTTGGGATCAGTTAGACATTATTCTCTTTTCGGGTGACGCCTATATTGACCACCCTGCCTTTGGAGCAGCAGTCATTGGTAGAACACTTGAAGCAGCTGGTTATAAGGTAGCTATCGTTCCACAACCCGACTGGCATGGCGACTTCCGAGACTTTAAAAAGTTAGGTCGTCCACGTCTCTACTTTGGTATATCGCCAGGTGCAATGGACTCGATGGTGAACAAATACACCGCCAATCGTCGTCTACGCTCAGACGACGCCTATTCACCAGATGGCAGACCCAACCTGCGTCCAGAGTATCCAAGCATTGTTTACTCTAATATTCTCAGACAGCTCTATCCCGATGTTCCTATTGTTTTAGGCGGCATCGAGGCTTCACTGCGTCGTCTTACTCATTACGACTATTGGAAAGATTGTGTTCGTAAGTGTATTCTCTGTGATGCACGTGCCGACATGATTATCTATGGTATGGGCGAGAAACAGGTGGTAAGCATAGCACAAGAATTGGAAAACGGTGCTAACATCAAGGATTTAAAGCATATTCCACAAACCGTATATCTTTGTAAAGAGTCAGAGATTCCAGACGGAATAAGAGAGAATGACATCGTACTTCATTCCCATGAATCTTGCTTACACAACAAGAAATATCAGGCTGAGAACTTCAAACATATAGAAGAAGAGTCTAACAAAAAACATGCACAGCGTATTCTGCAGGCTGTTGACAACGTTTATGCCGTTGTTAATCCACCCTATCCTACCATGACAACAGAAGAGGTAGATGCGGCTTATGACCTGCCATACACACGTGAACCACATCCGAAGTATCGTGGCAAGACGATTCCAGCCTATGAGATGATTAAGCACAGTGTGAACATTCATCGTGGATGTTTTGGTGGTTGTTCGTTCTGCACTATATCAGCACATCAGGGTAAGTTTATTAGCTGTCGCTCGAAAGAGAGTATCTTAAAGGAAGTAAAGCAGGTTATACAGATGCCCGACTTCAAAGGTTATCTCTCCGACCTCGGTGGTCCATCAGCTAACATGTATGGTATGGCTGGTAAGAATCAGAAGGCTTGCGAGCATTGTAAACGTCCAAGCTGTGTTAATCCAGAGATATGTCCTAACCTTGAAACTGACCACACCAAGCTGCTTGAAATCTATCATGCAGTAGACGAACTTCCAGGTATCAAGAAGAGTTTTATTGGATCAGGTGTACGCTACGACCTTCTCCTACACAAGAGTAAGGATGAGAAGAGTAACGAGGCTGCCAGACAATATACTCGTGAACTGATTACACGCCATGTCAGTGGCCGATTAAAAGTTGCACCAGAGCACACTTCAGATCGTGTATTGGGACTTATGCGCAAGCCGTCGTTCCAACAGTTCTATGCTTTCAAGAAGATTTTTGACCGCATTAACCGTGAGGAGAATATGCGACAGCAGATTATTCCTTACTTCATATCTTCTCACCCAGGCTGTCAGGAGGAGGACATGGCTGAGTTGGCGGTACTGACAAAAGACCTTGACTTCCATTTGGAGCAGGTACAGGACTTCACCCCTACTCCAATGACTGTTTCTACAGAGGCGTGGTACACGGGCTATGACCCTTATACACTCGAACCAATCTTCTCTGCAAAGACACCAAAGGAGAAACTTGCACAGCGTCAGTTCTTCTTCTGGTATAAGCCAGAGGCACGTCGTGACATTGAACGAGAACTTCACCGCATAGGGCGTAGTGACTTGATAGCTAAGCTATACGACAATGTTCCGAAACGACATCCACGTGCTGTTTACGACCCGAAGGCTATCGGTAGTACGCCTGATATCCCTAACAAAAAACGTAAAGGACGGGAAGAAAAACCAACAGATAACCGTAGAAAATCTGCAAAGCAAAATGGCAAACAACCAAAGAGTTACAATCCAAACTTTTCTGGTAACCATCGACGCAGACAAAAATAAAAATGTAAGAAGGAGTTATGACCCAAAAGGCATGACTCCTTTTTTTAACTTATAACGATAAAGTGAAATTAAAAAGGGGGGCGACTCTGTTATTTAACGCATCAAATAATCTAAACGCAACTAAGAAAAGGACTACTAAAAATAAACATTGACTGGTAAAATATTACAACAAAAAGAAGATAAAAGAGCACAGCAAATCATAGAAATAGAGGTGTTTTTAGCGCAATTACAACCAATTAGTTTTCAACCAGTTACACAACCACTCCGTAAAAGGTGCTTAATTAGACTTCAAAAGGGCGTTAGTAAGCCCTTAAAAGGGCATCTCTTACAAGTCTATTAAGCCTTAATTAGAAGCCAAAAGAGCATCTTTTATTTTTCACGATGTGAATTTTCATTACAAAATAGAAGTATGAATGATAAGAACGGAGCAATTAGCAACCTATCGATTTATCAATACCTCAAAAAAAACTTATCATCGTCAGAATAGCATGTAACAGATACATCTCGCCTATTAAACACCATCTTTTTCCCACGGAGCTATGCAATTAGGTACAAATAGAAGCGATTAAACGTAAAACCTTAACAATATTTAAAGAGGTGAAGATAACTATCTCCACCTTTTTTAGTAAATTTGCATTTGATTCTGTTATAAGGTCTTTTTAGCTCATTGCGAGTAGAATGAGTTGAAGGCTACAGATGAGAAAAATAAAAAAAGAAGCTATAAATAAGAAAATAAATTCAAATTATGAGTAAGCAAACAGAAAAGATCAAGGCACTCGTGGAGAAGCGCGAGTTGGCACGCTTAGGTGGTGGTCAGAAGGCCATCGACAAGCAGCATGAGCGCGGAAAGTACACTGCACGTGAGCGTATTGAAATGCTGGTTGACAAAGGCAGCTTCGAGGAATACGATATGTTCAAACTCCATCGTTGTCATAACTTTGGTATGGAGAAGAAACAGTACCTCGGTGATGGCGTTGTTGCTGGTTCAGCAACTATCGACGGCCGTCTCGTCTACCTCTATGCGCAGGACTTCACCGTAAACGGAGGTTCGCTTTCTGAAACAATGGCTCAGAAAATCTGCAAGGTAATGGATATGGCTATGACCAACGGTGCACCAGTCATCTGTATGAACGACTCTGGTGGCGCACGTATCCAGGAAGGTATTACTTCTTTGGCAGGTTACGGCGAAATCTTCGAGCGTAACATTCTCGCTTCTGGTGTTATCCCACAGATCTCAAGCATACTTGGCCCATGTGCTGGTGGTGCTGTTTACTCTCCAGCATTGACAGACTTCATCATCATGAAGGAGCAGACAAGTTACATGTTCTTGACTGGTCCTAAGGTTGTAAAGACCGTAACTGGTGAAGATATTGACGCTGAACACCTCGGTGGCGCAAGCGTTCACGCTTCAAAGAGTGGTGTGACAAGTTTCACAGCAAAGACTGAAGAGGAGGCTATGGATCTTATCAAGAAGCTCCTCTCTTACATTCCTTCAAACAATCGTGAGGAGGCACCACGTGTTGAGTGTACAGACCCTATCGACCGTAAGGAAGACCTCTTGAACGAGATTATCCCAGACGATCCTAACCAGGCATACGATATGTACAAGGTAATTCAGGCTGTAACTGACAACGGAGAGTTCTTCGAGGTTCAGCCAAAGTTTGCTAAGAACATCATCACTGGTTTCGCTCGTTTCAATGGTCAGAGCGTTGGTATCGTAGCTAACCAGCCATCAGCATACGCTGGTGTATTGGATGTAAACGCAAGCCGTAAGGGTGCGCGCTTCGTTCGTTTCTGCGATGCTTTCAATATTCCAATCGTTTCACTTGTTGATGTTCCAGGTTTCCTCCCAGGTACTGGTCAGGAGTATAACGCTGTAATCCTTCACGGTGCACAGTTACTCTATGCTTACGGTGAGGCTACAGTTCCAAAGATTACTATCACATTGCGTAAGAGCTATGGTGGTTCTCATATCGTTATGGGTTGTAAGCAGCTCCGTTCTGATCTCAACTTCGCATGGCCAAGTGCTGAGATTGCCGTTATGGGTGCATCTGGTGCTGTTGCCGTTCTCTGTGGTAGAGAAGCTAAGGAAGTTAAGGAGCAGGGTGGCGACGTTAAGCAGTTCCTCGCTGAAAAGGAAGAGGAGTACTCAGAGAAGTTTGCTAATCCATATCAGGCTGCTCAGTTCGGCTACATCGATGATGTTATCGAACCACGCAATACTCGTTTCCGCATCTGCCGTGGCTTGGCTCAGTTGGCTCATAAGAAGCAAGACTTACCAGCTAAGAAGCATGGCTGTATGCCAATGTAATAAGGAGGCACGCAACTATGGATAAAAACGTATATGCAGCTATTGCAATGGCACTCTATGAGTTTGCCGGAAACAATGTTCACGATAACGAGCCTGGCTTTATCACTATTCTGCCAAAGCAGACAATGTGGAATGCTAAGTTCGAGATAATGACAAAGAAACCATAATAGACAACAATGAAAGAATTCAAATATACTATCGACGGCAAGGAATATAAAGTCGAGATTGGTGAGATTAATGCCGAGAATGTTGCAGAAGTAACTGTCAACGGTGAGCAGTATGCAGTACAGATGGAACAGCCTGCTGAACCTGAGAAGAAGAAGGTTGAGCTTGGTAAGCCAACTGCTACTGAGGCAAGTGAGGAGGCTGCTCCTGCTGTTGCAATCAACAGTTCTGCAGCTGTTAAGGCTCCACTTCCAGGAACAATCACATCTGTTGAGGTGACTGTTGGTCAGGAGGTAAAGGCAGGCGACACTGTTGTTGTCCTCGAGGCGATGAAGATGCAGAACAACATCGAAGCTGAGAAGGATGGCAAGGTGACTGCTATTGCAGTGAAGGTCGGTCAGGCTGTGCTTGAGGACGACCCATTGGTTGTTATTGAATAATTCTGCTATCAGTTGACATTCGTCACTGATGCTATTATCATTTTCTTAAGAGGGTGTGTCATTACGACATACCCTCGCTTTTATGATAATAGTACATTAAAATATAGAACATAGAAAAACACACAATCACATTTCTGTTTCCAAGTACAAAAGAAGATTATCTATTATAAAGTTACACCTTATTAATAAATGACATCATCCCTTACCTTGAAAGACGAAATGTAATTGTGTGCTTATGAAAACACTAATAAAGACAAAGGATTAATCCTCTGGCTAATACTATATTCTATCTAATTATAGTCGATTGCCTTCCTTAGGAAAGACAATTGAAGGCTTAAAGGATTTTGCTTCTTCAAAATCCATCAATGCATAAGAGATGATAATTACCTCATCTCCTACTACAACCTTGCGAGCTGCTGCTCCGTTCAAGCAGATACAGCCAGAACCTCTTTCTCCCTTAATAATATAGGTTTCAAAGCGTTCACCATTGTTATTATTTACAATTTGGACCTTCTCGCCTGCTATCATATTAGCAGCATCCAACAAGTCTTCATCAATGGTAATACTACCCATGTAATGAAGATTTGCCTCTGTGACAGTAGCACAGTGTAACTTACTTTTTAATACTTCTATCAGCATCTTTTCTTATTATCCTCTGTATTTTATGTGGTCAATAAGTCGGATAGGCGTATGGCCACAATAAACTGTAATACAACCTACAACATACGCTTCCCAAGTATTTACTTCAAGAAGTGTGTTGCCATCAACAATCTCAAAATACTCTACCTCAAGTCCGTCTACCGCATTGATATCAGCAATGACTTTCTCTCGTGTTTCAGCAACTGTATGGGTCTTAGAGAACGCTACACTTTGACTTAACGCCTCATATATCTTTGGTGCTATAGCACGTTCATCTGCGGTCAACAGCATATTGCGTGAACTCATAGCCAAACCATCTGCATCACGTATAATTGGACATTCAACTATCGTTATTTCATCCTTCATACCAATAAAGTCAACAAGACGTTTGATAACAGCAATCTGCTGCCAGTCTTTCTCACCGAAATAGGCTTTATCTGGACGAACGATATAAAATAGTCTACTGACAACTTGGCAAACACCATTAAAATGACCAGGACGTTTTGCACCCTCCATCACTGTTGATTGTGGTGGAAACTCGTATTGACGATTATCTGGTTTGGGATAGACTTCTTCAACAGATGGAGCAAATACATAATCTGCTCCACAAGCTTCAATAAGCTTACAATCAGCCTCTAATGTACGAGGATAACGTTCTAAATCTCCCTTATCATTAAACTGGGTAGGATTAAGAAAAACAGAAACGACGGTTATATCATTCTCCTTGACGCTTTGTTTTACAAGTGATGCATGACCATCATGCAACGCACCCATCGTAGGAACCAACCCAATAGTCTTGTTCTCCTTACGACAAGAGAATAGTTCGTTCTGAAGTTCTACAATCTTTTGAATAACTTTCATCAGTCACTAAAATTTAAATCGCTGCAAAGTAACAACAAAATAATTAAATAGACGAGATTTTAATTAAATAATCTCAACATGCCCTACTTTTTATTTGTTTTCAGTCGAAAGCGAGAGTTGTCTCATTTTTTTTTCGTACCTTTGCAGAAGATAAGCTACGCCCAGAAAGTACTAACATTCTATGCGTTTGCTTGCAGTAGTTGCAGAAACAAAAATTCTAACATAAAGAATGGGAAAAAAAGTATTATTTGTTAATCAAGAAATCATGCCGTATGTGCCTGAGACAGAGATGTCTTTCTATGGCTCAGAAATGCCACACATCATGCAAGAAGCTGGATTTGAAATCCGTACATTCATGCCAAGATGGGGAAATATTAATGAACGCAGAGGGCAGTTGCACGAGGTTATCCGCCTTTCAGGTATGAACTTGATTATAGACGATACAGACCATCCATTGATTATCAAGGTGGCAAGTATTCCGCAAACACGTATACAAGTTTATTTCATTGATAATGAAGATTATTTCCAGAAGCGTCCTGCAATGACAAAGGATGAACTGGGTAACGACTATCCTGACAATGGCGAGCGTGCTATCTTCTTTGCAAGAGGCGTGCTGGAAACAGTAAAGAAGCTCAGATGGGCTCCTGACGTGATTCACTGCCAAGGCTGGATGTCTTCAGTTATCCCATTCTATGTTAAAACTGCCTACAAAGATGAGCCACAGTTTGCCAATTCAAAAGTTGTGACTTCACTCTTTGCAGAACAGCCACAAGATAGCTTAGGAACTAACTTTAAGCATTGTCTTGAATTCCGTGAGGCAAAAGCCAAATATTTGAAGAACTATAATGATAACTTCGATTTCATGGAATTAGGCAAACTGGCTATCGACTATTCAGACGGTGTCATTGGTACCAGTGACAAAGCACATGCAGATCTTATCAACTATGCTAAGACTAATGATAAGCAGCTTTTGGAACATGCAATCGATGATACTGAACTAAAGGAGAAGTATTCAGAATTTTATAATAAACTATTCTGATATTCTTACATTCATACAATTAAGAAATTCTAAATGAGAAGGAAATTCATTGCAGCTTGTATGCTTGCAGCTTGTATCGGAATGGTATCATGTGATGATACTACAGATACCCTTGGAGGCTCACTTATTGACAATGGCGACAAACTTTCTATAAAGGCAGATACCTTCAGCGTAGCTTCTGAGACAATGGTTGCTGGCAGTGTTATTGCACGTTCAGCAACTGGATACTTGGGCAGAATGATTGACCCTGAAACAAACACAACGGTTACAGGTAATCTTATGTCACAGTTCCATGTGCTTAGTAATTTTGAGTTGCCAGCAAAGGACTCTATCATGAGTCGTGATGCAAACAATGAGATTATAGCTGATTCATGTGATATAAGACTGTATTACAGCACATACTACGGTGATTCACTTAGCCAGATGAAGCTGACGGCATACGAACTTTCTAAGCCTGTTGAGGAAGGTATGACGTATTACTCTAACTTCAATCCAGAGGCACAAGGCTATATCCGACCAGCTGCACAGGGCGGTATTGCGGAGAAACGTTCATTTACACTGACAGACTATACAGAGGCTGACAGTATCAGAAATAGAAGAAACTATAATCGTAATATCATTGTTCGCTTGAACAATCAGTACAAGGACAAGAGCGGTGTTACATATAACAACTACGGAACTTACCTGCTCCGCAAGTATCAGCAGAACCCTGCTGCATTCCGTAACCCTTATCGTTTCTTGCATGAAATCTGTCCAGGCTTCTATTTCAAGATAGATGGTGGTTCTGGTTCAATGGCACATATACAGGTTGCTCAGTTGAATATCTACTTCAAGAACAAGCAGAATGGTAAGGTATCAGAAATATCAACCAACTTTGTAAGTACAGAAGAGGTTCTTCAGTTGACAAACTTCTCTAACGACAACACAAAGTTACAGCAGTTAGCCAGTGAGTCTGGTCACACTTATCTCAAGACGCCAGCTGGTTTGTTCACAAAGTTGACGCTCCCTGTATCTGACATTATGGCAGGACATACAAACGATTCTATCAACTCAGCTAAGGTTGTACTCTACCGAGAGAACAATAGCACAACATCTGACTATCAGTTTGGAATACCACAGAATGTCGTTATGGTAGCTGCAGATAGCCTACAATCGTTCTTTGCGAACAATCGTCTACCAGATAACAAGACTTCATTCTTGGCAAGTTACAACAAGACAACGAATGGCTATGTATTCAACAATATCTCGGGAATTATTAACCTCTTCTCACGCAACACATCAATGCCTGCATGGGGTAAGGTTGTAATAGTGCCAGTTGAATTGCAGACTGTAACACAAGGTTCAGGTAGTAGCCAGAAAACGATAATTACTAAGGTTTCTCACGACATGGGACTCTCAAGCACAAAGTTATTGGGTAACACGCCAACTGGTAAGAATATTCAAATTTCGATAATATACGGTAAGTTCAATGGCAGATAACTTCTTAGAACGTCATCGTGAGGAATATGAGCAGCGCAAAGCGGCTTGGCTTCGCAAGAAAAAGCACTTGGGACGACAGCCCAAAGCAAGACTTCAGAAGCCTGACGATGAAGCACTGTAATAGAATATAAAATATAGAATCGGACTTACAACACTCATGTACGTCCGATTCTTTGTTTTTGGCACACCTTTTGTTTATACAATCCTACTAATACAGGACATATTGTCCACAGATACAAGTAAAGAAAAGAAAGGTTAGGATATGATGAATCAATTCTCCCCAAAGGTTTCTGAAATACTTTCATTCAGCAGAGAGGAAGCAGAACGACTGACAAGTGCGTCGGTTGCTCCTGAGCATATCATGCTCGCCATTCTAAGAGAGAAGTCAGGACCAGTATGGGAACTATTCAACCAATGGAAGGTTGATATAGACAATATAAAGAAAGAAATTGAAAGAAGACTTCAGGAGGAAACAATTGACCCAACTACTTATGTGCCTGATATGCTTTTAAACGAGCAGGCAAATAACATATTGAAATTAGCTGTACTTGAGGCTCGTATTCAGCATGCACAGACAGTGGATATTCTTCATCTCTTCCTTGCTATATTGCACGATTCTTCTAACAATGGTGCAAAGCAAATAATGGAAGAAAGTGGATTCAATTATAACAACGCAATATCGATGTTACAGAAACGCGCAAACCAACCAAAGAATGGTATAGGAATGGCTGACGAGGAAGAAATGGATGATGATATGATGTCATCTTCATCGTCTGAAGGCAGCAATAATGCCAAGACAACACAGGCTCCTCGTACAAAATCTAAGACACCAGTGCTCGATAGTTTCGGTACGGATCTTACTCAAGCGGCTGCCGAGGGAAAACTCGATCCTGTTGTAGGTAGAGAGAAAGAGATTATGCGTGTCAGTGAGATTCTTGGTAGAAGAAAGAAAAATAACCCTATTCTCATTGGCGAACCAGGTGTTGGTAAGAGTGCTATTGTTGAGGGCTTGGCACAACTTATCGTAAAACATCTCACCTCTCCGATTCTCTTTGATAAACGTGTTATCACACTTGACTTAACTGCTGTCGTGGCTGGTACCAAGTATCGCGGTCAGTTTGAGGAGCGCATCCGTGCATTGATCAAGGAAATCGAACAGAATCCTGACATCATTGTCTTCATTGATGAGATTCACACACTTATCGGAGCAGGTTCTTCACCAGGCTCAATGGATGCTGCTAATATCCTCAAACCAGCTTTGGCAAGAGGTACTATACAGTGCATCGGTGCAACAACACTTGACGAATATCGTAAGTCTATTGAGAAGGATGGTGCCTTAGAGCGTCGTTTCCAAAAGGTACAGGTTGAACCAACAACAGTTGAAGAGACATTGCAGATTCTTGAGAATATCAAAGACCGCTACGAAGCACATCATCATGTAAGTTATACAGAGGATGCGTTGAAGGCTTGTGTGAAGTATGCTGACAGATATATTACTGATCGTTTCTTCCCAGACAAGGCCATAGATATCATCGATGAAGCTGGTTCGCGTATTCACTTGCAGCACGTGAAGGTACCACAATCTATCCTCGACATTCAGAAAGAGATAGAAATAGCACAAGAGAAGAAGCAGACAGCAGTAAAGAATCAGAACTTTGAGCTGGCTGCAAGCTTTCGCGATAAACAGACGGAGTTGGAACAGACACTGAAAGAAGAGCAAGAAAAGTGGCAAAATGGTGATACCGAAGATAAGGTTGAAATCAATGAAGAAGCCATTGCTGACGTTGTTTCTATGATGACAGGCGTACCTGTTCAGCGTATGCAAGAGGCAGAAGGCGTTAGACTAAAGAACATGGATGCTGAACTCAAGCAGGTTGTTATCGCACAGGACGCAGCTATCGACAAGATGGTAAAGGCTATTCAGCGTAACCGTGTAGGTCTGAAAGATCCTAACCACCCTATTGGTGCATTTATGTTCTTAGGTCCTACGGGTGTGGGTAAGACTTATCTTGCCAAGCGACTGGCAGAGATGATGTTTGGCTCTTCGGACGCTTTGATTCGAGTAGACATGAGCGAATACACAGAGAGTTTCAACACTTCTCGCCTTGTTGGTGCGCCTCCAGGATACGTTGGCTATGATGAAGGTGGACAGTTGACAGAGAAAGTGCGCCGCCATCCCTACTCTATTGTCTTACTTGATGAGATAGAGAAGGCACA
>ERZ772906.594-NODE-594-length-20975-cov-5.564532_pt1 | contig 20975 bp, 15 predicted proteins | sample MGYA00511338_ERZ772906 | MGnify/ENA primary metagenome ERZ772906 (study PRJEB29015, sample SAMEA2738076) | human oral metagenome | biome: human oral; feature: human-associated habitat; material: saliva | place: China | collected 2212 ... | reverse complement strand
AATATTTCTTCTCATTTATTTATATATCTTGATAATTTATAATTTTATTTTTATATAATATATATGAATAAAAACCCCAAGGTATAAGTATTTTACACCTCGAGGTTTAAATTTTATTTCAATAAACATAGACTAAGATTTTAAGCTTATCTCTAACATTTATTAGTTTTGTTTATCTTTTCTTTTTAGTCTTGCAGCTACTGCTAAAGCTACTAACCCTGCTACAGTTGTCATACCACTTTGACTTTCACCTGTATTAGGTAAAGTTTTTAATCCATTTAAATTAGCACTTGAGCGTTGTAAGTTAGGTTTATTATTTGATGAACCTGGGTTATCATCTGGTTTCTTAGTTCCTACTAATACTACTTCATCAACTACGTCTTTAAGTATCGTTTCTTGAGTTACTACATCTAACACTTTTCCGTTTTCTGATAGTGTTATTGTTTTAATTGATTTACGACCTTTTTTACCTTTTATTTTAACTACACGTTTTCCTTCTTCTAATGTTGAATCATTTTGTTCAATAGTTTTATAAACAACATCGTCTTCTTTTAATTCTTCTTTAATATCTATAAAAGGTTTTAGAGCTATAGGTGGTTCTTGCATACGTTCTTTTGTATAGATTTCTAATAAATGATCATATTCATTTTCTAAATCTTTTAGTTCAGATATTAATTTTTGTAATTCATCATTTAGTTTTGTTTGTGTTTGTAAAAGATTTGTCAACTTAGTCACTATATCTTGAAGTTGAGCTTTTACTATAATTAATTCTTTTTCATTTTCCGCAAGTTTAGCTACTTTATCTTCCATATCTTTTTTCTTTTTATTTAAAGACTGGATATTATCTATAATTTTGTTCAGATTCTCGTGTTTATCTTTATAAACTTTTAGAGCATCATCATATTCTTTTTGTGCTCTATTTGCATCATTTTTAGCTTTATTTAATTCAGCATATTTTCGCTTTTGAACATTTAATACATCTTCTAATGCTTTTTGTTTAGCGTTTTGATCTGCTGTGACATTTCTTAAATTTTCTTCTACTTTTTTCTTTTCTTTTTCTGCATCTTGTAAATCTTTTACAGCTTTATTAAATTTATTTTGCGCATCTTGTGTTTTTTCTTTAATTTTGTTTAATTCATCAACTTTGTTTTGAGCGTCAGTAACATTTTTCGTTGCTACATCTAGTGCTTTTTGGGCAACATCTACCGCATTATTTGCAGTAGCAAGATTTTTTTCTTTTTCACGAACTTCAGATTCCGTACTTATGGAAATAGGCTCCAAAGTATCTTTTGATTCAAGACTATAATCTCTTTTCCATTCCTCGCGATTTTTATGAACATATTTATGAACAGAAGCAATAGAAATCTTAAGCTGATCTAAATTCATACCTGCTACCAACGGATTACTTGTCATAGCAAAACCTACAGCTCTTGTTTCTGAATCATCTAACATATGCCTAGCATGACCATAAATCCCTGTCATATGTGCTTCATAATAGAATCTTAACAAACTATTGTGTAAAGCATTAAATAAGAAACGTTTAGACACATGTTTATTATCTTCTTTTTTTACAAAAGTATAATCTTGGCTTTCAAACCTATTATATTCTTCACCCTTATCTTCTTTGTCAATACCAAATTTAAATGCCGCTTTATTTAAAGCTCTATGATAATGCATTGACTCTGAATAATCATCGTCCATAGTTATTTTAGCAGCTTCCCTAATAAAGTTTTGAGTATTTAAATTAACTTTTTGTGGAGGTAATCCAAATTGTGCACGAATTTGATTATTTAACATCACAAAATATTGAGAATAAAGAATATTATCCTCTAGTGACATATTCCTAACATCAATTTTTTCATCATCCTTATATTCAGGATCCATGGATAACTTAAATTTCACATTTTCCATAATCTCTTTTTCAAGTTTTATTAACTCTTGCATTTTAGCTTCACGAGCCTCACGAGTACGTAATTCAAAATACTCTTTAAGTCCCTCCACAAATCTAGGATCTAGGCTTGCAGTCATTTTGATTCCTTTTACTCCAAATGGATATTTAGCTTTTTCTAAATCTAAAGCTATATCTTGCAATCTACGTTTTGCATCTGCTAGTTCCCCATATTTTATCACTTTTTCTTCTTTTTTCGTATTTAAATCACTATTAGCATCTACTTTACTTGCTGCTAATTTTCTATCATGTTCTTTAGCTTGATCTAATTCTAATTTTGCTATGTCTTTTTTATTCTGATTTTTATTAACAATTTTCTCAACTTCTGTTAATTTCTTTTTCGCTATATCTTTTTGAGCAGGATCAAATGCTTTTTTCTTAAGATCCACATCTTTATCAGCTTCATCTGCTGCTTTTTGAGCTTCTTTAACTTTTTCATCTGCAGTATTTTTAGTATTTAGTTTAGCCGCTTTATCTCTTTGGACTTGGTCAAATTCTTGCTCTTTAGTAGCTTTATCTGTTTCAGCTTTTTTTATATCATTTTTCACACCTTCAATTACATCTGGTGTTATTTTTTTACCTTCGTCAATATCCTTTACTAAAGAATCAACTTTTTTTTCTAATTCATTTTTTTCATTCTGAGTAGTTGCAATTTCATTTTTATTAACGTCTACTTCTTTAGTTTTATTATCGATTTCGACTTTTTTATCATTAACTTTTTTCTTTGCATCTAATACTTGTTCATCAGAGACAGTATATGCTTTATCTTGTTTAACAGTTGTCTCCACAGGGACATCCGCTGCTTGAGCTTGTGATCCAGTGTAACTAACACCTACTATTGTTAAACCTAATAATACCGATGCTGTTCCGATTTTATTTTTTCTTAAAGAAAATCTTTGCTTTCTTTTTATCATAATATATTTCCTCCGTAAAAAATATGTAAATAATAATATACAGATAATTTTAACATGGAGAATTGTTGTTTACATAAATTATGAAGAAACAGTCACATTACCCTTAAAATATACAATTTTCCTCAATACTTACTTCTCCTAAATGACAAAACTGTCTTCTAAATTTATATCTCAAATTTTATTAAAAGTAATTTTAGCAATAAAAAAAGAAACTAATTCACTAACTAGTGAACTAATTTCTATAACAATTTCATTAATTATTAAAATTCAATATCTATACCTGTCTTATTTGCTTTGCAATAAGCTTCATAAGTCACATCTCTCACCTGTCTGTAATAAGGATCGCCAGTAATCTCAGCAACAATATCTTCATATTTCAGAATTTTATTCGCTAATATAACTCCTTCTTCCTTGTTTTGTAATAAATATAGCGTAGCCAATATTGCAACGATTTCCTTAGAAAAAGCAGCTCTATTTAATAATAGTGGATTTTCATTATATAGTTTAAGTGTCTCCTTGCATCTCTTCTCCGCTAATTCATAGTAACCAGCTCTTACTAAGAACGATATAGCTACTTTTAACAAATCACAATATACAGCACTCATATATTTACTCAAATAATTTCTTACTGGTATATTTTTAAAGCAATCTTCGATAATTCTTTCAATATATTCTACTGAATAATCACCTTTTGATGCCGAATATATTAAAATGAACTGTCCGTATATTTCATCAAATCCCAATTTATCCTGTGAATCAATTCTATTCTTTATTATTCTTCTATTCTCTTCAAATAATTCTTTATCCTCTTTCCAAAGAATATTATTTAAATAAATCAATATAGTTAATCTCTTACTAAATTCGATATCTTTTTTCTTCAGCTCTTTTTTACACTCATTCACTAACTTTGATGAAGAACCTGATTGCAGAATCTTCTGTAGTCTATTAGCGAATTCAGTAGTTTCAGAGTCGATATTATCTAAATAAAAAGTAAAATAATCCAAATAATTTATATCCAAATTCTCTAATAACTTTTCAAATGTAGCTATAGATATACTTGTTTCATCCGCTTCAAAACGCATTAGTGTTCTCGTAGAGATAACATCACCTGCCACATCTTTTAATTTATATTCTCTTTCTTCCCTTAGTTTTTTAAAAATACTTCCATGCACATTCTTTTCGGCCATTCCTTTTCTCCTAAATTCTAATTTTAAGAATAATTTATCACTATTATTTCTATGAATAAATACATAAAATACTATTCTAATAGTATTTGCTTATATATTTTACCATTAAATTAACTCTTATTTTTAGTATGTGACAGATGCGTCATATTAAAATATTTTTTCTCTATATCTTTAAAAATAACTACTCTATGTGACATATTCGTCACCTGTTATCCGTTATATTTTAATCTAGTTTTTAGAAAAATAAACTTCGAAGTATAGTATAATTACCTCGAAGTCTACTTATCATTTCATTTTATTTTAATTCCATAAATCTTCTAGTAAGTGAGTTTGTGTTCTATCTGGTCCTGTAGAGAAAACAGAGATTTTAACCCCTACTAATTCTTCGATTTTTTCTAGATATTTTCTTGCGTTATCAGGAAGCTCATCAAGTGATGTTACACCTGTGATATCTTCATCAAACCCTGGTAATGTTTCATAGATTGGCTTACAATCTTTAATGATGTTTTCATTAGCTGGGTATTCAGTTAAGATTTCACCTTTATAATCGTATGCTGTACAGATTTTAATTTCTTTAAGTCCTGTAAGAACGTCTAGACAGTTAACTGACAGATTAGTCATTCCAGATACACGAGCTGAGTGACGCATTACTACTGTATCGAACCATCCAATACGGCGTGGACGCTTAGTAACTGTTCCGTACTCATGACCAACTTCACGAATTGTATCTCCGATTTCATCGAATAATTCTGTTGGGAATGGTCCATCACCTACACGTGAAGTATAAGCTTTTGAAATACCTAATACTTTAAGTCCGTTTGTTGGAACGAATCCATTACCTACAGTGATTCCTCCTGCAGATGGGTTAGATGAGGTTACATATGGATATGTTCCGTGGTCAATGTCTAACATTACACCTTGTGCACCTTCGAATAAGATATTTTTATTTTCATTTTGTGCATCTTCTAATACTTTAGAAGTGTCTGTAACATATTGAGCTAATTGTTTTCCATATTCGAAATACTCATTGAAGATTTCTTCTACTGTGAATCCTTCAGTTTCATAGATTTTTTCGAATAGTTCATTTTTTTCTTTCAGATTTTGTTCTAATTTTTTCTTGAATAGATCAGCATCTAATAAATCAGCGATACGGATACCACAACGTTTGTATTTATCTACATAACATGGTCCGATACCTTTTTTAGTCGTACCAATTTTGTTTTCTCCACGACGAGCTTCTTCAACCTCATCAAGTTTTAAGTGGTATGGTAATACTACGTGTGCTCTATTAGAGATTCTTAATCCATTACAAGTAACCCCACTTTCTTTAAGTCTATCAATCTCACCACAAATCCATTTAGGATCTACTACAAGGCCATTACCGATAATTGAAAGTTTCTCTTCATTAAAAATTCCAGATGGGATTAATTGAAGTTTGTAAGTTTTTCCATCAAACTTAATAGTATGTCCTGCGTTGTTACCCCCTTGATAACGAGCAATTACATCAGCACGTTCTGCTAAAAAGTCGGTAATTTTACCTTTACCTTCATCTCCCCATTGTGAACCTACTACTACGATTATTGACATAAATTACGCCTCCTGAAAGCAATTATTTTTTCCATTAATAATTATATCACAAATACAGACGTTTACAACCATTATTTATAAAAAACTCAAAATTATCGGACGATTTAATCAATTTTCACAGTTTATACACTTTTATGCGTTTTCATTAAAAACAATTATCAACTATACCAAACTTTTAATACTATCCCTAAATACAAAAAATAACCTGAGAATCAGTTCATACTAATTCTCAAGTTACTTATTCGTTTAATTATAATCTGTCGTATGTTTTATATTAGAAGATTCCGATGATTGTTTCTGTTTCTTCATCGATATCGATATTTAATGCACTTGGTACTTTTGGAAGTCCTGGCATTGTTAATACTTTGTTCGCATAAGCTACTACGAATCCAGCACCGCTACGTAATTTAACATCGTTGATAGTAATGTTAAATCCTGTTGGACGACCTTTAATCTTCGCATTATCTGTTAATGAAGCTGGAGTTTTCGCCATACATACTGGCAGGTGTTTGAATCCAAGACTTTCGATTCTTTCAATTTCAGCTTTTACTTCATCAGAGAAGTTAACACCATCAGCTCCGTAAATTTCACGACATACTGTTTCGATTTTTTCAGTAATTGAAGCTTCGTCTTTATATAATAATTGTAGTTCTTTATCATTTTCTTCAACAGCTTTTACTACTTTTTCTGCTAGGTCTACTCCACCAAGACCACCTTTTTCCCATACTTCTGTACGAGAGAATTCTACACCTTGTTCTTTTGCCCAGTTTTCTAAGAATGCTAATTCTTTTTCAGTATCAGTAACAAAGACATTTAGAGCTACTACTATCGGTAAGTTAAATTTACGTAAGTTTTCGATGTGTTTTTCTAAGTTTTGAACACCTTTAGCTAATGCTTCTAAGTTTTCTTCTTTTAGGTCTTTTTCTTCAATGTCACCGTGTAGTTTTAATGCTTTAACTGTTGCTACTACCACAGCTGCCTTTGGTTTAAGACCTGCCTTACGACATTTAATGTTTAAGAATTTCTCAGCTCCTAAGTCAGCTCCGAATCCTGCTTCTGTAATTACGTAATCAGCAAATTTTAAAGCTGTTTTTGTAGCTAAGATTGAGTTACATCCGTGCGCAATGTTTGCGAATGGTCCACCGTGAATAATCGCTGGGTTGTTCTCTAATGTTTGAACAATATTAGGTTTAATAGCATCTTTTAATAATGAAGTTATAACACCTTCAATTTTCAAATCTTTTAGGTAAACTGGTTCACCTTTTTTATTATAAGCAACAAGGATATTGCTTAATTTTTCTTTAAGATCAGCAATTCCTTCTGACAGACATAAGATAGCCATTACTTCACTAGCTACAGTAATATCAAATCCGTCAAGACGTTCTAAGTCTGTTCCTGCATTAACTTTAACATGACGTAAATCACGTGCATTCATATCCATAACACGGTTAAAGACGATTTTATCTATTTCTAATTCGTTTCCTTGGAATACGTGGTTATTTACTAATACTGCGATTGCATTGTGAGCTGTAGTAATAGCGTGCATATCTCCAGTAAAGTGAAGGTTAATGTCTTCCATCGGTACTACTTGAGCATATCCTCCACCAGCTGCTCCACCTTTTCTTCCTAATACAGGACCTAAAGATGGTTCACGTAGTGCTACACAAGATTTTTTCCCGATTCTATTTAATCCATCAGATAAACCGATAGTTACAGTACTTTTCCCTTCTCCACTTGATGTTGGGTTAATAGATGTAACTAATACTAGTTTTGCATCATCTTTAATATCTTTTTTAATATTTTTTGTTTGGATTTTTGCTTTGTGATTTCCGTATAATATTAAATCTTCTTCTTTTATCCCTAATTTACCTGCTACTTCAGCAATATGTTTCTTTTCACATTCGTTTGAAATTTGAAAGTCTGACTTCATTTAATCTACCTCTTTTCTTTGGGCTTTATTTTTATTTTAATCTTCCAATCCTGGAATACGTTTGTATATTTTATCTATATTTATTAGATGTACATTTAGATCGAAACAACTATCCAATACTTCTTTAGAAACTGTATTTTTAATAGTTTCGTTTCCTTCTAGAAGTTCTCTAAATGGAATACCTTCAAACCATGATTTCATCGCTAATGGTTGGACTAAATCGTAAGCTTCTTCACGTGAGAATGAATATTTTTCAATAAGATTACTCATAGTTCTTTGAGCGAAGATTACACCATTAGTAGCGTAAATATTTTTAATCATGTTATCTGTAAATACTGTTAGATTTTTCACAACATTAGTAAATCTATTTAACATATAGTCTAATAATGTTGTTGCATCATTACTCAGGATTCTTTCTGCACTTGAGTGAGAAATATCGCGTTCATGCCATAGTGGAATATTTTCATAAGCTGCGAACATATATCCACGCATAATTCTAGCACATCCTGCCATGTTTTCACTTGAGATTGGATTACGTTTATGAGGCATTGCACTTGAACCTTTTTGATTTTTCGAGAAGAATTCTTCTGCTTCTCTTACTTCTGTACGTTGTAGGTGACGAATTTCCACACCAATTTTTTCGATTGAACTTGCGATTAACGCTAAAGTCGCATAGTAATCTGCATGTCTATCACGTTGAAGTGTTTGTGTTGAAATATTGCTTGACTCAATTCCTAATTTTTTACAAACATAGTCTTGAACTTCTGGTGGAGTATTCGAGAATGTACCTACTGCTCCAGAAATTTTCCCTACTTCAATAATTTTTCTTACTTCACTGAAACGTTTGATATGACGGTTAAATTCATCATAATAAAGCGCGAATTTTAATCCAAAACTACTAATATCAGCATGCACTCCGTGAGTACGTCCGATACAAGGTGTGAATTTATATTGTAACGCTTTTTCTTTTAATACTTCTTGGAAATTTAATAAATCTTTGTATAGAATATCATTAGCTTGTTTATATAAATATCCATAAGCAGTATCAACAACATCAGTAGATGTTAATCCATAGTGCACCCATTTTTTCTCATCACCTAAGTAACTAGAAACGTTACGTGTGAATGCTACTATGTCATGTTTTGTTTCTTTTTCTAATTCTAAAATTCCTGGTAGGTCAAATTTTGCATTAGCGAATAATTTTTCAACGTCTTCTTTTGGTACAACACCTAATGTACTCCAAGCTTCTGTCGCATAAAGTTCTACTTCTAAATATGCTTTAAAACGATTCTCATCGCTAAAGATATTACGCATTTCTTCTCTACTATATCTTTCAATCATTGCAATAATCTCCTGATGTTTTTTAATTAAATCGATCTATCTAAAAATTCTATAAAGACAAATGACCGATGTCTTTTCTGTAAAATAGTTCTTCACAATCTATTTTTACTATCTCATTATACACTTTTTTATATGCTTCTTGCAAGCTCTTTCCTTGTGCACAGACTAATAATACACGACCACCATTAATTACTATATCATCACCTACACGCTTAGTTCCCATATGGAATACAGGTGTAGCGACTTTATCCAAACCATGTATTACAGCCCCTTTTTCACTTTTTTCTGGATATCCTTTCGCTGCCATTACAACACCTATAAAGGCATCTTTGCTCCACGATAATTTTACTTCTTTACCATCGATAATATTATTAGCTATTTCGTATAGACTACTTTCTAATGATAAAAGTAATATTTCACTCTCTGGATCTCCAAAACGAACATTAAATTCAATAGTTTTTACACCGTCATGACATTTCATAAGTCCAGCATATAATATACCATAAAAAGGCATTCCCTCATCACTCATGGCATCAACCATCGGTTGAACAACATTCCTAACACCTTCATCAATATCATTTTGAGTGATCTTCTTAAGTGGAAGATACGCTCCCATACCACCTGTGTTTAACCCTTCATCGTTATCGAATGCACGTTTGTGGTCTTGTGCAATCTCCATTGGATAAACTTTTCTATCAGAGACAAAGCACATAAGTGAGAATTCTTCCCCTTGAAGAAATTCTTCAATAACAACACTAGAACCAGCTTTATTGAATTTAGCATTGCACATCATTTCCTTAAGTTCAGCTTGTGCTTCTTCTAGAGTATTTGCTATTATTACTCCTTTACCTGCAGCTAAGCCATCTGCTTTAAGAACGATAGGAGCTTTTTGCTTGCTTAAGTACTCTTTAGCTTGTTCATAATCATTGAAACTTTCATATTTTGCAGTCGGAATATTGTATTTTCTCATCATCATTTTTGAGAATACTTTACTTCCTTCTAGTTGTGCTGCAAGCTTAGATGGTCCAAAAGTACGCACACCTTCTTTTTGTAGTTCATCTACTAAACCATTAACTAATGGCACTTCAGGTCCAACGAAAACAAGATCGATACCATTTGTTTTTGCGTAGCTTGGTATTTGGTCTTCTGTTAATGCTACACATACTCCAAATTTTTCGACTGCAGGATTAACACCTGCCATATGTACTTCGTGACCTTCTTTATGGAATTTATAAGCGATAGCGTGCTCTCTACCACCGCTTCCTACTACTAATACTTTAGCCATATTAGTGTTTAAAGTGGCGTATTTTACTGAAGACCATCGCCACACCTTTCTCATTACATGCATCTATGCTTTCTTGATCTCGTATAGATCCACCTGGTTGCACTATCGCAGCAATACCGTAATCAGCCGCAATATCAGCACTATCTCTCATCGGGAAGAATGCATCAGAAGCTAGCACTGCACCTCTTGCTTTTTCCCCTGCTTGTTCTAAAGCTATTTTACATGAACCTACTCTATTCATCTGACCAGCACCGATTCCTAAAGTTTGCCCATCTTTTACTACTACTATTGCATTTGATTTAACGTGTTTTACCACTTTCAAGCCAAACTCAATATCTCTTTGTTGAGTTTCATCTACTTTCTTTTCAGTTACACTCTCATATTCATCAGCAAGTTTATCATTAAAATCTTGTACTAAGATTCCACCACGAACACTTTTAATTTGTTGTTCATGATTATTATTTTTTTCTGATAGTTTGTAGATACGTAGATTTTTCTTTTTAGTTAGTATCTCTAACGCTTCTTCATCATAATCTGTTGCTAGTATAATTTCTAAAAAGATACTGTGCATTTTTTCAGCAGTCTCTTTATCTACTTTGCCATTTACTGCAACAATCCCACCAAAGATAGACACAGGATCCGCTTCATAAGCTCGACTATACGCTTCGAATACAGAACTTCCTGTCGCTACACCGCATGGATTCATATGTTTAACAGCAACACATGTAGTCTCATTAAACTCTGAAAGAATATCCAGTGCCGCAGAAGCATCTTGAATATTATTGTATGACATTTCCTTACCATAAAGTTGCACAGCATTTTGCAAAGCATAACTTTCATTATTATCTTGTACGTAGTGATATGCTTTTTGATGAGGGTTCTCTCCATAACGAAGACTATCTTGAAGTGTATAAGATAATGTTAATTTCTCTGGTACCAAATTATCTTTTTTATTAAAGTAATTCGCAATAGCAGCATCATAACTAGCTGTTGTATTAAATACTTTAATCGCTAAAGCACGACGTGTTTCATAAGTAATTCCACCTTGTTCAAGCTCTTCAAGAACTTTATCATAATCACTAATATCGGTAACTACCGCTACATCATTGAAGTTTTTCGCGGCACTTCTTAGCATACTAGGACCACCAATATCAATATTTTCGATAATTTCTTCTTCACTAACTCCTTCTTTTTTAACAGTAGCTTCAAAAGGATATAAGTTTACACAAACTAAATCGATATACTCGATATTATTTTCAGCTAGGTGTTTATTATGAAGTTCATTACCACGTTTTGATAATAGACCTCCATGAATTTTAGGGTGTAAAGTTTTTACACGTCCTTCTAAAATTTCTGGAAAATGTGTAACATCTTCGATACTAATACAGCTTACACCATTATTTTTCAAATGAGTATAAGTTCCACCTGTACTAATAACTTCGAAACCATGTTTTTCTAAACCTTTTGCAAATTCTACAATATTTGTTTTATCACTTACACTTATTAATGCTCTTTTAGTCATAGTGCCTCCTCAACTAACTTTAATATTACTTCTGGATATAATTTATGTTCTAGTTTATGTACTTTTTCAGTAACAGTTTCTATAGTATCATCTTCTAAAACTTCAAATGATCTTTGAGCAATTACTTCTCCACCATCAAGTTCTTCATTTACATAATGAATACTAATTCCTATTTCTTTCTCTCCAGCATTAAATGCTTGTTCGATAGCATCTTTACCTTTAAATTTCGGTAATAATGATGGATGTAAATTAAGAATTGTTTTTTTATATCTTTCTAAAAAAAACGGTGAAATAATTCTCATATATCCTGCTAAAAATATATAGTCTAAATCTTTAACTTTCTCAAAAATTACACTTTCATATGCTTCTTTTGACTCAAAATCTTTTGCAGAGAATATAAATACCTTAATATTTCTATTATGTGCTTTTCTAATAACCGCGGCATCTTTTCTATCGCACACTAATAGCTCAATTGATATTTTATCTTTTAATCTTTCATCATCAGCAATTTTTTCGAAATTATTTCCTGTTCCTGATGCAAATATCGCTACTTTCTTCATACTATCTCTATTCCACTTTCCTCTGTTACTTCACCAAGGACAAACGCATTATCAATTAATGATAAAGTTTTATCTACGTCTTCCTTGTTTACTATTAATACCATACCTACACCCATATTAAAGATATGATACATTTCTTCTTCATCTATTTTACCTTTTTCTTGTAAGTACTTAAATATCTCTGGTAATTCATATGAGCTTTTATCAATCTTCATACCTAGTCCGTCTTTTAGAGCACGAGGTAAATTCTCATGGAAACCTCCCCCAGTAATATGAGCTATCCCTGCTACTTTTACCTCTTCTAGTACTTTTAGTACTTCTTTTACATAGATTTTAGTAGGTGTTAGTAAAGTTTTTCCTACTGTACTTCCGTTAAATTCTTCGTTTAAACCAATATTATTATCTTTTAAAATTTTTCTTACTAATGAGAAGCCATTAGAATGTACTCCACTTGATGGAAGTCCTATTACTACTTGACCTGCTTTTGTATTTTCTGTACTTAATAATAGTTCTTTTTCCTGAGCTCCCACACAGAATCCTGCAATATCGTATTCTCCATCTTCATAAAATCCTGCCATTTCAGCAGTCTCCCCACCGACTATCGCACAACCTGCTTGAACACAACCTTCAGCAACACCTTCAACTATTGCTTCTACTTGTTCAGGGTAGTTTTTACCTACTGCTAGATAATCTAGGAAAAATAATGGAATCGCACCTTGAGCAAGTATATCGTTGGCACACATCGCGACAACATCAATACCGATAGTATTATGAATATCTAATTCGAATGCAAGTTTTAATTTTGTACCTACACCGTCAGTACCACTAACTAATACAGGATTTTTAAAGTTATAACTACTAAGATCAAACGCTCCCCCAAAACCACCGATAGCTGACATCATACCAAGATTTTTAGTACGAGCTACGTGTTTTTTAATACGTTCAACACTTTCATAACCTGCTTGCAGACTTACACCACTTTCTTCATACTTTTTACTCATTACATTCTACCCCTTTCTTTTAGAAACTCTTTCTGAATATCTGTCATTGAACTAACATAACTTTCTTCATAGTCATATAGCCCTGCTGAGTAATCTCCGTTATAACACTCCATACATAATCCCGAATAAGGTGCATCATAGTTCAAACCAATAGAATCTATTAATCCTTGTTCACTTAAGAATCCTAGTGAATCAGCTCCAATAATTTCACAGATTTCTTCATTTGTTTTATTTGCTGAGATAAGTTCCTCAGTAGTAGATATATCTATTCCATAAAAACTTGGGAACATTAGCGGTGGACAAGCAATTCTTACGTGCACTTCTCTAGCTCCCGCTTCTTTTAACATCTTCACTATCCTTTTACATGTAGTACCTCGAACGATAGAATCATCAACTAAAACAATACTTTTACCTTGAACAACACCTCTTACTGGTGAAAGCTTCATTCTCACACCTTGCTCACGAAGTTCCTGCGTAGGCTGAATAAATGTACGAGCTACATATTGATTTTTAATTAATCCCATTTCATATGGAAGTCCACTTTCTTCTGCGTATCCACTAGCCGCGGATAAAGATGAGTTAGGTACACCTATTACCATATCTGCATCTGGTGTAGGTTGTTCTTTAGCAAGTGTACGTCCTGTTCTTTTTCTAGCACTATGAACGTTAATTCCAGCAATGTTAGAGTCAGGTCTAGCAAAGTAAACATATTCCATCGCAGCTATTGCTACTTCTGTATCTTCAGTATATTTCTCTATTCTTATACCTTCATCATTAATAGATACTAACTCACCTGCACCTACATTACAAACAAACTCAGCACCTACAATATCTAATGCACATGTTTCACTAGCAGTTACATATGCACCATTTTTCATCTTACCTATCGCTAAAGGTCTAAAGCTATTTGGATCTACTGCACCATAAAGAGTATTTTCAGTTAAGACTAGATAAGTAAATCCACCTTTTATAATATTTAGACTTTCTTTAAGTTGTTCTTTGAAGTTTTCTTTTTTACTTCTTCTAATAAGATGAATTAGTACTTCAGTGTCAGAAGAAGAATGGAATATTGCACCTTGTTGTTCTAATTCTTTTCTTAAAGTTTTCGCATTTATTAAGTTACCATTATGACAAATACCAACGCTCATATCATAGAAATGAAATAGAAATGGTTGAATATTTTGGATACTATTGCTTCCACTAGTCGCGTATCTAACATGACCAATAGCACTATTTCCAACTAATCTCTCTAATTTTTCTTTATCACGAAATACTTCCGATACCAACCCAAGGTCACGATGTCCTCTAAGTTTAGTACCTTCTTTAGAAACTATTCCAGCTCCTTCTTGACCTCTATGTTGTAAACTATGTAAACCGAAGTACGTCACATTACTAGCTTCAGGGTGTCCCCAAATACCGAATACTCCACATTCTTCATTAAGACTACGCATTTTTTAATCTCCTTAAAACTTCTTCATAAGCTTCCATTACAGAACCTAAATCTCTTCTAAATCTATCTTTATCTAATTTTTCATTTGTATCTTTATCCCAAAGACGACATGTATCTGGAGAAATTTCATCAGCTAGAATTATTTCACCATCTTTAGTTTTTCCGAATTCAATTTTGAAATCAACAAGTACTAAGTTTGCATCTAAGTACAATTTTTGTAATAGTTCGTTGATTTTTAAAGCTTGAGTTCTGATATTTTCTAACTCTTCTTCTGTAACAATTTCTAATGCCACTGCATGATCATTATTGATTAGTGGATCATTTAGTTCATCATTTTTATAACTTAACTCAAAGACTGGTTTTTTTAATTTTTTCCCTTCTGCAAGTCCGTATTTTTTCGCCATAGAACCAGCTACTATATTACGTACAATTACTTCTAAAGGAATAATAGTAACGTGCTTACAAATCTGATCTGTTTCATTTACTTTTTTAATGAAGTGTGTTTTTACACCTTCTTTTTCTAAGTATTCGAAAATTAATGAAGTAATTGTATTATTGAATACTCCTTTTCCTTCAAACTCTTCTTTTTTCACACCATTAAAGGCAGTAGCACTATTTTTATAATGTACATATATTTCATCATTGTTTTCACATTCGAACAGTTGTTTAGCTTTTCCTTCGTATAAAAGTTTCATTATTTTCTTCCCCCTTTGAAGTAATTCACTCCATTTTTGAATATATCTTGTTTAACTTTTATTGTATTTGTTTTATATAATGTAGCTCCGTATCTTTCGCTATGCCCCATTTTTCCTAGGATAAGTCCATCTTCACTAACTAATCCTTCAGTAGCTAGAAGTGAACCGTTAGGATTGAAACGACCATTTAATGTAGCATTACCGTCGAAATCACTATATTGGAAAGCTACAAGATGCTTAAATTTGTTAATATTAAGTCCTACCACTTTTCCTTCACCATGACTGAATACTACTTCGTGTTGATCTCCAATATTAAAATCTTGTAACCAAGGCGAGTTAGTATTAGCTACACGAGTAAATGCTGTAGTTGAAATATGTTCGTAACTATCATTTCTGTATAGTGTTAAGTCATCTTCTGCCAATTCTCTTACTTCACCGTATGGTAATAATCCTGATTTAAGCAATGCTTGGAATCCATTACACACACCTAAGATTAATTTTTTCTGAGCAAGGTGTTTATGAATCGCATCTTTAACTTTCTCATTTTTTAAGAAGTTTACAATGTATTTAGCACTTCCATCTGGTTCATCCCCACTTGAGAATCCTCCAGGGAACATAATTATATGAGATTCTTCGATAGCTTTTGTGAACTCTTCTATCGATTGTTCAATATCATTTTCACGTGTATTTCTAATAACTACAGTAATCGGTGTAGCTCCCGCTTCTAAGAAGGCTTTTTCACTATCGTACTCACAGTTTGTACCAGGGAATACTGGAATAACTACTTTTACATCTTCTACATATTTTGGATAATATTTTTTCTCTTTATATTCTGTATGAAGATTTTCAACATTACCTTTATCTTCATTTTGATATAATGGATAAACTTTATTTAGTGTTTTTGTGTATGCTTCGTAAATATCTTTATGCATAAACACTTCGTTGTTAATTATAATTCTTTCACTAACTTTTCCTAATTTTTCAAACGGTAGTTCTACCGTTGCTTCTACTACAAGAGACGCTGGATCAAAGTTAAGAATGTTTTCTTTTTCAACTTCAAAACCTAGATCATTACCAAGTGACATTTTTACTAATGAAGCGGCAATACTTCCTTCTTCTTGGACATATGCAGATACTATCTTACCTTCTTTAATATATTTATGAACAAGTTCGTAATTTTCTAAAGTTTTCTTAATGTCTGGGTATCCTTTTTCATCTTTTTCTACAGGAACATAGTATAATCTATTGCCAACTTGTTTAAGTTCAGGAGTTATTACATCAGCTATTTTTACAGGAGTACAAGCGAATGAAATTAATGTCTCAACTACATTTAAATCATTGAAAGTACCTGACATACTATCTTTACCACCGATACTTGGTCTACCAATTTCTTTTTGAGCATAAATACTTCCTAATAAACTTTGAGTAACTTTACCCCATTTAGTACTATCAGTTCCTAATTTTTCGAAGTATTCTTGGAATGAGAAGTACAAGCTATCTTTATTTCCACCTACTGCGTAAACTTTTGCTACTGACTCTAACACCGCATAAATAGATGAAAGGAATGGTGAGTAGTATGAAATTTTTGGAATAAATCCATAAGTTAAGATTGTCGCTGTATCACTAGTTGTATGTAATGTTGGTAAGGCTTGAACACTCGCTTGAACTGGTGTAAGTTTATGTTTACCAGAAAAAGGCATAAGAACTGTAGTTACTCCAATTGACGAGTCAAATTTTTGAGCAAGACCTTTTTGACAAGTTACATTTAACTCACCTAATTCGCTTAAGATGTTTTCACGAGTTACTTCTTTATCTGCAAATGGATTAAATCCATTATTATCTTTCATCGTTACTGATGATTTTTGGCGAACACCACTTGTTTCTAAGAAATCAGCGCTCATATCAACAACTTTTTCATCGTTGTAATACATTTCTAATCTACGTCTATTAGTTATATTGGCAACATGGGCGTATTCAATATTTTCTTTTTCACATTCACGAATAAATGTCTCATAATCTTTTTTATCTATCGCTACTGCCATACGTTCTTGAGATTCACTAGTAGCTAGTTCTGTCGCATTTAAGCCTTGATATTTAGTAAGAACTTTTTCTAAATGAATTTCTATACCATCAGAAAGTTCCCCGATAGCTACACAAACACCACCTGCACCGAAGTCATTACATTTTTTAATAAGTCTTGTTACTTCTGGTTTTCTAAATAAACGTTGTAACTTACGTTCTTCAGGGGCATTACCTTTTTGAACCTGGCTAGACATAGTGTTTAATGAATCGTTAGTATGTTCTACACTTGAACCACTCGCACCTTGAATACCATCACGACCAGTTCTACCACCTATCATTACAACTATATCACCATCGACAAGAGTTTCACGTTTATAGTCTCCGTCCTTAACGGCTCCGACTACAGCACCAACTTCCATATGTTTAGCTACATAACTATCATCATATAACTCACGAACAAAAGTAGTCGCAAGTCCAATTTGGTTACCGTAAGATGAGTTACCTTGTGCAGTTCCTTTAGCTATATCTACTTGAGGAAGTTTGTGTTTTAAAGTATCTTCACGTTTTTGTAGTACATTACCACTCCCTGAAATACGCATAGCTTGATATACATAACTACGTCCTGATAGTGGATCCCTGATTGCGCCTCCTATACAAGTACTAGCTCCCCCGAATGGTTCGATTTCACTTGGGTGGTTATGAGTTTCATTTTTGAATTGGATTAACCAACGTTCTTTTTCACCATTATTTTCTATAGTAGTAAAGAATGAACATGCATTAATTTCTTCACTTACTTCAATATTTTCATCTTTCAATACTTTTACATGGTATTTACCGATAATACTCGCCATATCCATAAGCGTGATAGGTTTATCATTACGGTCAAGTTCATCACGGACATTTAAGTAATAATCAAATGCATCTTGCATCTCTTTTTGGAAAAGTTCTGACTCAATTTTAACTTCATCCAACACAGTTTCAAATGTAGTGTGTCGGCAGTGGTCACTCCAGTAACAGTCTAGTACATAGATTTCAGTTTCAGTTGGTACGCGACCTTCTTTTTTGAAGTAATCTTGAATAAATACTAAGTCTTCAATATTCATCGCTAGAGAAAATTCTTTTTTAAGACCAAGTAACGAATCTTTGTCAAATTCTAAAAATCCAGCTAAATCTTTTAGTGGTTTTGGAGTAGAATCTAATGTAAAGTCAAGAATTGATAAATCTTTCTTACGAGCTTCTATTGGATTTACTAAATAACTTTCAACAAGTTCTAATTGTTCATCTGTTAATTCTTTATTAAAAAGAACTAGCTTACCACTTCGTACAGTTGCTTTACTTTTCGAGTTAAGCAATCTTATGCTTTCTTTTGCGCTGTCAGCTCTTTGATCGTATTGAGCAGGTAACACTTCATAAGCGAAGTACTTCCCATCGTTAAGCTCAATATCTTCAAATACTTCATCGACAACAATCTCAGAAAACACAGAAGTTTTAGCTAGTTCATAAGTTTCTTCATCAATATTAAAGACATCATAAATTACATACAACTCCACAGAGTCAAGACCTAGATTAAACTCTAAGTTCAGGTTATCTCTTAGCTGTAATTCTTCTTTATTATATCCATTACGTTTCTTTACAAAAATTCGTTTATTAGTCATGTTTTCCTCCTAAAATTACATCACCGTAAAAATTAATATGTCCTATTTTTCTATCTTGGCGTGGTTCTTTTTCATATAAGTGTAAGTATCCACCATTGTTTTTATATACATCTATAAAATACTCTAAGTCTTGACCTAGGATATTATAAAGGGTAGTTTCTTTATTATCTATCTTACCAACTTTCAAGCCACATATAGCTTCAATATGAGCTCTAAATTGACTCTTAGTTGCACTCTGCATCGTTATATGTCCTGAATTGTGAACTCGTGGTGCTATTTCATTAAAAATGACTTTACCTTCACTTATAAAGAACTCAACTGTAAGTACTCCGTAATAGTCAAAATTACTAAGAATTCTTTTCGTGTACTCAATTGCAAGAGATTCTTGTTCTTTAGTAGCTGTAGTAGGAACTTTAGAGCGATACAAGATATTATTTCTATGTTCATTTTCTACTACTGCGACGATATTAATCTCATCTTTATCTTTAACAGCCACTACCGAAATTTCTTTATCAAGTTTAACGAACTCCTCTAGTAATGTATGTGGTTCTACTTCTTCAGTAGAAGTTATTTTTTTCTGTCCTTTTCCATCATAACCAAAACGTACAGTTTTCATTAAATATGGTTTAGTTATTTCTACATTTGTATCTTCTTCAACATATATATAATCTACTATTGGAATATCCAGTTTTCTAGCGAATTCTTTTTCATAATATCTATGTTGGGTAGTTCTTAACACTTCTGCACTTTGGACTATGTTATACTTTTTCTCTAGTTTTTCTAAAGAAGTGGCATCTATATTCTCAAATTCAAATGTAATAACATCACAAGCTGAACATAACTTTTCAACACTTTCGAAATCATTAAACTCGGCTTGAATAAATACATCGCTGAAAATTTTTGCACAACAGCTATCGCTAGGATCTAGAACAGCAATTTTATAGCCCATCTCCTTGGCACTCATAGCAAGCATTCTTCCTAGTTGACCACCACCGATTATTCCAATAGTTTTTCCTGGTAAAATTGTCTTAATCATAGTTTCATCTCTTCCAATACTATTCTTTCTTGTTCTTTTTTGAATTGTTCGTACTTATCAGCATACTTCTCATTAGTAATTCCTAGTATTGATAAGGCACTAATAGCCGCATTTTTTGCTCCGGCTACTCCTATTGCCATAGTTAAAACCGGTACACCGGCTGGCATCTGAACTATCGAATACAATGAATCAACTCCACTAAGAACGCTTGATTTAATCGGAACACCAATAACCGGTAATTTGGTCATAGAAGCAACCATACCCGGAAGATGTGCCGCTCCTCCCGCCGCCGCTATGATTAATGAATAACCATTACTCTTTGCATTTTTAGAAAATTCAACTAAAAGATCAGGTGTTCTATGCGCACTTACTACTTTTTTATCAAAAGGAATTTCAAATTCTTCTAACAACTTACAAGTTTCTTCCATCGTTGTATAATCCGACTTCGAACCCATAATTACCGCAACTTTCATACTTTAAGCTCCTTTTTTATTTTAAATGTACGTTTTTTTATAGTTTATTTACATAAATTATTTTTATCGTACGTCTACAAGTAAGATTATACTACTTGTTTAAATATTTATCAAGTATAAATACGATAAAAGTCGGATATTTTTATTTTTCTATAAACAATATTAAAGATTTTATGAACTTTTCCTCCTATATACTTATTTATATCGATTATTTACATAAGAAAATACAGACATTACATTTAAATCTTTTTATTTTTTATCCTTAAATAGACATAAAAAAACACCCAGAACTAATGTTCTGAGTGTTCATTTACTAGAATTTAATTTTTTCTTCGATGTATTGTTTTAATTCAGTGATTGGAATACGAG
>ERZ772906.593-NODE-593-length-20992-cov-4.180924_pt1 | contig 20992 bp, 22 predicted proteins | sample MGYA00511338_ERZ772906 | MGnify/ENA primary metagenome ERZ772906 (study PRJEB29015, sample SAMEA2738076) | human oral metagenome | biome: human oral; feature: human-associated habitat; material: saliva | place: China | collected 2212 ... | reverse complement strand
GAGCGACATCAACGCCAGTTCCACCACGATCTCCGGTGACATCGACCGCAGCGGCGCATCGAATGCGGTGGTGGTCGGCAGCGACGCGAGCACGACGGCGATCGTGGCCTCCGGCACCGGCGACGGGCAGGTGGCGGAGGCCGACGCCGCCGGCAACCTCCGCTGGCAGGCCGACCACGACCGGCCGACCGTCGTGAGCAGCGTCTCCGGGTACTGGGTCCCCCAGGTGTCCTCGAAGAGGCCGGGCCTGTACGCCGAGGGCATGACCTGGGGCAGCCCCGCCATCATGCAGGAGTTCCTCTCGCTGCGCGAGCAGTTCCCGCAGGCCCTCCTCCTCTTCAGCGACGAGTGGAGCGTCTTCGACGCCGGAGGCGGCTGGTGGGTGACCATTGTGGGGATCACCTTCAGCACGGCGGAGGGGGCCAACGCCTGGTGCGACTCCCAGGGCTACGACTCCGAGCACTGCCTGGCCAAGCGCATGGAGTCCAGCGGATCGCCGCAGGGCACCACCAAGTCCCGCTGAGGCTCCGCCCTGCGGGGCCGGCCGGGCCGCGCCCTTCAGGACTGGAGGCTGCCCTTGAGAGCCAGCACCCGTGCGGCCGACTCGTCCACCCGCGCCGCGAAGGCGGGGTCGGACTGGGCGGCGGCAATGAGGGCCTTGACCATGTCGGCGGCCACAGCCGGCTCCGCCGAGGCCAGCACGATGTCGCAGCCGGCCCGGATCGCCTGCACGGCCCGATCGCCCGCAGTCACGCCCTGGACCTGGACGGCGGCGGAGACGTCGTCGGTGATGACCACCCCGGAGAAGCCCATCTCCGTGCGCAGCATGTCGGTGACAATTTTCGAGGAGAAGACCGCCGGCGCCGAGGAGTCAATGAGCGAGTACGTCGCCGAGGAGACCATGATGACCTGCGCGCCGGCGGCGATGGCGTTGGCGAAGACGCCGACGGCGGCGTCGGGCAGGCGGTTCGTGGCGGAGTCGACGACGCCCGCGGAGGTGTCCGTGTTGTCCTTCACCCGCCCCAGTCCCGGGAAGTGCTTGTAGGTGGGGATGACCTTCGAGGCCCGCATCCCCTCGGCGAAGGCGCCGGCCTGGGAGGAGACCGTGGCGGCGTCGTGTCCGTACTCGCGCCCCCAGCGGCCGATGGGCTCGTTGGAGGTCGGCCGGGAGATGTCGACCAGGTCGACCACCGGGGCCAGGTTCATGTTGACCCCGACGTCGGCCAGCTCCCTGCCCCAGGTGCGTGCCGAGGCCACCAGCTGGTCGCGCGGCTGGGCCGACTGGTCCAGCGCCGAGGGGATGTCGGAGAAGCCCGAGCCGGACAGGACCTGGACCTCGCCGCCCTCCTGGTCGGTGGCCACGAGCATCGGGGTGGAGTGGGTCGTGCCCGGGCCGACCTTGCCGGTGAAGGAGGAGATGACCTTCTGGGTCGCCTGGCTGCCCGCCGTGGTGCGGCCGGCGATGAAGATGTTGCCGACGTGGTGGGTCTCGACGGCCTGGGCGGAGGACTGCGTGGGGGTGGTGGCGTCCACCCCGACCATCATGAGCTGGCCGACCTTCTCCTCCAGGCTCCAGCCCGCCAGCGCCCCGGCGGTGGCCGTCGCGGTGGCCGACGGCGTCGCGCTCGCAGCCGCGGTGGGCGAAGGAGCGGCGCTCGACACAGCCGGCTTCGGGGTCGTCGGCCGCACGCTGGGGGAGGAGGAGCCGGCCGACGAGGAACCGGGGAGCAGCGAGCATCCCGCCAGGGAGCCGGCGCCTAGAAAGGCCGCCAGGAGCACTGGCCGCCGACTCACGTGATACGGCGAGGACTGGCTGGTGGCGCCAGGGGCGAGGGGCTTGCCGGTGTCGGAAGTGTCAGGCCGATAACGGTCGTTCATGCCGGCCACACTAAGGCAGGTCCCTGGGTGCTTGCGAGATCATGACCCTGACGGTCTGCTCGCGAACTGTTCGCGGTGCTACTCCCAGCCCAGCTCGTGGAGGCGCTCGTCGGGGATGCCGAAGTGGTGGGCCACCTCGTGGATGACGGTCACGGTGATCTCCTCCTCCAGCTCCTCGCGGCTGGAGCACCAGCGCTCCAGGGGCCCGCGGAAGATGAGGATGCGGTCGGGCAGCACCATGGACCAGCCCTCGTCGCGCTCGGTGAGGGGGACGCCGTCGTACAGCCCCAGGAGCGTGGGCAGGCCGGAGTCGTCATAGTCCTCCTCGGTGAGCATCTCCGGATCGGGCTCGTCCTGAACGAGGACGACGACGTTGTCCATCACCTCGGCCAGGTCGGCGGGGATCCGGTCGAGGGCGTCACCGACGACGTCCTCGAACTCCTGCTGCGACATCCTGACCGGCCGCGTTTCCTGGGTGCGGTCAGGCTCCTGGTGGTGCTCGTGGCTCACGATCTCAGCCTGCCAGACCTCCCGGCTCCGCCCCGGGAGCCCTCGCGGGCCGGAATCCCGCCGAAAACCGAGCGGTGAGGAGGGTCACGCTCCTGGGATTTGCGCTGCGGAAGACTGTCCCCTTAGTGTTCATCCCGGTTCGAGGCGCGACGACGTCGAAGGCCCCTGGCCCCCATCGTCTAGCGGCCTAGGACCCCGCCCTTTCACGGCGGTAGCACGGGTTCGAATCCCGTTGGGGGTACGGATTCGCACAAGTGAATAACACAGTGAATTCACACTGGCCTCGTGGCGCAGTTGGTTAGCGCGCCGCCCTGTCACGGCGGAGGTCGCGGGTTCAAGTCCCGTCGGGGTCGCCGACCAGACCTTTTGGTTCAGGTCTTGGCTCTGTAGCTCAGTTGGTAGAGCGTTCGACTGAAAATCGAAAGGTCACCGGATCGACGCCGGTCGGAGCCACTGCGAAAGGCCCGGAACCCACAAGGTTCCGGGCCTTCGCTCATTGCTGGACGGGCCTCCGCTCGGGGCCGGGCGCGCCGGGCCCCTTCTGAGTGTCGCCTGCGGGATCTCTTCGCCATGTCGGTAGCCAAGACGGCCTTCATGATGGATGATGGTGGCCTTATGTGTGTGCGACGCCACGTTCGTGAGCGCTGAGAGCTCCGTACTCCACCTGGCCCGCACGCCACCACACGACCCGCGCCGTGTGACGGCGCCACATTCATACTGCGCAAGGAGGACGCCATGATCTCAAAGACCGTGACCCAGCCCCCGGGCGAGCCGATGGAGGAGCCGGAGCAGACCATCCATCCCGACCCCGAGGTCGTCGCGAACGCCTGGGTCGGCGACTGGCGCGCTCTGGAGGAGCGGGCCGCCGCGGACCTGGAGGGCTACTGGGCCGAGCGCGCCGGCGAGCTGGAGTGGTCCAGGCGCTGGGACACGGTGCTCGACGAGTCCGGGGCACCTTTCTACCGTTGGTTCGTCGGTGCTCGGACGAACATCGTCTCCAACGCCGTCGACCGGCACCTGACCAACTCCCACCGCAACAAGCTCGCCCTCATCTGGGTGGGTGAGGACATTGAGCAGGTGCGTACCTTCTCCTACTTCGACCTGGGCCGGGAGGTCGAGAGGATGGCCAACGTCCTCAGGGCCATGGGCGTGCACAAGGGTGACGTCGTGACGATCTACCTGCCCCGCATCCCCGAGGTCTTCTTCGCCATGCTCGCCTGCGCCAAGCTCGGGGCCATCCACTCGGTGGTCTTCGCCGGCTACTCCTCCGACGCCCTGAGCGCGCGCATCGATGACTCGGAGTCCAAGGTCGTCATCACCGCCGACGGCTCGTGGATCAACGGCAAGGTCTTCCCCATGAAGAAGATCGTCGACGACGCGGTGCGCTTCTCGCCCACCGTCCAGAACGTCATCGTCGTGAGCAACACCGGCACCGAGGCGGTCATGGACCCCATCCGCGACCACTGGTACCACGAGCTGTGCAAGCTCCCGATCGCCCAGGGCCGCTGCGAGACCGTGCAGGTCGACGCCGAGGATCCCCTGTTCATCCTCTACACCTCCGGGTCCACCGGCAAGCCCAAGGCCATCCTGCACTCCCACGGCGGCTACCAGGTGGGCACCTATGTCACCCTGCACGACTGCTTCGACGTCCATGATGCCGACCGCTGGTGGTGCACCTCGGACCCGGGCTGGATCACCGGCCACAGCTACCTCGTCTACGGCCCCCTGCTCAACGGCGCCACCGTCTTCATGTACGAGGGAAACCCGACCTTCCCCTACCCGGACCGCTGGTGGAACCTCATCGAGCGTTACGGCATCAACGCCTTCTACACCGCCCCCACGGCCATCCGCACACTCATGCGCTTCGGCGAGGCCTGGGTGCGGCGCCACGACCTGTCCAGCCTGCGGCTGCTGGGCAGCGTCGGTGAGCCCCTCAACCCCGAGGCGTGGCGCTGGTTCCACCACGTCGTGGGCGCCGACCGCTGCCCGATCATCGACACCTGGTGGCAGACCGAGACCGGCATGTTCCAGATCACGACGGTGCCCTCCATGCCCCAGAAGCCCGGCGCGGCGGGCCGGCCGGTGTTCGGCCAGGAGGCGGCCGTCGTCGATGAGGAGGGCCGGGAGGTCCCCGACGGCGTCGAGGGGAACCTCGTCCTCAAGCGGCCCTGGCCCTCGATGATGCGCACTCTCTTCCGTGACCCGCAGCGCTACGTGGACACCTATTGGAGCAAGTACCCGGGCCTGTACCTGACCGGGGACTCGGCCAAGCGCGACGCCGACGGCTGGTTCTGGATCATCGGGCGCACCGACGACGTCATCAAGGTCTCCGGCCACCGCCTGGGCACGGCCGAGGTCGAGTCGGCGCTCGTCTCCCACTCCGCGGTGACCGAGGCCGCCGCCGTCGGCCTGCCCCACGAGGTCAAGGGGCACTCCGTCCACGTCGCCGTCGTCCTGGCCACCGGGGTCGAGCCCTCGCGTGAGCTCGAGGCCGAGCTGCGCCAGCATGTGGCGGCGACCCTGTCGCCGATCGCCAAGCCGGAGTCCTTCTGCGTCCTCGAGTCGCTGCCCAAGACCCGCTCGGGCAAGATCCTGCGCCGGGTGCTGCGGGCCCGGGCGCTGGGTCAGGATGAGGGCGACCTGTCCACCCTCGCCGAGGAGTGATCGCCTCGGCCCCGACCAGGCCCCGGATCAGGGGGCGGTCCGGGCCACCGCGAAAGGCCCGGAACCCACAAGGTTCCGGGCCTTCGCTCATGACCGGGGGAGCTCCGCGCCGGGGCGGAGGGACTCACTGGCGATCGCGCCGGTAGTTGCGCACGGTGGCGAAGATGGCGAAGGCGACGGCGGCCACCGGCCAGAGGATCCAGGAGATGTCCCAGGCGTCGAAGATGAAGCTCCACAGCAGGTAGATGACCACTGCGGCCGGCCAGTAGATGCTGGCGACGAGGTTGGTGAAGGGGTCGTCGTCCTGATTACCGTCCCAGGAGGCCTGCTGGCTGACGGGTGCGGGGCCGGCGGGACGGCTGGGCTCGGAGGCCACCGGAGCGCCCGCGGGGGCCACCTGCGGAGCGCCGCCGGGCCGGATGTCCTGAGCGATGCCCAGGACCGGGGCCAGCTCGTGAAGGTTGCCGAAGTCGGTGATGACCTGCCCGACCGCCTCATTGTGGGTCTTGCCCTGGGCGATGGCGTCGTTGTAGGCGTCCTCCATCATGGCGCGCAGCTCGCTGCGGGCCTCGGTCAGGCGCGGCGTGGCCGGGTAGGGGGCGAACATGTTGTCGAGGAAGGTCTCGATGGTGTCCATCAGTGGGCTCCTTTCGCGAAGCGGTCGACGAGGGTCTTGGTGTCCTCCCACTCGGCGACCTTGGCGGTCAGGTGGGTGGTGCCTTCGGAGGTGAGGCGGTAGTAGGTGCGGGACTTGCCGGAGTCGGACACTCCCGAGTAGGAGGCCGCCAGGCCGGTGGACTCCAGGCGCTTGAGGGCTGTGTAGAGGGTGGTCTGCTTGATGGTGTACTCGCCGTCGGAGACCTCGGTGATGGTCTTGGCCAGATCGTAGGCGTAGGACGGCTGCCGCTTGAGCAGGGACAGGACGATGAGGTCGATGTAGCCGCGAATGGCATCTGCGCTGATCATGTGAACCCTCCTTCCTTGGTTCGTGATGACGGGGCCCTGAGGTCCTTGTGTGCATCTAACGTACTACGGCACACGTAGTACGTCAAGTGGAGGTCTGTGGTGTGGCTCCCGCTGGCGGCCATACGTCACAGCCCAGGCACAGCGGGGCCGCTTAAGGTGGCCTCATGCTCGTCGCAGCCACCACCCCTCCCGCGACCCCCAGCGCAGATCCCAGCGCGAGTGCCTCGACCACCCCCACTCCCACGGGCGTGCCCGAGGTCAATGTGGACGAGACCGTCAAAGCGGTGACCAAGACGACCAACGACCTGGTCACCATCGCCTGGCAGGCCGGCGTGGGAGTCGTCATCGGCCTCGTCATCGCCTTCGTGGTGGTGGCGATCCTGACGTTCATGGGCAGGCGGCGCCTCCTGTACCACGAGATCGTGGACTTCGGACGCCGGCCGATCGTCGCCGTCGGCGCCATGACCGGGGCCTTCCTGGGTACCCAGCTCGCCCTGACCGCGCTGCGGCACACCAAGAGCGACTCCACGACGATGGTGGTCATCGAACGCGGGGTCACCATCGCCCTCATCATCTCGGTGACCTGGCTCGTCGTCGCCTTCGCCAAGGCCATCGAGTCCACCGTCGTCAAAGGGGCGCAGGCCGGCGGGGACCAGGGGCGCGCCAACCGCGTGACCACCCAGAGCCAGATCATCCGGCGTGTGGCCCAGGTGATCATCGTCATCGCCGGGCTCGTCAGCGCCATCATGACCTTCCCCAGCGTCCAGTTCGCCATGGGCTCGCTGCTCGCCTCGGCCGGTCTGGCCTCCGTCATCGCCGGTATGGCCGCCCGCTCCATGCTCGGCAACGTCTTCGCCGGCCTCCAGCTGGCCACCACCGACGCCATCCGCGTGGACGACATCGTCGTCGTCGATAACGAGCAGGGCACCATCGAGGAGATCACCCTGACCTACGTGGTCATGCGCACCTGGGACGACCGGCGCCTCATCCTGCCCTCGACCCACTTCACCGAGAACCCCTTCGCCAACTGGACGCGCGGAGGCTCCCAGGCCACCGGCTCCTTCACCCTCGACCTGGACTGGCGCGTGCCCATCGCCTCGCTGCGCGCCGAGCTGGCCCGCCTCGTGGCCGCCTCCACCGTCTGGGACGGGCGCCAGGCCTCCCTCGAGGTCTTCGACGCCGTCGGCGGCCACGTCACCGTGCGCATCGTTCTGACCGGGAACGACCCCGGCGACGTCGGCGCCCTCAAGTCCTACGTGCGCGAGGAGCTGGTCACCTGGCTCCAGCGGGAGGCCCCCTACGCCCTGCCGCGCACGCGAGTGGAGGTCGAGCAGGTCGAGGTCACCCAGGACCTCGGCCCCGAGGAAGTGGCCCGCGCCGCCGAGCAGATCGTCGCCACGCAGAAGGCCGGCCCCGCCGGCGCCACCACGGCCGCTGCGAGAAGTGGGACCGACGCCACCGTGACCACGGAGGCCGAGGGGGAGAGCACGGCCCACGGGCTGGGGGCCCGGCGGGCCGTCACCCTGGGGCGGGCCATGGGGCGCTCCCTGCTGCACCGCGCCCGGCGCGGGGGACTGGGACCCAGGTGAGCCGGGCCGCTACGTGGCCGACGCCCCGGCGGATGGGTGAGTTTTCGCTGCGTGAACGCATCTCGCCCGGCGCCGTCGGGCGGGTGACGATGAGCCCATGAGTACCAACGCGAGCAGCGAGCCCTCCGTGACGTCCGCCTCCGTGCCCTCCGGCCCGACCCTCGACCTGGAGGCCGCCGCGCGCACCGACGCCCAGTGGCGCGCAGCCCTGAGCCCCATGGAGTACCACGTGCTGCGCGAGGCCGGCACCGAGCGCCCCTTCACCGGGGCCCTGCTCGACGAGCACCGCGAGGGCGTCTACCGCTGCCGCGGCTGCGGCGCCGAGCTGTTCCGCTCCACCACCAAGTTCGACTCCCACTGCGGCTGGCCCTCCTTCTACGACCCCTCCGACTCCGAGGCGGTCACCCTGAGCACCGACACCTCCCACGGCATGGTGCGCACCGAGGTCCGCTGCGCCACCTGCCACAGCCACCTGGGACACGTCTTCGACGACGCCCCCCAGACCCCCACCGGCCAGCGCTACTGTATGAACTCCGTGAGCCTGACCTTCGAGGAGGAGCAAGCATGATCCGGGTCCTGAGCCTCAACCTCCAGCACGGCCTGCCCGGCGCCGGAGCTGGTGACGGCAGCGCCTCCACCGGCTCGCTGGCCGGCGCCGACATCTCCGACCCCGCCACCGCCCGCGCCGTCATGCGGGCCACGGCCGAGCAGATCGCCGAGCTGGCCCCCGACATCATCGCCCTCCAGGAGGTGGACCTGGGCCAGGCCCGCTCCGGTCGCCTCCACCAGGCGGCCTTCCTGGCCGAGGAGCTGGGCATGCCGACCTGCCGCTTCTCCGCCAGCTACGCCGGGCCGGTGGTGGGACTGCGCCGTCGGCCCCTGCGCACCGCGCTGAGCTCGCCGACCGATGACGTCCTGGGGCTGCTGCGCGCCGCCGTCGGGGCCGGGCCGATCGGCTACGGCAACGCCCTCCTGTCGCGCTTCCCGGTCTCCGGCTGGCACGTCAAGCGCCTGGGGCGCGGGGCCTCCAGCGTGGAGAAGCGCGGCGAGCGGGCCTGGGACCCGCGCTCCTACCACGTGTCCACCGCCTCCCAGCGCATCATGGTGGCCGCCACCCTCGAGGTGCCCGAAGGTGCTGGCGGGCCGATCCGCCAGCTGTCGGTCGCCTCCACCCACCTGGCGACCCGCGAGTCCATGGCAGCGCGCCAGCTCGCCGCCGCCTGGGGGGCGCTCGCCGGGCTGCCCGGGCCGCACCTGCTCGTGGGCGACTACAACCTCTCCGCCGAGCAGGTCGATGTCCTAGGGCTGGGGCGGACCGTGGGGGAGGGGCTCACCTTCCCGGCAGCCGGCCCCAAGCGGCGCATCGACCACGTGCTGACCGACCTGTGGCCCACCGGCCCAGACGGCCTGCCGCTGACTGATGAGGCCGCCGCGGCCGGCGGGAGCCCGCTCCTGCGCGCCGTGGAGTGGGGTACGACCTCCTTCATCATCTCCGACCACGTCGGCACCTGGGTGGATCTCGAGCCGGTCGGCTGAGGGGCGCCCGCCAAGGCCCAGCACCCGCGAGGTCGTACCTTAGGTCGCGCGTTCGAGGGGTAGAGGGTACGACCGCGCGGACTACCCTACGAACGCGAGACCGGGCCTGCGACCCGTCCGGTCGATGAGAGGGGGCGGTGATGGCCGATGTGGTGGCGGGACTGGCCGTCTTCGGCGCGGTCATCGCCGTCGGCTGGCTGCTGGTGCGCACCCGCGCCGTGCCGGCTGACGCCGACGGGGTCCTCACCCGCGTCTGCTTCTTCGCCGCCACCCCGGCCCTGCTCGTGACCACGCTGAGCCGCGCCGACCTGACGGCGGTCCTCTCCCGCTCCACCGCCGTGGCCGTGGCCGCCGAGCTCGCGGCCATCGTCTCGGCCTGGTGCCTCCACCGCCTCGTGCTGCGCCGCCCCACCGCCGAGGCCACCATCGGCGCGCTCGCCTCCGGCTACGTCAACGCCGCGAACCTGGGGATCCCGGTGGCCGTCCTCGTCCTGGGGGACGCGGCCACCATCGCCCCGATCCTCCTGCTCCAGCTCCTCGTGCTCACCCCGGCCACCTTCACCGTGCTCGACGCCGTCACCCGCCGCGGCAACCCGTCCCGCCTGGCGACCTTGACCCTCCCGCTGCGCAACCCGCTGCTGTGGGGCGTTGTGGCCGGGACCGCGGCGAACCTGGGTGGGGTGAACCTGACGGAGTGGGGCGGCGGCCACCCGGCTCAGGGCCTGGAGATGCTCGGGCGCGTCGCGGTGCCGCTCATGATGCTGGCCCTGGGCATGAGCCTGGCCGGGGCGCCCCGGCCCCTGCGGAGTCCCGAGCCGGACGTATCTGTCCGAGGTGCGGGTCGACGCAGCGGCCTGTGGCTGGCCGTGGGCTGGAAGCTCGCCGTCATGCCGGGGCTGGCCGTCGTCGTCGGGCTGGCGACGGGACTCAGCGGAGCACAGCTGCTGACCCCGGTCGTCACCGCCGCCCTGCCCACGGCGCAGAACGTCTTCATGTACGCCTCGCGCTACGGAGTGGGCAAGGACCTCGCGCGTGACGCGGTCCTGCTGACCACCGCCGGGTTCGTGCCCGTGGTCCTGCTCGCCGCCGCGATCCTGCGCTGACCGCGGCAGCCAGCAGGATGGCTCAGGGCAGCTCGTCGCGGGTGGGCGGGTTGGCCCCGGCCCGCGAGACCGTGATGTCGGCGATGGCCGCGGCGTGACGCACGATCCGCTCCAGGGTCTCGGCGTCCACCGCGCGCAGCGCCTCGCGCCGGTCCGCGCCCACGAGGCCCTCGCTCCACAGGGCGTCCTCCAGTCCGCCCATGAAAGAGTCGCCGGCGCCCACTGTGTCCGCCACCACGACGCTCGGGTCGGCGGGCACCTCCAGGCGCACCCCCGAGGCGGACAGGGCAAGAGCCCCCTTTTTGCCGCGCGTGACGACCACGACGGCCACACCCTTGTCCAACCAGGAGCGCAGCACCGTCTCCAGGTCTGCGTCCCGGCCGTAGAGCCAGGCGATGTCCTCATCGGAGCACTTGACCAGGTCGGACAGGGCCACGAGGCGCTCGACGATCCGGCGGGCGTCCTCGGGCTCACCCATGAGCTGCGGGCGGGCGTTGGGGTCGTAGGCGATGGTGGAGGTGGCGCGGGTCTCGCGCAGCAGCTGCTCCACGGTGGCGGCGCCGGGGGCCAGGATCGCCGCGATCGAGCCGGTGTGCACCAGCAGCGGCGCCTCCCCGTCAGCCAGGTTCGGGCGCGGCGGGTTCCAGTCCAGGTCGAAGACGTAGCTGGCGGCGCGGTCCTCCCCGATGGTGGCCTGCGCCGTGGAGGTGCGCGTCGCGCCGTCGGCGCCCGGAGCCAGGCGGACCCCGGAGGCCTCCAGGTGGGAGCGCACAGCCTTGCCGCGCTCGTCGGTGCCGATCCAGCAGTGCAGCTCGACGTCGCGACCCAAACGCGCCAGCCCCAGGGCGACGTTGGCGGGTGCGCCGCCGGGGATGTCCACGGGCTCCTGCCCGGGGTGGATAACGACGTCAACCAGGGCCTCGCCGATGACGAGGGCGGATCCTGGGCGGCCGGGTGCGGTCATGGGTGACTCCTTTGTGCGAGACCGGGGTCCGGTGGCGGTGAGATGAGACGAGACGTGGGAGGGGCGGAGGGCTGACCGGAGTGGTGGACCGGGAGATGACAAAAGGCGGTGAGGGGACTCGGGCGGATGAGGAACGCGGCGGTGCCACAATGCCCGGAAGTGGCCGGCTCGCTGGTCGATGCGCGCGGCCGGGGGGGGCGAATGCCCACAGACTACCGATCCGGCGCCGCCCACAGGGGGTATCTCAGCCAAGAATGTCCAAATCGGATACAAAGGGCGTTCAGTGCACAGGTCGCATGAATGAGAACCTTGGAATCATGCGGATGTGTTCCGTCCGGATGAGAACGACCCAAGCCTTTGTGTCCGATTTGGACATCCACGGCTCCTTCCGGGCTCCTGCGCTGGTTCCCAGCGGCCCTCGATGGGGGCGCCACCGCCAGACGGGCCCCGGGCAACTCGGTCAGTCCGCCGCGCAGGCGGGCGCATGCCAGGCGCCCGGACAAACGGCCACGTTGCTAAGACGGTCGATTCGTTGCGCGTGCGGGCACGTGCCCGGCCTGGAGCCACTGCCACGGGCGGGTCATGCCCGGCCAGCCCCAGGTCGCGTCAGTCCTCAGGGTCCTCCTGCGCGACTGCGGCCAGGCGGGCGCGGGCCTCATCGAGCCAGGTCTGGCAGCGCTGGGCCAGGGCCTCGCCGCGCTCCCACAGCGCCAGGGAGTCCTCCAGGGGGACGGAGCCCGCCTCAAGACGCTGCACGACGGCCACCAGCTCCTCACGGGCCCGCTCATAGCTGAGCGAGGCGACATCCTCGTTGGCGCCGGAGGCCCCGCCGGCGCCAGGAGTTGATGACGCTGAAGACCCTGACGATCCTGAGGGCGCCGAGTAGGGGCTGTTCTGGGGTGAGTACTCGTCTGGGTACTGGTCGGAGTATGGGCCGGGGTTCATCTCGGAGCTCACGCCCCGATTCTCGCACGGGCAGAGCCACGGGAGGGGCGGGCCGCCCGAAGTACGCGCACGCGCTTATCCTTGTGAACAGAGAGAGCGAATGAGCAAAGGGCCGCTCAAAGCGTCCGGATGCGCTGGCGGAGTCGCAGGCTCCCAGGAGAGCGCGCCGGGCCGCCAGGAGTGCGAGGACGCACCATAGGCCGCGGTGACTGCCCCCGTGGGCCGTCCCAGGCTCTACGGTGCGTCCTCGGAGCAGGCGTGCACTGTTGGCGGGCGTGTCCCGGCGCCCAGTTGCGCTTCAGTCGATATCGGCGGGCCGGGGCTTGGTGGCGCCGACGACCTGGGCGACGAGCCGCCCGTGGGCCAGAACCCCCTCGATGAGGTCGCCCTTCTTGACGTCCTCGGCGCTGGTGATGACCTTGCCGCCGGGAGTGCGCAGAATCGTGTAGCCGCGGTCCAGGACCCCCTGCGGCGACAGTGCCGTCAGCCGGGCGTGGTCGGCGCGCAGGTCCGCGGCCGCCAGCGACAAGCGATGCTCCACGGCCCGGCGCATCCTGTCGCGGGCCTGCCCCAGCTCGATCACCCGGTCGCGCACGATCGAGGTGGGGTCGGCCATGACCGGCCGGGCCCGCAGCTGGTCCAGGGCCGCCTGCTCGGCGTCCAGCCGCGAGGCGAGCACGCTGCGCAGGCGCTCGCGGGCCGAGTCCAGGCCCACGGTCTCCTGGGCGAGGTCGGGGACGATCCGGCGGGCGGCGTCGGTGGGGGTGGAGGCCCGGTAGTCGGCCACCAGGTCCAGCAGGGGGCAGTCGGTCTCGTGGCCGATCGCCGAGACCAGCGGCGTGCGGCAGGCGGCCGCGGCGCGCACGAGCCCCTCGTCGGAGAAGGGCAGCAGGTCCTCGACGGCGCCGCCCCCGCGGGCCACGACGATGACGTCGATCTGCGCATCGGCGTCGAGCTCCTGGATGGCCCGGGTGACCTCGCCGACGGCGCGCGCCCCCTGGACGGCGACCTCCCGCACCTCGAAGGGCAGGCCGGGCCAGCGCAGGCGGGCGTTGACCAGCACGTCGTCCTTGGCCTTGGCCTGGCGTCCGCACACGAGGCCCACCTTGCGCGGCAGGAAGGGCAGGGGCCGCTTGCGCTCGGCGTCGAACAGGCCCTCGGCGGCCAGGATGCGGCGCAGCTGCTCGATGCGGGCCAGCAGGTCGCCGACGCCGACGGGCCGGATGTCGTCGGCCTGCAGCTGGAGCGAGCCCCGCTTGGCCCAGAAGGTGGGCTTGGCGCGCACCACCACGCGGGCGCCCTCGCCGAGCTCGGCGCCGGTGCGGGCCAGGACGGCGTCGAGGACCCGGGCGTAGATGGACACCGACATGGAGATATCGGCGTCCGTGTCCCGCAGGGTGAGGAAGGCCATGCCGGCGCCGGGGCGGCGGTTGAGCTGAATGACCTGCCCCTCCACCCACACCTGGCTCATGCGGGCCACGTACTGGTCGATCTTGGAGGACAGCAGCCGCAGCGGCCACGGGTTCTCCGCGGTGGTGAGGTTCGCTCGCGGCGCCAGCTCCCGGGGGCCGTCGGGGCTGCCGGAGTTGCCGGGGCTGCCGCCCGCGTCGGGGCCGGACGCGCGGCCGGCACCGGGGGAGGACTGCGGGCTGGGCTGGGAGGGGCTCTGGCCTGTCACATGCACCACTGTGCCACGTCCACCACTGGGGACCTGGGTCCCACTGTGGCACAGTGGTGACCGTGACGACCAGCGAGCTCGCCAGCGAGCACACCGACGCCGCAGCCCCCTCTACCAAGGGCGGCAAGCGGATCCTCATGGCCGCCCCGCGCGGCTACTGCGCCGGCGTGGACCGCGCCGTCGACGCCGTCGAGCAGGCCCTGGCCCACTACGGGGCGCCGATCTACGTGCGCAAGGAGATCGTCCACAACAAGTTCGTCGTGGACGCCCTCTCGAAGCGCGGAGCCGTCTTCGTCTCCGAGACCGACGAGGTGCCGGTGGGCGCCCGCGTCGTCTTCTCCGCCCACGGCGTCTCCCCGGCCGTCCACGCCGAGGCCGCCGAGCGCCGGCTGGACACGATTGACGCGACCTGCCCGCTGGTGACCAAGGTGCACAAGCAGGCGGTGCGCTTCGCGGACAAGGACTACGACATCATCCTCGTGGGCCACACCGGCCACGAGGAGGTCGAGGGCACCCAGGGCGAGGCCCCCGACCACATCCAGGTCGTCAACGGCCCCCACGAGGTGGACCAGGTCGAGGTGCGCGACCCCTCCAAGGTCGTGTGGATCAGCCAGACCACCCTGAGCGTCGACGAGACCATGGAGACGGTGCGCCTGCTGCGCGAGCGCTTCCCGGAGATGATCGACCCGCCCGGCGAGGACATCTGCTACGCCACCCAGAACCGTCAGGCCGCGGTCAAGAAGATCGCCCCGAGGGTGGACCTCATGATCGTGGTCGGCTCCGGCAACTCCTCGAACTCGGTGCGCCTCAAGGAGGTGGCCCTCGAGGCCGGTGCGGGCGCCGCCCACCGGGTGGACTTCGCCAGCGAGATCGACCCGTCCTGGCTCGACGGTGTCGAGACGATCGGCCTGACCTCGGGTGCCTCGGTGCCGGAGATCCTGGTGCGTGAGGTGGTGGAGCGCCTGGCCGAGTTCGGCTTCGACGACGTCGAGGAGGTGCGCACCACCACGGAGAAGATCTCCTTCTCCCTGCCCAAGAACCTGCGCGCCGACCTCATGGCGGCTCAGGGAGCCGCCTCGGCGCACAAGCGTCGCGAGCCGGCCGCCGACCACACCTGCTGAGGCTGCGCTGCCCCCGGTTGCGGGGCCGGTCGTGAGCGTCTGCACAGGCCAGGGGCGTGCGACAGGCCGAAGGTGAACGCCGGGTTGCATGCTTGACGATTACCCTCGGTCGGGTGACACACTCCCATGACGAGTCGGCTCCCAGTGGCCCTGCCCCCGCCGCGTCGGGTGGGCGGCCCGCTGCCGGCGGCGCCGACAGTTCCGACAGTGCTGACAGTTCCGACAGTGCTGCCCCTGTGACCTCGCCAGATCCTGTCGGCGCGGTGGTCTCCGGCGTCTCCGGCCAGGTCTCCAACGAGGTCTTGGAGGAGGACGGCGGGCTGCACCGGAGCCTGACCAGCAGACACATGCAGATGATCGCCATTGGCGGCGCCATCGGCACGGGGCTGTTCGTGGCCTCGGGCGCCACGGTCTCCACGGCCGGCCCGGGCGGCGCCCTGGTGGCCTACGCGGCGATCGGCCTCATGGTGCTGCTGCTCATGCAGTCCCTGGGTGAGATGACGGCGCACATGCCGGTGGCCGGCTCCTTCCAGACCTACGCCACCCGGTTCGTCAGCCCCTCCTTCGGCTTCGCCATGGGCTGGAACTACTGGTTCAACTGGGCGATCACGGTGGCGGCCGAGCTGGTGGCCGCCGGAATCGTCATGGGCTACTGGCTGCCGGGGGTGCCCTCATGGATCTGGGCGGCACTGTTCCTAGCACTGCTGACAACGCTCAACGCCCTGTCGGCCCGCGCCTTCGGTGAGGGCGAGTTCTGGCTGTCAGCCATCAAGGTGGTCACGGTCATCGTCTTCCTGATCGCGGGCGTGGCGATGATCGCCGGCATCGTCGGCGGCAAGCCGGCGGGCTTCGGCAACTGGACCACCGGCGATGCCCCCTTCCACGGCGGGATGCTGGCGATCGTGTCGGTGTTCATGGTGGCCGGGTTCTCCTTCCAGGGCACCGAGCTGGTGGGCGTGGCGGCCGGTGAGGCCCGTAACCCGCGCCGGGACGTGCCCAGGGCGATCCACACGGTGTTCTGGCGGATCATGATCTTCTACATCGGGGCGATCGCGGTGGTCGGCTTCCTGGTTCCCTACACCGACCCCAACCTGCTGCGCTCGGAGACCTCCGACATCTCCTACTCGCCCTTCACCCTGGTCTTCGAGCGGGCGGGGATCGGGATCGCGGCCGCCATCATGAACGCGGTCATCCTCACCGCCGTGCTCAGCGCCGGGAACTCGGGCCTGTACGCCTCGACCCGCATGCTGCACTCGATGGCCCTGCAGGGCCAGGCACCGGCCTGGTTCTCCTACGTCAACCGCCACGGGGTCCCGGTGCGGGCCCTGGGGGCGACGGCGCTGGTGGGGGCGGCCGGCTTCCTGACCGCCGTGGTGGGACAGGACACCGCCTACACGTGGCTGCTCAACGTCTCCGCCCTGTGCGGGTTCATCGTGTGGCTGGGGATCGCCGTGTGCCACTTCCGCTTCCGGCGCGCCTACGTGCTCCAGGGCAACGACCCGGCCGACCTGCCCTACCAGGCGCCCTGGTTCCCGCTCGGGCCGGTCCTGGCCTTCACCCTGTGCGCCCTGGTGATCCTGGGTCAGAACTACGAGGCGGTCTTCAAAGGCCAGCTGGTGGAGGTGCTCTCCTCCTACATCGGCCTGCCGGTCTTCGGGGCCATCTGGCTGGGGCACCGCCTGGTGACCGGGTCGCGCATGGTCCGCCTGGAGGAGGCCGACGTCTCCGGCGCCGTCGTTCGCGAGCACAGCTGAGCCCTGCTGAGCCTGGCTGAGCCCCGCGTCCGCTGGACTCGCCCCCTGAACCCCATGACCGACGTCGGGGCACCGATCATCTGACCGGTGCCCCGACGTCGTCTCATGCTGGAACCTGCACGAGGCTGGAGCTGCTGTGGGCTGGGCGCCTACAGCAGGGACTGGACCCGCACCGTGACCTGAGGCGCGCTCTGGTCTCCGACGTCGGAGGAGGCGGAGTTCTCCCGGGCCTCGGAGGTTTCTCCGGACTCGCTCGCCTGCGATAGAGAGCGGAGGATGGTCTCCTGGACGTCGCGCACGATGTCCTTGACGGGCCGAGAGCCATCGATACCGATCTCGATGACGGCCCGGCTCGAGCCCTCCTCGACGATCACTCCGAAGCGGGTCTGCTGAGGATCCTGCTGGCGCATGTGGCTGCCGAGCGCCCTCAACGTGCTGCCGATTCCCGGCTCGATTGCTCGGACGCCGGGGACAGCAGTGACCAGGTGGGCCAGCTCGGCCGCTGAGAGGCTAGTCGTCATCGTGGAGATCCTCGATGTGGACGTTGACGGTTGGGGACACCCTAAGGTTCTCATGGCAGGCGGCTCGAACGGCGTCGCGCACCTGTTGGCCGAGCTGCGGCAGGCTGTCCACGCTGAGGTGGGCGGAGATCCGGCAGGAGATGGTCTCCGGAACCCCCAGGCCGCGGTGATCCTCGCCCGAAGGCGCGTGCTCGAAGGAGGACCGCAGGGCGCGCGCGCCGGGCACGGAGTCCACGGTTCGTCGGATGAGTGCCCGCAGCGAGAACTCGGACATGCTGTAGGGCCCCAGGTCGGTCGCGGGCATCTCCACCTGGGCGCCGTGACGGGTCTCGGCGAGGATGGCGTCCATCAGGTGGCGCTGCGGCATGACCGAGGCGCTCGCCTGAGACTCCAGCCGGTCCCACTCCTCGTGCAGGGAGGCGATCAGACGCTGGTACTCTCGCGTGTCGGCGTCGTCCTGCTCATGAGACCGGGCGAAGGACTTGGTGGCCGACGCCGTCGCGCGTCGGACGCTGTGTGAGAGCTGGTTGACGGTGCTCATGCCCACTCCTTCATCTGGCGCATGACGAGAGAACGGGCGCGTGCCAGCCTCCCTCGGACGGTGGACTCGGTCAGGTTCAGGGCCTGGGCGATCTCCTCGTAGGACATGTCGTCGACCTCTCGGAGCACCCAGACGATGCGCAGCTCGGGCCGCACGGAGGCCAGCAGGTCGGCCAGTGCCTCGATCTGGGCGTTGACCTCGCTGGACTCGGCCGGGTCAGTGGTGCTGCTCGACGTCGTCCCCGCCATGGCGCTCGCGGTCTCGAGGCTCTCGGAGTCGTAGGGATCGGTAGCCCGACGCTGACGCTTGCGCGTCATGCTGGTGGCCTTGTTGGTGCAGATCCGCATGAGCCAGCCCCGAAAGGCGGCAGGTTCCCTGACCAGGTGAAGACTGCGCCAGGCCTGGATGAGGGTCTCCTGGACGATGTCCTCACTGTCGTGACGGTTCCGCACGATCATGTAGGCGGTGCGGAACAGGCGCCCCTGGTAACGCTCGACGAGCTGTTCGAAGGCGTTGATGTCTCCGTCCTGGGCGCGCAGGACCAGGTAGCGGTCCTTGTCCTGGGGCGTAGCGGACGAGGTACTCGGTTGCGCGGCGTGGTGTGGACGCGGGCGAGGAGCCGGCACTGCCTCGTCCTGTATGTCATGCGTCATCGCCGTTCCCGGTGATCGCGGGCGAGTGCTGCCCTGTGACGGTCTGCGAGACGCTGCGCGAGCTCGAGGAGCGCTCCAGGCGCACCAGGACGTCGACCTGCCGGGGGCGCGTGCCCAGGGACGTGGTCACGTCATCCTCGAGTCGGCGCCTGAGAGCGGCGACGGTCCACTCGACCTCGCAGCCCTGGGACACAGTGGCGACCCCTTGGAGCCACAGACTGCTTGGGGAACCGGTGACCCACACGGTGCACCGCTCCACCCCGGGAACGTCCTCAGCCCGCTCGGACAGGGCCTGTGACAGGACCTCGGGGGCAACGGTGGCCATGAGGACGCCCTCGGAGTCGCTGAACCTCAGGGGAGAGGCGGCCGCCTTGCGGGGGACCTGCATGGCGAGCAGGACCAGCCCGGCGATGACGGCGAGCACGGAGACCAGCGCGGCCACCGGCAGGAGCCAGTGCGCCTGGGCTGCGATGAGGCTGCCCACTCGGTCCTGCGCCGTGGCCAGGTAGGGGGCGGCATCGGACCAGGACCGACCGGCACTAAGGCCGGAGGCCAGGAGCCAGGATGAGGCTGCCGCGATGAGAAGCCCGCAGCCGGCCAGGGCCGTCCGGTTGAGGACACCAGAAACTGAACGCATGGTCGTATCTCCTTCAGCTCGTGCGCTTGATCCGCACGCGGCTGCGTGTGATGCCCGCGGGCTGGAGTGTCTCCAGGGCCTCGTCGGTCGTCTTACGGGCGGCTTCCTGCACCGGCTCGAGGTCGTCCAGGACACTGAGGACGACGACGTCGACCCGTGAGCGGCGGGTGGTGACGGCGGCGGAGTGGACGCCGCCGATCTGCTCGACCTGGGTCCTCACCAGGTTGGCCAGGTCACGGCGCCTCACCGCGGTCTGGCCGGGGACGGCGTCGGGGAGGATCTCGACGCGCTCGGGGACCCCCGGCCACAGGGCCATGAGGATCATGACCAGGCCGCATACGGCGGCGATCCCGGCGATTATGAGTGCGGCGGCGGATCCGAGGGTGGTGGATTCGACGGCGTCGAGTGTGGAGGCGGCCCGGTCTGGCCAGGTGCCGTTCACGATCCGGTGCCCCAGCAGCCAGGCCCCCAGTCCTCCTGCGGTGAGCAGCAGCAGCGCCAGGATGACACTGGGCACGCTGCGGGACGGGCGACGAATGAGTTTCTGGATGGGTGCTCTCATTTCAGGCTCTTCCTGACGTGGCTGCTCGGATTGAGCCAGGAGATCTCGATGGCGATCTTGCCGACGCGCAGCCCGGTGAGGTGCTCGACGCGGCTGCGCACGTGTGCGCGCAGGTCCTCGATGGTGGAGGTCAGTGGCGTGGGGAAGACCAGGCCGAGGTTGAGGTGGAGGACAGCGACCTGTCCGTAGAGCTCGCACTGGGCCTCGGGCCGGGAGGCGAAGTTGCGGCGGGCGCCGATTCCCAGAAGCCCCCCGGCGTTGGAGCCGACATCACCGGTCTCATAGGCGGCCTGGGCGGCGATCTGGGCGACGACTCGGGCCGGAATGGTGGTGACTCCGCGCTGCTCCCGGGAGGAGTCCTCATCCCGGGAGGGCCCCGGCTGCGTGATCGCCGGCTGGGTCGCGATCGCCATCTTCACTTCCTTCGCCGATCCAGGATGCTTCGGACATCGACCCGGCCCTCCAGGTAGAGGCCCACCGCCAATCCGGCCAGGCCGCACAGGGCCACCAGGACGAAGTCGGCGAAGGAGCCGAAGGCGAGGATGGTTCCAAGGAACAGGCCCACCAGGAGGGCCAGGTACGTTGTCTTCATTGAGAGCTCCTCAGATCAGGGCGTCAGAACGGGTCACTTAAGGTCGGCGGCCTCGGAGCTGCCGGAGTCGTCGTCGGGCAGGTGGACGTCGGTGACGTTGATGTTGACCTCGACGACCTCCAGGCCGGTGGTGCCCTCGATCTGCTCGATGATGTTGCGGCGGATGGCGTCGGCGACCTCGACGATGGAGACGCCGTACTCGACCACCACGGTGACCTCGACGGCGGCCTGGGTCTCGCCCTTCTGGACGCTGATGCCGCCGGCGACGTTGGTCTGGGCGTTGGGGATGCGGTCGGTCACGGCGCTGAAGGCGCGGCGAACGGCGTTGCCCATGTCGTAGACGCCGGGCACCTCACGAGCAGCCATGCCAGCGATCTTGGCGACGACGTTCTCCTCGATGGTGGTCACGCCGTGCGAGGTCTGGAGGGGACCGCGAGGGGACTTGTCCTCCTCGGCCTGCTCGTTGCGCTCGCGCTGCTGGCCGGTCTGGGGAATGTCGTTGTTGCTCATGAGAGCCTCTTTCGTTGATCCGTGAGATGAATAGTGACGGAATGTGGTGGTGCGCGGGCCAGCAACTGTTCTGTCAAGGTGCCCGGTGGCTTCCGTGGCCGGCTCGTGTAACTGGCCGTCTTGACCGACTGTCTTCGCTATCCGTCATGACTGCCGCGCTGATAGGAGGACGCTGCCGGCCGGGGAATCCTCACGCTCTCAACCCATGGCTTGCGTCACAGAAACGGCGAAGCGGGTTTCGAGGAGGCGATGAATGCCTCCACGAAAC
>ERZ772906.588-NODE-588-length-21099-cov-30.546189_pt1 | contig 21099 bp, 15 predicted proteins | sample MGYA00511338_ERZ772906 | MGnify/ENA primary metagenome ERZ772906 (study PRJEB29015, sample SAMEA2738076) | human oral metagenome | biome: human oral; feature: human-associated habitat; material: saliva | place: China | collected 2212 ... | reverse complement strand
GCTTTGTATATGAGTGGATTGCAGCAGCAGTTTAATAAGCTACAGACTTATTAAAAAAGTATATGAATCGCCCAAGGGTTTCAGTAAATCCTTGGGCGATTTTTTATTGATTATGGTTTTTGATGGGTGAGAGACGATACCGTTTTTTGTATCAGTTAGTCATTAATCTCTTATTATATGATGATTATAATGCTCTCTCCTTCTCATCTTTTTCTGATGTATTATTATTTAGCACATATCGTGTTTGTGCCCAGCACGTGTTGTGCTGATGGTAAACACCAATAGTGCTGAGTACAGGATAGCTTGTAATAGGTTATCAATTACTCGCAAAAACATTTACATAAATATAGTCATATAAGCTTCAAAAAAGTAAATATAATCTTATCTTTTATCAGTATGATAACTGTCAGAGTATCATTGGTTTATAAAGTTGTTTTAGTGAAAGATGCTTTGTTGGAGTCTAAAAGGGCGTTAATAAGAGTTCAAAAGGGCATCTTTTGCAAGCTAACTAAGCGTCTTTTTGAAGGCAAACGGTCCTCTCTAAAATATAGTAGTGATTTTATGTTTACAAAGAAAACGCCTGCATTGCAAAGACAGACAAGATACTCGATAATAAAACAAAATATGTTTATTCTCTTATGACTGATTGGGGTTAAACAAAAAACAGACTCTACTAAATCAGAGAGTCTGTCTTTATCTATATCGGGAAATCGTGTAATTCTATTAAAATGGTAAGTCGTCTGTAGAATTCTCCTCTGACTGTGTAGGAGGGAATGGGGTAGCCTGTGGCGCAGTAGGAGCTGGCTGAGGAGTGACTGGAGCTGCAGCGACAGGCGCACCAGCCATAGCAGCTGTAGCGTCTACACGCTGAACGTTCCATGCACGAATATTGTTAAACCAACGGCCGTTGTACTCGTGTGCATCAATGTCAAAACTTACATTGATTTCTTCACCAGCCTTGATAGCGAACTGCTCAATTCTATCAGCACCAAAAACATTGAAAACCATCTTCTTTGGGTACTGGTCGTGTGTCTCAATCACATACTCTTGTGACTTCCATGGTCCTCGAGCTGAAGTTCCTTCACGTGCAGGAAGGACAGCAATTACTTTTCCTTGTAAATCCATTTATCTTACTTGTTTTGGTTATTTTAATACTTTATTCTGTTTGCGAAATTACTAAAATAGTTCTAAAAACCGAAACTTTTATACTTAATTTTTGTTTTTCACGTCCCTTTTTTGTATTTTTGTACGATGAAGTTGAAAGATGGTAGTGGACTCGTCTCAGCCGTCTGGATATCTAATAAGTGTAACAGAATATTAACTAAAATACATACTAATGAGATTTAACCTTTCAAGCACTGCATTAAGCAGCCGGTTGTTGACTCTCTCTCGAGTAATTAATAGTAAGAACTCTCTGCCTATCTTGGATTGCTTCTTATTTGAAGTTCATGATGGTCAGCTTACTATTACTGCGTCAGATAGCGAGAATGTCATGCGCGGAACATTGAATCTTGAGAGTTGTGAAGGCGAGGGCAATTTTGCAGTGAACAATCATACGATTCTTGATGCTGTGAAAGAACTCCCAGAGCAGCCATTGACACTGGATGTAAATCTGGATGAGATGAAGATTTATGTTACCTATCAGAATGGTTCTTATAACTTCCCAATTCTTAATGCTGATGAGTATCCAAAGGCTCAGTCAGTATCAGACAATGCTACAACGATTACACTTCAGGCAGAGAAGTTATCAGATAGTCTGACGCGCTCACTTTTTGCAACAGCACAGGACGAGCTTCGCCCAGTGATGAATGGTGTTTATTTCGATTTGAAAGAAGATGGCTTAGCTGTTGTTGCCAGCGATGGTCATAAGCTCGTAAGAAATAAGAACTTCTCTATTAAGAGTGATTCTCCAGCATCATTTGTTCTTCCTAAGAAGCCTGCTTCGTTGTTGAAGAATGTTCTCTCAAAGGATGGCGGTGATGTCGTTATTCGTTTTGATGAGCGTTCTGCTGAGATATCTTTTGCAGAAGGAAATCTTGCGTGTCGTTTGATTGAGGGTAAATATCCTAATTATAATAGCGTAATTCCACAGGACAATCCTAATCAGGTTACGATTGATCGTAAGTCATTGATTGGTGCTTTGCGTCGTGTATTACCTTTTGCAAGTGACTCTTCGCAGTTGATTCGTTTCCATGTATCAGCTGGTTTGTTGGAGTTGAATGCTGAAGATATCGACTTTGCAACAAGTGCCAAGGAGAGTGTTACTTGTGAGTATGGTGGCAATCCTATGAGCATTGGCTTCAAGGGTTCAAGTATGCTTGATATCTTAAATAACCTTGAGAGTGATGATGTTGTCATTCAGTTGGCTGATCCATCACGTGCTGGTGTAATCGTGCCAGGTACTCAGCCTGAGAATGAGGATATTCTCATGCTGATTATGCCGATGCTGTTGAACGATTAAGAAACAAGTGAAATAGATTTTATCGGGAGGATGGCTGTGTATCTTCTATATAGCCATTCTCCTTTATGATTATATATAGGGTTATACACATACGTATGAAACTGAATTTGACAAAGCCTTTGATAGTTTTCGATTTGGAAACAACGGGACTTGACCTCGTAAACGATCGTATTATCCAGATTTCTTTCATTAAGGTTTATCCTGACGGAAAGGAAGAAAGAGAAAATATCTTTATTAATCCTGAGAAGCCCATACCTGCTGAGGTAACGATGTTGACGGGTATTTCAGAAGCTGACGTAGCTGATGCACCAACTTTCAAGCAGAAGGCTAAAGAGTTGTCAGACAAGTTTGCTGGCTGTGATTTTGCTGGATATAATTCCAATCGTTTCGATGTTCCAATGTTGGCAGAGGAGTTTTTGCGTGCCGGTGTTGACTTTGATTTCTCAAAATGTCGTCTGATAGATGCGCAGAACATCTATCATAAGATGGAGCGTCGTAATCTTGCTGCTGCTTATAAATTCTACTGTGGCAGGAAGATGGAGGATGACTTTGAAGCGCATAGGGCTGATCAGGATACTGAGGCTACATGGCGTGTACTGCAGGGCGAGCTTGAAATGTATGCACCTGGCAAGCAAGAAGAAGAGGACCGTGTGTTGAATAACGACATGGATGAACTTGCAGAGTTCTCTCGTATGAATGACTTTGTAGACTTCGCGGGTCGTATGATATGGTGTGACATGACAGACAAAGATGGTAATCAAATCTTAGATGCTGCAGGAAAGCCACGTCGCCATGAAGTATTCAACTTTGGTAAGTATAAAGGCTGGGATGTAGCTGAAGTCTTACGTAAAGATCCTGGCTATTATAGTTGGATGCTTGCAAGTGATTTTACTTATAACACAAAGCAGGTATTGACACGTATTCGCCTGAGGGAGTTTAATAATAAGTAAGGTGATGCTGAAAGGAAAGAAAATAGTATTAGGCATAACAGGCTCTATTGCTGCATATAAGAGTTGTCTTATTATCCGTGAGCTAATAAAGAGTGGGGCAGAGGTGCAGGTGGTTATTACGCCTGCAGGTAAGGAGTTTATCACTTCTATTACGCTGTCTGCATTAACCCATAAACCCGTTGTAAGTGAGTTTTTCTCGCAGAAGGACGGTACGTGGAATTCTCATGTAGACCTCGGACTATGGGCTGATACAATGGTTATTGCCCCTTGTACTGCTGCAACATTGGGCAAAATGGCAAATGGAGTAGCTGATAATATGCTTATTACTACTTATCTTTCAATGAAAGCACCTGTCTTCATTGCGCCTGCAATGGACTTAGATATGTATAAGCATCCTTCAACACTGAGGAATATCGAGACTTTGCGTAGCTTTGGTAATCATATTATTGAGGCGGGTAGCGGTTTTCTTGCCAGTGGTCTTGAAGGGAAAGGAAGAATGGAAGAGCCTGAGAATATTGTTAAGGTATTGGACAAGTTCTTCTCTGCTTCAAATGAGAAACAATCTTATACAGAAGATTTAAAAGATAAAAAGATTCTTATAACAGCTGGTCCTACATACGAAAAGATAGACCCTGTTCGTTTTATAGGTAATTATTCATCTGGTAAAATGGGCTTTGCCTTGGCAGAAGAATGTAGCCGACGTGGAGCAAAGGTTGTGCTTGTTGCAGGACCGGTGAGCCTTACTTGTTCTGATCGTATTCAGCGAGTTAATGTTGAAAGTTGTAAGGAGATGTATGAAGCTGCAGTAGGGGAGTTCCCTAATTGTGATGTAGCAATCCTTTGTGCAGCAGTCGCAGACTTCCGACCAGACGAGGTTGCGGAGCAAAAGATTAAGCGTGAGGGTGACGATTTGCTGTTAAAGCTGAAGCCTACGCAGGATATTGCTGCAGCGATAGGCAATATGAAGGGAAAAGAACAACGCATTGTTGCTTTCGCCTTGGAAACGAATGAAGAAGAAAGTAATGCCCAAAGAAAACTGGAAAAGAAGAATGCTGATTTCATTGTTTTGAATTCAACGAGAATTCCGGGAACGACTTTCCAGGCAGATGATAACCAAATAATGATTATCAACAAAGAAGGTAAGAAGACTTATGCTAAGAAACCAAAGACAGAGGTGGCTCGTGATATTGTTGATGAGCTTGTTTCTATTCTCTAAAGGAGAGTTAGCTGCACAAGAGTTAAATGCAAAGGTAACCGTGAATCATAATCAGATTCAAGGTACGGATGCTTCTGTCTTTGAGAATTTGCAGCAGACTTTGGAGCAGTTTATTAATACACGTCAATGGACTCATTATCAGTTTCAAAGGAATGAACGTATAAACTGCAACTTTAATATAACTGTAAGCAAGTATGACCCAGGTAGCAACCTCTTTACTTGTTCTGCTTTAATACAAGCAAACCGACCTATTTATAATGCTGCTTATAGTTCTACACTCTATAATAATCAAGATGGTGACTTTAACTTTACCTTTGCTCAATTCGATCAAATTGAGTTTAATGAGGAGAATATAGATAATCAACTGACGGCACTGATAGCCTATTATGCTTATCTTATCATAGCATTAGATTTGGATTCTTTCTCTCCTATGGGAGGTGAGGACGTCTTACAGCGTTGTATGGTTTTGACGAATAATGCACAGAATCTTAACTTTACGGGATGGAAAGCTTTTGACAATTCTCGCAATCGCTTTGCTATTATCAACGATTATCTTGATGGTGCTATGAAACCTTTCCGTCAATTGCAATATGACTATTACAGGACAGGATTAGACGAGATGGCTAACAATGCTGAGCGTGGTCGTACGAACATTACAACAGCTTTGGAAAATGGATTGAAGAAAGCACATGAAAATCGCCCGATTAGTATGTTACCACAAATATGGACAGACTATAAGAAGGACGAATTAGCTAATATATATAAAGGCAAAGGAACGCAAAAAGAAAAGGAGTTGGTCTACGATATTCTATTTGGTATTAATGCCAGTCAGAATATTACATGGGAAAAAATAAAGCAGTAGTAATCTCATAGTAACGCAAAGTAGTCATATACCTTTATTTCAATTATTCAAATTGGCAAATATATGCTGAAACATCTATATATAAAGAACTACACATTGATTGACCAATTGGATATAGCTTTCCACTCGGGTTTCTCGGTTATTACTGGTGAGACAGGTGCGGGAAAGAGTATTATCTTGGGTGCAATTGGTTTGCTATTGGGCAAAAGAGCAGATAGTAAACAGATAAAGCAAGGAGAGAAGAAATGTACGATTGAGGCACATTTCGACCTCTCTAACTATGGCTTTGAATCCTTCTTTGAAGAGCAGGATATAGATTTTGAACCTGAAGATACAATCGTTCGTCGTGAACTAACGGCTACAGGAAAGTCACGTGCTTTTATCAATGATACTCCAGTATCACTGCAAATGATGCGTGCATTGGGTGAGCAGCTTATTGACATTCATTCGCAGCATCAGAATCTCTTGTTACAGAAGGATGACTTCCAGTTGAATGTTGTGGATATTATTGCTCAAGACAATAAGGAACTGGCTGCTTATCGTTTGGCTTATCAAGATTATAAAGAAGCTGAAAGGCGTCTTTCTGATTTGAAAGAGCAGATTTCCAAAGCACAGGAAAATGAAGAATTTATGCGTTTTCAATTCAATGAGTTGGACAATGCTGGTCTAATTGAGGGCAGACAAGAAGAACTCGAGCAAGAAAGTGAAACGCTCTCTCATTCAGAAGATATCAAAACAGCTTTCTATGAGACTGATAATCTGTTGAATGATGACGACAATGGAGTTATTCGAAAGCTGGGACAGAGTCTGGATAGCCTTGGAAATATTGAGAAGGTATATCCTAAAGCGCAAGAACTTGAACAACGTTTATCATCTGTACATATAGAACTGAAAGATATTGCAGGTGAGATTGGTAGTGAAGTTGAGAATATTGACTTTGATCCTTCTCGATTAGATAGTATAAATCAACAACTTGATTTGCTGAATACACTTGAGCAGAAGTATCACGTTTCTACAGAGAAAGAACTCATTGAGATACGTGATAACATTGCTAATCAGCTAAAGAATATTGATAACAGTGATGAAGAACTGAATTTACTTGAGCAAGAAGTGAAGACAAAACTTACTGCTTGTGAAAAGCAAGCAGAGAAGTTGACTGTACTCAGACGTAAGGCTGCCAAGACTGTTGAAGAACAGATGAGTAATCGACTTATTCCTTTGGGAATCCCAAATGTCAGGTTTAAGGTTGATTTGTCATCTAAACCATTGTCGTTGGATGGTGCAGATAAGGTTCAATTCCTTTTCTCTGCCAATACAAGTACGGCTATGGAACCAGTTGCACAGGTGGCATCTGGTGGTGAGATTGCCCGTGTAATGTTGTCGTTAAAGGCAATGGTAAGTGGGGCAGTGAAGCTGCCAACGATTATCTTTGACGAGATTGACACGGGTGTGAGTGGTAAAATTGCTCAGAAGATGGCACTTATCATGCAGGAAATGGGTGATAACAATCGTCAAGTTATTTCCATTACTCATCTTCCACAGATTGCAGCTTTGGGTAGCTCACACTATAAGGTTGAGAAGGAGGAAACGACAGAAGGAACGCGTAGTCACATGCGTGAGCTGACTCAAGAGCAACGTGTGAATGAAATTGCGCAGATGCTTTCGGGTGCTGATGTCTCTGATGCAGCTTTACAGAATGCTCGTGAACTATTAGATTTAAGTAAGAAGAAATAATAATACCTTACTAAAAATATACAATGAAAGAAATAATAAACATGAAACTGAAAACTTTAATTTTGACCATTGCCCTCATATTGAGTGCCTCTACTAACATTTTTGCTCAGCCTGGTGCAGTTAAGAAGGCTGCAGATGCTGCTTTTACATTGACAACCTTTAAAGCAGACGGTAGTATTTTAGCAACATCTAACGGCGTATGTATTAGTACGGATGGTATTGCTGTGAGTCCTTGGAAGCCTTTTATAGGAGCAGATAAGGCTGTTATTATTGATGCTAAAGGACAGAAACACGAGGTGGAATGCCTGCTTGGTGCCAATGAGATTTATGACATTGTTAAGTTTCAAGTGAGTGGTAAGACTGTTGCTGCCCCTTTGGCAACAACTGTTTCTGCAGGGGATGAAGCATGGGTTACACCTATGTCAAAGAGTGGTAATGCAGAGAAAGCAGATGTGTCAAGTGTTGAAAAGTTCATGGATAAGTATAATTATACGATTCTGAAATCTTCAGCTACCGATAAGTTGAATGGTGTTCCTGTCTTTAATACTAAAGGACAGGTTATCGGTTTGTTTAATTCTGCTGGCGAATCTCAGAGTTCTACAGATGCAAACTATGCAAAGGACTTTATTGTTAAGGGACTATCACAGAATGATATTACTCTTCGTCAGAGTGATATTCGTATTGGTTTGCCAAATACGATAGAAGAGGCTGTTGTTGCTTTGATGCTCTCTTCTGAGAAACCAGCCAATATTCATGAAGCTGTTGTCAACGAATTTATTACAAAGTTCCCACAGGCAAATGATGGTTATTATGCTTTAGCGAATTTACAGATAGCAAAAGGTGAGGTCGCTAATGCTGATAAAACTATGCAAACTGCTATTAGTAAGGTCGCAGCAAAGGATGAAGCACATTATAACTATGCTCGTCTGATTTATCGTAATGCACTTATTCAAGAGTTTGCTGAAAAGACAAAGTCTGTAGGATGGACATTGGATAAGGCTTTGGATGAGATTAAGAAAGCTCAAACTGCTAAAGCAAACGATGCATATCGTCACCTTCAGGCACAGATTATCTATGCAAAAGGCGATTATGCAAAGGCTTATACTGAGTTTGAAGCATTGACTAAGACTAAGTTCAATAATCCAGAACTTTACTTAGAGATGGCGCAGAGCCGTCAGCATTTGGGAGCTAATGACCAAGAGATTCTTGACTTACTTAATAAGAGTATCGAACTTTGTGATACACCATACGTATCTACTTCTGCTCCATATTTTTATACACGTGGTCAGCAATTAGAGAAGATGGGGGAGTATCGCAAGGCTGTTCAGGATTATTATACGTATGAATATTTTAATCAGGGACGTCTTGGTGCAGCTTTTTATTATATGCGTGAACAGTGTGAGGTGAAGGGACGTATGTGGCAGCAAGCTCTGCAAGATATTCTTATTGCTTCACAACTTGACCCTAAAGAAGCTTTATATCCAACAGAGGCAGGTAGCCTTTTGTTACGTCTAAACAAGGTAGATGCTGCTATCAGTGCTGCTCAACAGGCAATTCAACTTGATGCTTCTTTACCTGATGCCTATCTTATTCTTGGCATTGCTCAATGCGAAAACAAACAGAAAGAAGAAGGTCTAAAGAATATTCAAAAGGCTAAGGAACTTGGCAATACACAAGCTGATACTTTCCTGCAAAAGTACAAATAAATTCACCAGATAAGTTTGTTGTAACGAAATTTGGGGGAATGGAATTTGGCAGAATCGAATTAAATCCGTACCTTTGCACCCGCATGATGGTTCCGTAGCTCAGTTGGATTAGAGCAACAGCCTTCTAAGCTGTGGGTCTTGGGTTCGAACCCCAACGGAATCACTTAGTGTTATAAGAGGGATATCCGCAAGGATATTCCTCTTTTTATTTTGAAGATTAGTGAGTTATAAGAAGCTTTTCTACTGAGCCCCTTGCTAAACTATATGCGTATCCCACTGAATATCTACTGACCCCTTTTAATAGGGTGGCGTTAAACTGGAAAAGGAGAATAAAAAAAGAGCGGCCTCTTGCGAGAACCGCCCTGATGAAAGGAGGAGTGGTACCACCAGGAATCGAACCGGGGACACAAGGATTTTCAGTCCTTTGCTCTACCAACTGAGCTATGGCACCATCATTATTTGCAATATTTTTGAAACTTATATGCTTGTTTTCTCAATTGCGATGCAAAGGTAGTACTTTTATTTTATTCCTCCAAACTTTTCAAAAAAAAAATATTTGTATTTACATCCTTTAACAAATGGGCTATTTCTCGTTTACAGGCCAACCTTGTGCTTTTAATTCAAACTCATTACCATCACGGGCAATAAGGAATGAACCCAAGCTTTCCTTTGTAATATAACCTATCTGTCTGATATTCTCCATTTTATCAATTTTCTCATGATCACCAATAGGTACTGTAAAGAGAAGTTCATAGTCTTCTCCGCCATTCAAAGCTGCTGTTGTAAGGTTCATGTTGAATTCTTCGCAGGTTGCTGCAGTTTGATAATCGATAGGAATATTCTTTTCATAAATTCTGCATCCGCAATGACTTTTTTCGCAAATGTGTTTTAATTCGCTTGCTAATCCATCAGAGATGTCAATCATTGAAGTAGGGTGTATTCCTGCTGTACGAAGCTGATTGAGGACCTCACCACGTGCTTCTGGCTTCAACTGACGATCAATAAGGTATTCTTTTCCTGCAAAGTCTGGTTGAAAATCCTCTATTGCTGCTCGTTCCTGGCGTAATACTTCAAGTCGTTTCTCGTCTTTATTGCTTTGCGCTTCCTTTACCTTATTATTATACTCTTGCACTTGTTGGTAATAAACAGTCTTTTCACGTTCGAGAATTTGTAGACCCATGTATGCAGAGCCAAGGTCACCTGTTACGCAGATGAGGTCAGTTTCATTTGCTCCACTACGATAGACAATATCATCCTTTATCGCTTCACCAATACAGGTGAGGTTGATAGCAAGTCCAGTATATGAAGAAGTTGTGTCGCCTCCTACAATGTCTACGTTCCATTTAGCGCAAGCTTTATTTAGTCCTGCATAGAACTGATCAAGGTCTTCAACCTTAAAACGCTTACCAAGTCCTAATGAAACGATGAGTTGAAGTGGCTGTCCATTCATTGCGAAGATATTACTCATTGCAATCATAGCTACCTTATAAGCAAGATGTTCCATGTCTATGTAAGTCAAATCGAACTGTACACCCTCCATAAACATCTGTGATGAGATAAGCGTTTCTTTGTCCGAATAATGTAAAACAGCAGCATCGTCGCCCACGCCCATAATAGTAGAGCTGTTAACAGGCTGAATATCTTTTGTGAGACGGTTGATTAGACCGAATTCACCAAGGTCTTTTATTTCCATTTACTTTAATATAGCTTAGTGATATAATGTCTAAGACGTCCTTTATCTATGTTTTATAGAGTAAAGAACGCCTTAGTATAGTGTTATATTTTTCGCTCTATGAGCGTTTAATCATCTCACGCATAATCTCGGTCATACGTGGTTGTGCAGCATTTGCTGCCTCCTGAACTTCTTCATGGCTTACCTTTACAGGAACATCAAAGCCTCCAAGATCAGTAATTACACTGATACCAAATACCTTAATACCACTATGGCGAGCAACGATAACCTCTGGAACCGTACTCATACCAACGGCATCACCTCCCATCTTGTGGTACATACGATATTCTGCAGGTGTTTCAAAGGTAGGACCTTGTACACCCATGTAAACTCCGTGTTGAACCTCAATATTTTTCTCTTTAGCAATTGAGTCAGCCAATTCTACCAACTTATGATCGTATGCCTCGTGCATATCAGGGAAACGTGGACCTGTTGGGAAATTACGCCCACGTAGCGGATGTTCTGGGAACATATTGATATGATCAGTAATAATCATAAGGTCACCAATCTTGAATGATGGATTCATACCTCCAGAAGCATTTGAAACAAACAATGTTTCGATACCTAACTCGTGCATTACACGAATTGGGAATGTAACATCCTTCATGTCATATCCCTCATAGAAGTGGAAGCGACCTTTCATGGCCATGATATCCTTACCTCCAAGTCTTCCAAAGATAAGACTTCCTGCATGTCCTTCTACTGTAGAAACAGGAAAATTAGGTATATCTTGATAAGAAAACGCGTAACTATCAGTTATCTCTGAAGCTAATTGTCCGAGGCCTGTGCCCAGAATGATGGCTGTCTTTGGACTTGTGGTCATCCTCTCTTTTAGCCAAGATGCTGTTTCTTGAATTTTTTCGTACATAGGATATTATTTTTTGATTGAATGACTCTTCCTTGTCAAGCATAAAGCTCACTTTAATAGGAAGCGCATAAATATTTTCTTTTACTTCGTCTGATAATTTGTCTATATCGATAAGTCGAGCCTTATCTTTCTCTGTTGTGACAATCAATTTTGGCTCAGGCATTTTAGCAAAGGTTTCATTAATACGATGAATATCCTTTGTAGTGAATGCATGATGGTCGGGGAAAGAAAGCGTTGTCAGTGCATTATTACCTGTGAAGGAGTTCAAATCCAACTCCAACTGCTTTGGTGACATGATGCCTGCAAGCAATAAAATATTTTTTCCTCTTATCTCTGTGAGGGGGATATTTCTTCCTTTATTGAAGATAGGTTCCAAGTCGCAATAGTCTAATGTAGTAAAATAAAGTTGCTGGAAAGGGTAGAGTTCCATTGCCTTACTCAGCACACGATAGTCTATTGGGTTAAGACTCTTTGGGCACTTCGTGATGATAACAATATCTGCACGATTCTTTCCAGAGAGTGGTTCACGTAGTCTTCCTGCAGGAAGAAGTTTATCATAGATGATAAGTCGATGATAATCAACTAACAGAATGTTGATGCCTGGATGTACATATCGGTGCTGAAAAGCATCATCTAAGAGAATAACATCTGTATCTTTTGTTTCTTCATCAGATGTTAGCCGATCTATTCCTTCACAGCGTTTCTTATCAACAGCAACACGAATGTCAGGGAATTTTGTTTTCATTTGATAAGGTTCGTCACCAATCTCACGCATAGGAGTGTTTTCATTCGCCAATACATATCCACGGCTTTTACGTTTATAGCCACGTGAGAGGACAGCCACCTTCACCTTATCCTTCAGCAATCGGATAAGATATTCTACGTGGGGAGTTTTTCCTGAACCACCCACAGTAATGTTACCAACAGATATGACTGGAATATCAAACTGTCGGGATTTGAGAATATTCAGTTCAAATAACTCATTGCGCAATCTTACTCCCAGCCCATAGAGCCAGCTGAAAGGCAACAGCCATTTGTTTATTTTAATGTGGTCTCCTTCCATATATGATTAATGGATATTAGGATAAAATGGCAGACGTGCCTGAATTGCACTCTGTTGGTCGATAGTCTTCAAGAGTGTAAAAGGCTCATAATAGTCACCTAAGTTTGCACGCAACTGCTGGCTTAAATAATTATTTGGTTTTGTCTGCTCTAACATTTGTTCCAAGATGTTTGGTTCCTTTGGATAAGCAGATGTTCTATGATTTGGCAGTTTAGCAAGCTGTGCAGCCTTTGCTACAGCAACATCTAATCCACCAAGTTCATCAACAAGTCCTATCTTTTGAGCATCTTGTCCTGTAAACACATGGCCCTGTGCAACCTTCTCAACCTGTTCTTCTGTCATCTTACGTCCTTCTGCTACACGGTAACGGAAGAGTTTATAGCCACGGTTTACATATTGGCTAAGATATGACATTTCTTCTTCTGTGAATGGGCGAGCACGTGTGCCGAAGTCCGCATATTTGTTGGTTTTCACCTCATCAAACTTTAAACCCAATTTCTCTCTCAGTAGACCGCTAACATCAGGGAACATTCCAAAGATACCAATAGAGCCTGTAATTGTTGTAGGCTCAGCAACAATCCAGTTGGCTGGAGCTGACATATAATAGCCGCCTGAAGCAGCCATTCCACCCATACTAACCACGACAGGCTTCAACTTCTTCAGTTCCATAATCTGATGCCAGATTTGCTCTGATGCATAAGCAGAGCCACCGCCAGAGTTGACACGTACGACAACAGCCTTGACATCTTTGTCTTTTGCCAGCTTCTCCAAATCCTTACAAACAACTTGTGCGTCAATCTGATGACCTTGTGAGAAGAGACCTCCTACAACACCATCAACAATATCACCATAAGCGTAGTAGACAGCAACCTGATTTTCTTTATCGCCTTGATTCTTATCTTCAGTATTCAGCATATCAGCAATTGTAACTTGATTGATGTCTTTGTCAGCCTCAATACCTAATTGCTTTTTGACGATTCCTTTTATCTGGTCTGTATATAGTAAGCCATCAACGAGCTTCAGTTTTACATATTCTTGTGGGTCTGCAAAGGTTATCATACTGTCTGCGTATGCGTTCAATTGTTCTACTGATAATCCTCTGCTTGCACCAACTTCCTTTGTAATATTCCCCCAGATACTGTTTAAGTAGGCTGATGTCTGCTCACGATTAGCATCACTCATCTTCTCACCTGTGAACATTTCAGTAGCACTTTTATAAGCACCAACCTTTACAACCTGCATTTTTACACCGAACTTCGCCAAGAGGTCCTTAATGAAAACAGGTTCAGAAGCCAATCCGTGCCAGTCAATTTGTCCTTGTGGATTTAGATAGACCTTGTCAGCAACAGAAGAAATATAGTATGTACCCTGTGTGTAAGTATCTGCGTAAGTAATAATCCATTTCTTACTTTTTTTGAAATCAAGGAGTGCTTTACGTAAAGCCTGCATTGAAGCGTATGAGTCAGAGGCAAAGCCACCTGCTTCGATGTATATACCCTTTATTTTATCGTTGTCTTTAGCTTTTCTGATACCTTCAAGCATATTATCAAGACCCAAACTATTAATCTGAGTGCCTTGCATCTGACTAAGGAAATTATTTTCACTTCGTTCTGCCATTTGTCCAGAAAGATTCAATACAAGTACTGAGTTGTCTTCAGGTTCTTTGGTGGTATCCTGCGATGCAATCATACCAGCAATAGTAAAAAGCGCAAAGAGTCCCGTAACGATGCTAAACAACATCATTCCAAAGAAAGAAGCAAAAACGAATTTGAAAAATTGTTTCATATAAAGGTATATAATTACAGTTTATCTTGCAAAGATATATATAATAGATGTAAAATCCAAATTATTCACGAATTCTTAATAACTTTGCAAGCAATATGAAGCATATTATTTTAGCAATTGATAGTTTTAAAGGTTGTTTATCTTCTGTTGAAGCAGAAGATGCTGCTGAACATGGTCTTTGCGAACGTTGGCAAGATGTTAAGATTGTAAAGGTTCCTGTCACAGATGGAGGAGATGGGATGTTGAATGTCTTTTTACATTTATTCGACTGTAAGGAGGTTGCTATCAATTGCCATGATGCGCTTATGCGACCTATTCAAGCAAACTATGCAGTACGTGAAGATAATACGGTAATTATAGAATCAGCTTTGTCATGTGGTATCAACTTGCTCAAGTCGCATGAATTGAACCCTTTACGCGCAACCACTTATGGATTAGGTGAAGTCTTTGCTGATGCACTTCAAAGAGGGTATAAAAAGTTTATTATAGGGCTCGGAGGATCAGCTACAAGCGATTGCGGACTTGGTATGTTGGCAGCTTTGAAAGACATTTTTGGTAAAAATTGGCGTGATAAATTCTTACGAGATTTAGATATAACTTTAGCTTCAGATGTAAATAATCCTCTCTTTGGTGAACGTGGTGCTGCTGTTGTTTTCGGTCCACAGAAGGGAGCGACACCAGAAATGATAGTTTGTTTGGATCGTCGAGCACATACTTTTGCACGAATGGCTGCTGCTCAGTTAGGTTTTGATTGTTCTTTGAATAATGGTGCTGGGGCTGCAGGTGGATTGGGTTATGCTTTTATGCAGTTTATGAATGCTAAGATAAGGTCGGGTGCAGCTCTCCTTTTAGAAACAGTCAATTTTAGTTCACTTATAGAAGATGCAGATTTGATTATAACAGGGGAGGGTAGTGCAGATAGTCAGACATTAATGGGAAAGATACCAGTAAGAGTCTTAGAATACGGCCTTAGCAAGAATATCCCTGTTATGCTTATAGCTGGGAAGGTAAAGGATGCGACAACTTTACTTAAAGCGGGTTTCTCACATGTTCAATGTATTACACTAAAGGGAATGTTGCTCACAGAAGCAATGAAACCTACTGTTGCAAAAGAAAATATCCGAAAAGCTATTATGCAGCTATAATATTTTAACCCAAACCTCTAAGTTTGCAATTCATATTATAAACTTAGAGGTTTGGGTTAAATTAAGGTTCCCGATATGCTGAGTAATAAAGCTGACTAAAATCAGTGACATTACTATTGTAGTTTGATTTTATTTTGCTGTCACTTTTAACACTTGAAATAAAGATGCTATGAATCAATAAGTTATAGGCTTGTATTGGATGACGGAAGTGACAGTAAAATATATTTTGAATAGATTGTTGGTATCTCTGATAAACTTGTGAAAAATTGTAGTATATTCTTATTTGTTTTTTGACGTTCTTGTACTACTATGCTTAAATTGTTTCCAATCCTTCTTATTAGTCCAAGCCCACCTTTTCTTTTTAATTGGGAACAAAGATGGAGAAGGAAGTGTTTTAGCTGGGATAAATTCAAATATCCTGTTCCGAACACAAGTATCGTTTTCATTTTTATTTCCAGATATATAAGTTTCATCTAAAAGTAGTAGATGGCTGCAATCGATGATTTTATACTTCAGTAATACCAGTTCTGTGCGTAGTAAATAAAATATATACGTCGTTACATAGATTGTATCTCCTTTTAACTTATAATACCCACTCCTCATAAGATATATGTTATTCAAAGGAGTACACTCCTTATCTAATTCCATATTAGCTCTCTTATAATGCTCATTTGCAGAAAAATCCTTTTCTACAGCATTAAAAAGAATATTTCCGTATGTTCCGTCCTCATAAAGGATAAAAGGATTATACCCTGCAAGCGTCGACGTGCCACTCTTGTTAATGATGGAATAACTTCCTACAGCAGCAGAATTGGTACTATCATTAACTAAAGAATAGTAGCCTTTTATGTTCACTTTTGTAGCTATCCCTGTATTGGTATTTGCTCGAAAACCATTGTATACAAGAGTTTTCTCGTACCGATTAGGGAAGAAACTCAAGCAACTCGTTAAAGTTACAGATACTATAATGGCAGTAAAAACATATTTTCTCATAATGATATGAGCAAAAGTATATAACATTCTTGAGAAATCCAAAGAAATCGGAATTTATTTTTGAAGATTCTTCCTTTATTGCACCTTATAGCTATGTGAAAAGCTTTATGTTCATAGTTACAACACTTGATTAAAATCGATTTATCCTACAAAAAGGCTTTGATTACCAGAATGTTGTCGGTATTAACACCTCGATTAAAAACGGCTTTGAAGAGATTCCCTAACGAAGATGTAAGAAACTCAAAGTTTATAGTTCGGATTCTTCTCGTCCACTTCGTTTTCTACGAAAAAAATGTTATCATAGCAGTATTAATAGAAGGTTCTTTGAGACATTGAAGAATAAGGAGAGAGAAAGAAACTCGTTTGTTTTTATTCATCCACTCTTTGATATATACCTTCTCAAACTTCTAATAATCCGTATTTTACTGTTTGTGAAATGATTTGGTGCAGAGGGTTAGCACATATTGTGCGGGCGGTGAACACCAATGGTGCGGATGGTGAACACCAATGGTGCGGACGGTTATGATGCACAGATTTACTAAGTATAAGGAAACTTGTTGACCAATAAATAAATCTAAAGATACATAGAGGTTTACGCTATAAAGAACTATAGTAGTATTATTCAAAATGTCGGATGTGTCTTTTAACATTGAAAACAAAGTTCTATAATTATTAAGCTAAAGATTTGATTTTTAGCAGCGTAATTTTCCTATACTACGGATAATAAATTGTACCTTTGCAAAAGTTTTAAAGTTTAAAGATTGTTTTGTATGGACGAAAAACAGATGGATTGTTCCAAGAAAACCCTTCGTAGAAAACTCGATTTGCTCCTTCGTACAGGGCAAATTCTTATGGAAAGTTCTGCTGATACGAGTCGTGTGAAGCGAAATATGGAGCGTACAGCAGCTTATTTGGGACTTCCCAAAGAGAATCTGCACATGAACATTGATTATTATATGTTGCAGGTGAATGTTAGTGACGAATATCATAGTTTTTCTAAGATGCAGCGTTGTGATAAGCATGTAATTAATATGCTTGCTATTCAAGAAGTTTCAAAACTCTCATGGCGTGCTATTCAACAGGACTATTCGTTAGACAAGTATGAAGAGGAACTGGAGAAGATTGCTAATGGTAAACACTATTACAAGGATTGGATGATTGCTATTGGTGCAGGTCTTGCTTGTGGTGGATTCTGTATTCAGTTCGGTTGTGATTGGACAGCTTTCTTCTATGCTTCTATTGCCGCTATATTGGGTAATCGCCTTCGTATGTTCTTGAATCATTCTGGTTCTAATCTTTATGCTAACTTTGCTGTTGCGGCTTTTGTTAGTACAATTCTTGCATGGTTGTCGTCTTTTCTCTCTACACCTACCGTTCAAGCAGCACTACCAGAGTTCCTTCGTCCAATTCTGTTTACTAAAACACCTTGGCACCCTCTGTTGGCTTGTGCCCTTTACATTGTTCCAGGAGTGCCGTTGATAAACGCTGTTAATGACTTGTTAGACAATCATATAAACACAGGATTAGTCCGTGCAATGAACACGCTTCTTATTGTTATTGCAATGTCATTTGGTATTATGTTGGCAATTAAATGTGGTAGCTTTGATGGTTTTGCAAAAGACCTCCCTACTATTCCTCATCATTCTTTCTATGTCTATGCTATTGCAGCTGCAATATCTGCGATGGGTTTTGCAACGATTTATAATATTCCATATCGTTTGATGCCTTGGATTGCCTTAGGTGGTGTTATCTGTGTTTGTACGCGAAACTTTATATTCCTCGACCCTTCATCAGGCAATATAGGACTTGGTTTGGGAATTGTAGTTGGTTCTCTTTGTGGTTCAGCATTGATATCTATCATTAATATTAAGGCAGTTCATCTCCTCCATACACCACATCAGTGTATTACAATTCCAGCTGTTATCCCTATTGTTCCCGGTGTACTTATGTATCGTGCACTTTATGGTTTTATGGGGATGCACGGAGTTGTTGGAGAGGTTACTCATGCTATGTCATTTGCAATTAATGGTTCTTTAGTATTGGTTTGTATTGCTTTGGGTGTAGCTATTCCTAATATCTTTGCAAGAAAGTGGATCGCACCACATCGTAAAGCAAAGTTACAACGTATGATTGACGAGCGTCGTCAGCGTGGTGAGTTTGTTGATTTGCATCAGTATAATGTATAGAACTGCTATACTATAAATTTTGTATGAGGATGAATCTATTGTCGGTTTCATCCTCTTTTTTGCTTAAATTGTATAGTTTGATTAGACATTAAAGCCGTTTGAAATTACTTATCTGGAGAGAAAGATAATTAATAAATACATAAAAATAATCACATCCTCTTAGATTTAAGTCATTTTGTAATTGTCATATTATCATATAGTTATAGTAACCTTGTAGCACGTTGGTGTGAGATCGTAGACGGATTTATGACTAAAAAAAGAAAGAAAAGTTTGGTTAATTCGCAAAAAAGTAATACCTTTGCACTCGCAAAAACGAAATGAGCACCCTTAGCTCAGTTGGTAGAGCAACTGACTCTTAATCAGTGGGTCTAGGGTTCGAGTCCCTAAGGGTGTACAAGAATTGATTTCTGACCCAGGTCTTTTCGTTTAGCATGCACCCTTAGCTCAGTTGGTAGAGCAACTGACTCTTAATCAGTGGGTCTAGGGTTCGAGTCCCTAAGGGTGTACAAGAAGGATTTCCTGATAAAGGAAATCCTTTTTTTATTTCTCTTTTTTCCTATATCTGCAGTATAATTCGATTATTTTGTGTAAGTTTGCAGATTATGAAACAAACTCATCTAAAAAGCTACATTATATTTCTACTTCTGCTGGTCAGCACTACTTTATTAGCTTCTAATAAGGGTGGTGGACTGATTGTTTATCCTGGAGGGAAGTGCTATATGTTCCGTGTTACTTTGAAAGACAAGAATGGAACACCTTATTCTTTGGATAAGCCAGAAAGATTCTTATCAAAAGCTTCTATTCTTCGACGTGAACGTCAGGGATTAAAGCTTGATTCGACAGACCTACCAGTATCACCTGATTATATTCAACAGATCAAAAAGAAGGGTGGTAAGGTTGTTGCTGTGAGCAAGTGGAATAACTCTGTTCTTGTTTGTGGTGACAATCGCCAAACATTAGAAGACTTAAAGGTCTTGTCTTTTGTGAAAGAAAGTAAGTTGGTTTTCACATCACCTGATTCTATTCGGCCATTGTCTCAGCGCGTTCGTTATAATTCTGAACTCCAATCTCTTGATTCAACTATTCAAGACTATTATGGTATGGGTAAGGGACAAATTGAGAGTTTGAATGGTAGAAAGTTGCATAACCTTGGCTTTATGGGGCAAGGAATGACGATAGCTGTGTTAGATGCTGGTTTTATGAACGTTGATAAAATCCCTGCTTTTAAGAATCTTAATATTAAAGGTGCGCGCAATTTTGTAGCAGGATATGATAATGACGTCTATAAAGAGATGGATCATGGTACTAAGACTTTGTCAACGATAGCGATGAATCAGCCTACGGTATTTGTGGGTACTGCTCCAAAGGCAAGTTTTTGGTTGCTCAGAACGGAGGATTATTTGACAGAGAGTTCAGCTGAAGAAGATTTTTGGATAGCGGCAGTAGAGTTTTCTGATTCTGTTGGTGTTGATGTGATCAGCTCGTCTTTGGGTTATCATGGTTTCGATGATAAATCCATGAATTATCGTTACTCCGACTTAAATGGTAAGACTGCACTAATCTCTCAAGCTGCATCTCGCCTTGCAAGTAAAGGAATTATACTTGTGAATAGTGCTGGTAATGACGGTATGGGTACTTGGAAGAAGATAAATGTCCCTGCTGATGCTCATGATATTCTTACTGTGGGTGCAGTCTCTTTGGATAAAGTTAATGCTCCCTTTTCATCAATAGGACCTACTGCAGATGGTCGTGTAAAGCCTGATGTGATGGCTTTTGGATGTCCAACAAATGTAGTATCGGGTAGGGGATATATCATACCTGATAATGGAACGTCGTTTGCTTGTCCACTCATTGCTGGTATGGTTGCTTGTCTTTGGCAGGCTTTTCCTAATAAGTCAGCCAAAGAGATATTAGAACTTGTACGTCAGTCGGGAAGTAATCGTCAATATCCTGACAACATAATGGGGTATGGAGTGCCAGACTTTTGGTCAGCCTATGAGTCTGCAACTTGCAATAATCAGCAGTAATTCCTACAATAAATATTTCTGAAAGATGGTCAAAGCACTTTCGCTTTATGAGTTAAACAGTCTTGTGACAGATGTAATAGATACTACTTTGTCACGTTCTTATTGGGTAGAAGCAGAATTGTCTGAAGCTCGTGAGAATCGTGGACATTGTTATATGGAACTTATTGAGAAGAGCGAAGGAAGCAATGTACCTATAGCACGTGCCTCTGCAAAGTGTTGGAGTAATATTTGGATGCTTATTAAACCTGCTTTTGTTCGTATTACAGGTCAGGAAATACGTGCAGGTATGAAAGTGATGTTGCAGGTTCATGCTCAGTTTCATCCTCAGTATGGCTTCTCTTGGATTGTTGATGATATCAATCCTGAGTACA
>ERZ772906.581-NODE-581-length-21250-cov-3.642793_pt1 | contig 21250 bp, 19 predicted proteins | sample MGYA00511338_ERZ772906 | MGnify/ENA primary metagenome ERZ772906 (study PRJEB29015, sample SAMEA2738076) | human oral metagenome | biome: human oral; feature: human-associated habitat; material: saliva | place: China | collected 2212 ... | reverse complement strand
AAATTATCGATATAGACCAAAGCCCAATTGGAAGAACACCACGAAGTAATCCAGCTACCTATACAGGTGTATTTGATGATATACGAGATTTATATGCAAATACCAATGAAGCAAAACTAAGAGGATATAAAAAAGGTCGTTTTAGCTTTAATGTAAAAGGCGGGCGTTGTGAGGCGTGTACAGGAGACGGTATCTTAAAAATAGAAATGCACTTCTTACCAGATGTTTATGTACCATGTGAAGTATGTAACGGCAAGAGGTATAATAGAGAAACTCTTGAAGTCAAATATAAAGGTAAGAGTATCAGTGATGTTTTAGATATGACGATTAAAGAAGCATATGAGTTTTTCGAAAATATACCAAAGATAAAAAATAAGCTAGAAACAATGGTTAATGTAGGATTGGATTATATTCGATTAGGTCAAAGTGCAACAACTCTTTCAGGAGGAGAAGCACAGAGAGTGAAACTTGCGAGTGAGCTTTATAAAAAATCAACTGGAAAAACTTTATATATTTTAGATGAACCAACAACAGGATTACATATTGATGATATAAGCCGTTTAATTAAAATTATTAATAAACTTGTAGATGGAGGGAATACTGTTGTAGTTATTGAACATAATCTAGATGTTATTAAGTGCTGTGATCATTTAATTGATTTAGGACCAGAAGGTGGGGTAGGTGGAGGAACTATTCTTGATGAATGTACTCCGGAAAAATTAATTGAAAATCCGCAAAGTTACACTGGAAAATTCTTGAAAAAGTTATTGTAAAAAAGTATAAATTGCAATAGAATTTAATTTTACGAATATATTTATTATAAAGATATTTCAAAAAAAATTAATATTATAAACGATCTATTGTTTATTTAATAAAGTCAGAATAAAAGACGTGACGTGATACTTGTTTATACAATTTTCTCTATTGTCTAAATATGAAAGATGTGGTAAAATATAGGTATGTAATACTAAAACATTTGTAAGACTTACCATACATTCGGGCCTAACACTTTTTAAAAGGGAACAAGAATTTTTTATTAGTATAAAACGCTTCTCAGAGAAGACTTTAGAAGGTAAGACTATTGTACCCACCTGATTATATCAGGACCAATTTTAGTAAGTAACTACGGTGTTTTGGTTTTAGACTGGTATTAATTACCAGTCTTTTTTAATATAATTATAACTGAAAATCATAAAATAAAAATTTAAAGGAATATAAAATGTTACATCAATTTTCAAGAAATGAATTAATAATCGGAACAGATGGATTAGATATATTAAAAAAGTCAAGAGTAGGAATATTAGGAATAGGTGGGGTTGGCTCATTTGCTGCTGAAGCTTTAGCACGCTCTGGAATTGGAGCATTAGTACTTATGGATAAAGATGATATAGATATAACTAATATTAATCGTCAAATTCATGCAACAACGTTGACTGTGGGATGTAGTAAAGTTGAAGAAATGAAAAAAAGAATTTTAGCTATTAATCCGAACTGTGAAGTTACAGCTATTCAGGATTTTTATACAGAAGAAACATATAAAACATTCTATGAAAAAAAATTAGATTTTGTAATAGATGCATGTGATACAGTAACATATAAAATTCATCTGATAAAACATTGTCTAAGAAATGATATTAAGTTTATTAGTGTTATGGGAACAGCTAACAAAATGGATCCGACGAGGTTTCAAATAACAGATATAAGAAAAACTACAGTGTGTCCTTTAGCTAAAGTAATTAGAATAAAATTAAAAAAAGATAACATAAAAGGAAAGGTCCCTGTAGTGTACTCGACGGAGAGCCCAACTATAGCAAACAAAGAATATCTAGAAAAAATAGGTAATCAAAAATCAGATATAAGAAAATCTAAAATTCCCCCAGCATCTAATGCATTTTGTCCATCTACTGCGGGATTAATTGCTGCGAATTATGTTTACACTAATCTATTAAAAAATATAAAAATATTAACTATAGAAAAATCTAATTAAAATGTTAAAACAACGCTTTCATAAGTGTTGTTTTTCTATGTGTTTCAGTTAACATATCGTCTGTTGCGGTAATTTTACTGTAAACCTTACACAGAAATTGAAAATTAATTATTTTCATAATCATAAGAAAAGTTTTGAAAATTTATAATTTAATTTGCTTTTTTATAGGAAAGAAGGTATAATATAAGTAGATGAGAAAGGAGGATTACTTTGAAGAATAAAGGAACATTACTGGCACAAAATTTAAAGAAACTTCGAAAAATAAATAATTACTCTATGTCTACTGTAGCAGATAAATTAGATTTATCATCTCATGGCGTTTATGCTAACTGGGAATATGGGAGAAATGAGCCCAATGTAGCAACATTAGTATCTATTGCAAAGCTGTACAATGTATCGATTGATGAGCTTGTAGGTTACAAAATAGAAAAAGTGAATGACGAAGAGTTAGCAAAAACTCACTTTGAAGTAATTGATATGATAAAAGCGTTAGATAGTGAGGATTGTAAATTAGTAGAAGAGGTTCTGAAAAGATTTAGGGGATATTCTTTTTCTAGACACTTGAATCTATAATAAAACTCAAATTACTTAGGCTATATGAGTTATCTGTGGTTGCGTTAAATTAATAGTTTTGATATAGACTAGGTACAAGATACTTAGTCTATATTTTTTTATCTATAAAATGGGGTGATGGTTATTGATGTAAAAAGTTTGATGACTAAAATTATAGATGATGCAATTAAAAGCAAAGCTAGTGATATACACATATATCCACATATATCAGGTAATTCCTTTATAAAACTCAGAATCAATGGTAATCTGAGTAAATATGAAAGTTACACAAATAGGGAGTTAGATGCAGTTAACTCATTACTAAAATACAACGCTGGGATAGATATTTCTCGTAATAAAGAACCACAAAGCGGACGCTTTGTTTATTCGCTATCTGAGAAAAATTATTATTTAAGAGTATCTACTTTACCTTTGAGTGAATTATCAGAGGGTTGTGTAGTTAGGATTTTTATTGATGAGTTAGAGGATGTTGATTATAGTATTTTTGAAGAAGATAGGGAGCATATTAATTCATTAAGTAAAAAGATGTATGGATTAATATTGTTTTCAGGTCCCACAGGAAGTGGGAAATCAACATCAATGTATAAATTAGCGAGTTCACTTGCTAATATGGATAAACAAGTTATAACAGTTGAGGATCCTGTAGAGAAAAATATTGAAAATTTAATTCAAATGCAAGTAAATGAAAAAGCAGGGATTAACTATGATAATGCACTAAAATCTATTTTGAGATGTGATCCAGATGCAATGGTAATTGGAGAAATTCGAGATTTTAAAACAGCAAGTCAAGTTATTACTTCTTCATTTTCGGGGCATTTGGTTTTAAGTACAATTCATGCAGAGGATTCTGTGGGTGTTATAAATCGTTTGAAAGATTTGAATTTATCACTTGAAGATATAAAACAAACGGTCCTTTGCATCATTTCTCAAAGGTTGGTTAATTTATCAGCTGGAGGAAGAGGATTAATAACTGAAATATTAAATAAAGAAGATATTCATAACTATATAGATAATAAAAAAATAACCAACAAATCCTTAGATGAAAAATTTTTGTTAGCTTATGAGGAAGGATTCATAACACAAGATGAAAAAGAAAAATGGGGATATTAAAAAAATTTTTGATAAAGAAAATAAGGTTTATTTTATAAAACGGTTATACGAACTTATCGAACACGGTTATATGTTAGAAGATTCTTTGGAATTTCTTTTAATTCAGTATGATGTACCTGCTGTTGAGATAGAAAAGATAAAAGGCAAACTCTCTAATGGAGAAAAGTTATCTGATATTTTAGGGTATATTGGTTATTCAAAATTAATAGTTACAAAAATAAAATTTGCGGAACAGTACGGTCGCATAGAAGACATGTTACTGGAAGTTGAAACATATCTGCAAATAAAAAAAATACAAAAAGAAAAGATAATAAAAACTTTACGCTATCCACTATTTTTAACTATGACATTAATATGCCTAATAATGGTTTTTAATGCACTAGTAATTCCACAGTTTGAAAACATCTATTCTTCATCTAATATTAAGATGGACTTTCAAACTATTATTCTTATAAAATTGTTGTATTATATTCCAAAAATTATATCTATTATTTTTGTTATCTTTATACTTAGTTCAATATATATGTTTTATATAGCTAAGTATAAGCCTATACTATTTTTAAACACTTTACTAATTATTCCTAAAGTTAAAAATTATGCAAAACTATACTTTTCGTATAGATTTGCTATGGAACTAAGTCTATTTTTAATGAGTGGATTTTCTCTAAAAACGGCGTTAGAAGTCATGATTGAAGAAAAGTATGATTATTATCTGACATGCTTCTCAGAAGAAATTTTAACAAAGTTAGATTTAGGGATAACGTTTGAAGATGCCATAGGAGAAGTTAAATTTTTTGATAAATCAATGAAAAAATTTATTATTCATGGAAAAAATAATGGATTAATCGATAAGGAATTGAAGTTGTTTAGTGAGTTGATGTTAGATACATTTTTAACATCATTAGACAGAAGTTTAAGAAAGATTCAACCGATATTATTCGGTGTGCTAGCATTAGTGATAGTTGGATTATATATGGTTATACTTTTACCAATTTTTAATATGGCTAGTTCGTTAAAATAAAGGAGTTAATTGTGAAAAAAATTTTAAAAAAATTATATCCAATTGAATTTAAAATAAATTTTTTGAATCCGAAAATTGTACACCTTGAGCAATCATCGTTTCTTTTGCTTGCGCTAAAGAATCATTGACATCGATTGCCATGCATGCATCCAAAACAACCGTACATGAGAATCCAAAGTCCACTGCATCCAATGCCGTCCATGCTACGCAAAAATCAGTTGCAATCCCAACGATATACAAATCGGTTATTTTACGTTCACGTAAATAACCTGCCAACCCAGTTTTAGTTTGTCTATCTGCCTCCATAAATGCTGAATAACTATCAATATTGGCATGAAACCCTTTTCTGATGATAAGTTGAGCTTTGGTTGCTTGTAAATCGCGATGAAAATCAGCATCTGATGTACCTTGGACACAGTGGCTATTCCATAAAATTTGCTCGCCATAATCTAGTGTAATCACATCAAATGCTTTACGGTTTTGATGATTTTGATAAAAAGAAATGTGATTGGCTGGATGATAATCTTGAGTCAAAATCACATTATCAAATTTATCTATTAAACGATTAATCGTTGGAATGATTTTTTGTGAACCCAAAACCGCTAAATTGCCATCAATAAAGCCATTTTGCACGTCCACCACAATCAGCGCTGAAGTTTTTTGAATTATCATAACTACCTACCAATAATTTTCTACTGCAATATTGCCGACACTGCGGCGATTCATCGTTAAACCTTTATTTTTTAAGGCTTCTTTGGTATCATCAACCATTTGAGGATTACCGCATAACATAACATGGTCAGTATCAGGATTGAATGTTAAAGCTGCTTTTTGTTCCAAAATACCGCTTGTAATCAAAATTGGCAAACGCTGATTTAACGCACCTTCTATGAATTCCCGTGTTACAACTGGCACAAACTTAAAAGTTGGTGAATTTTCAACCAATAGCGCAAAATCTTGTTGCAATGAATGAATTTTATCCAAAAAAGCCAATTCATCTGCGTAACTAACGCTATAAACCAAGACAATATTTTGATAATTTTGCCACGTTGTTAAATCTTGCAAAATTGATAAAAAAGGCGCAACGCCCGTACCTGTTGCCAATAGCCATAAATTTTTTGGAGCGGGCTGTAAAAACCTATCCAATGTTAAAAAACCAAAAGGTTCAGGATTCAGATACAGCGTATCACCGACATTTAGATACTGTAATTGCGAAGTAAATGCTCCATCAGGCACAACTACTGAGAAAAAATCCAAAAACTCGTCGTACGGCGATGAGGCTACCGAATATGCTCGAAAAATTGCTGAATCATCCGTGTTTTTTGGAACAATACCCAGACGCACAAACTGCCCAGCCGTAAAGCGAAAATCTTGTGGTCTAGTGGTACGAAAAGAGAATAATTTTGGAGTGATGGTGGTTTTTTGAAGTACTGTGATAGTCAGTGCATTTTGATCAGACATAAGAAAACTAAGTAACCGATAATAAATCTCATTGTAAAAAAAACCTTAAAAAAAAACAAGTGCAAAACCTAAGCTTCACACTTGTTTGGACTTGTATTGTTTTGTTGATGTTAAAATTTGATTTACTTTTTTTATTATCCACGAGCAATAAATTGAGCGATTTGTAATAAGCCGTTTGGAAAAATGCCCAGCACCACAATGATAGCTGTGATAATCAAAAGCATAACCCCGCCTGCTTGCACGCCCCAATGCTTATGGGCATCAAATTCAAAATTGGCAATGGGTTTTTGAAATAGACAAGTCAAAAATTTAAGATAGTAGTACAAACCCAAACCACTGCCCAAAATCACCATACCCGCTAGCAAAAATTGCTTGCCTTGAATGGTGGCAAAAATCACTTGGAATTTGGTGATAAATCCTGCCGTTAACGGAATGCCCGCCATGGACAACAACATGATGGTTAAAACCGCTGTCAAAGCAGGTCGCCGCCAAAACAGTCCTTGATAAAATTGCATTTGGTCGGCTTCACCACTAGAAGAATTTTTGGTGAATTGACGATATGGGCTTGACATTAACGTGATTACCCCAAATGCCCCAATGGACGTTAAAGCATAAACTGCCATATACACAGTCATGATTCCTGCGCCATCAACCCCAAGCCCAAATAAAATCGATAAAACATAACCAATATGAGCAACCGATGAATACGCTAAAAGACGTTTTAAATTGCTTTGACGTATGGCAGACAAGTTACCAAACAAAATAGACAGCACTGTCATGACCAATAAGACGGTCAACACAGGTGACAATCCCCAAGATGCGGTTAGTAATAAAAAACGCACCAAAAGCGCCATCATAGCCACTTTACTTACACTTGCCAAAAATGCGGTTATTGGGGCTGGCGCTCCTTCATAAACATCTGAAACCCAGTGATGAAATGGGGCGGCAGATAATTTAAACGCTGTTGCCACAAGCATCATGACCGCGCCTAATACAAACAAAGAAGACATCTCATGGCGACTAAACAGTACTGAGATTATTTTTGAAAATTCAAGCCCGCCAACATCGGTAAAAATAAATGCCATACCCATTAATAAGGTTGCTGACATTGCTGCCGATTGTATCAAGTATTTTAAACCCGCTTCCAAAGAACGCGTTCGCAAAAAAGTATAAGCCAACATGCCATACATAGGTACAGACAACAGCTCAAGCGACATAAAAAACGCCGCCAAATGCGTAGCGCTTGTCATCAGCATCGCTCCAAGTGTGGCGATAAGCATTAACAAGTACAATTCATCTTTATTGTCTTTTAAGGTGTGAAAATAACCATAAGCCAAAGTACAGCACGCCAATGATGCAATCAAAATTACCGCAATATTCACTTTGGCAAAATTATCCATGGCAAACATTGAAATGTCTGAATAATCAACATGCCAAAATCCAAAAATTTGCAGCAAAAGTGCAGCCAAAGCCACATTCAATCCAACAACACTGATGGTTGCTGACCAAAAATGAGAACGCTTGATTGCAATGTTAATCATCACCATTAAGGCGGTCAACGCCACAACCACCATTGGGGCAAATGAAATCAGAAGCGACATTAATGAATGATTCATGACTATTCTCCTTGCCCAAATTGCGATGTTTGCTTATCCAATTCACTTGCTGGATATTCATACAATTGTCCATCTTGGCGGTTTGCTTTTTGGCTTAGCTCGTCTATTACACCCTGCATATCAATAATTTGTCTGCCATAAATAGGAGCTGATGGCGCTATTTTTTGATGATAGGCTGCACCGATAAAACCCATCGCCTGATTCGATGCGTTTAAAATCGGTTGCGGATAAAGACCCATCCATAAAAGCCCAATTGCCAAAATACTCAACAAAGATAATTCTCGTTTACTCAAATCTCTGAGTCTTCCGCCATAGGCTTTGGCAACTTCTTGGCTGGTATTTTTACCAAACAAGGTTTGATAAATCATAATCAGTGCATAAAGTCCTGCAAAGACAAAGCTTGCCGCTGCAATGATGGTAAACATTGGGTATTTAGCAAATGACCCTAAAACAATTAAAATCTCACCAACAAAATTACCCGTGCTTGGAATGCCTAATAAAGCAGCACTAAAGAACATCAAAAATGCTGGCAGATAGCGAAATTGCCCCCACATACCGCCCATCAAGCTCATATCACGGGTATGTAGGCGTTCATACACCTGACCTGCCATAATAAATAATGCCGCACTGGATAAACCATGAGCCAGCATTTGCACCATTAAACCCTGTAAAGACACTAAAGAGCCCGCATAAATTGCCAAAATGACAAAACCCATATGCGAAATACTGGTGTAAGCTAAAAGTCGTTTGATGTCGGTTTGAGCAAATGCCAAAAATGCGCCATAAAATACACCGATTAAACCCAAAACAATGGCAATTGGCGCAAATTCAGCAGATGCATTGGGAAATAATGGTAATACAAAACGCAACAAACCAAACGCCGCTGTTTTAATCAAAATCCCCGCCAAATCCACAGAACCTGCGGTTGGAGCTTGGGCGTGAGCATCAGGAAGCCAGCCATGCAACGGAAATACAGGCAGTTTTACGGCAAAGCCAATAAAAAAGCACAGCATGATGGCGTATTCATATTGTCCTAAATTGACCCCTAACAAATCTTGATAATCAAAACTTAAAACACCCGTACTGCTAAACTGTATCAATACCAACATAAAAATACCAATCAGCATAATCAGCCCAGATACTTGGGTATAAATGAAAAACTTTTTAGCAGCATATTCTTTGGTTTTGCCTGAAGTGGCATCATGACCCCATAACGCAATCAAAAAGTAAATTGGTAAGAGCATCATTTCCCAAAAGAAAAAGAATAAAAATAAATCAATTGCCAAGAATACGCCAATAACACCACCTAAACTCCATAGCAAATTTAGGTGAAAAAATCCCACACGGCGAGTGATTTCACCCCAAGAGCAGCCCACTGCCATCACGCCCAAAAATGCAGTTAGAGCAACCATCAGTAATGACAAGCCATCTGCCGCTAAATGAAAATTGACCCCCATGGCGGGTATCCAAGGCACAATAAACTCAGCTATCCATGGTAAAGATTCTTTGTCCACCATGCCCTGAGTAGCTAAAAATTGTCCAAAATTACCATGATTCCATAGCATCAGACTCATTACAAATGTTATCAACATGCCAATTAAGGCAATCCATCTTGGAAGGTGTGCATCTATTTTTTCAATCAGCCAGCACAAAAATCCCGTGATAAAAGGCGTGATTATCAAAAGCGGCAATAACCATGATTGTACACTATTCATTTTACTTCACCATCATCATCGCAAGCACCAACATAATTGCCAGCCCTACTGCCAAACTAACAGCGTGTGAGCGCAACAGCCCTGTTTGTGTTTTTGATAATCCCAACGATCCTAAATTTGCCAAAGCAGGTAAAATATTCCAAACTTTATCTACAGGGTCAGATTTTAACCAATTTGATATCATCAAAAATGGTTTAACAAATACGATATTATACAGCGCATCAAATCCCAAACCATGATAACACCAGTAATAAATCGCCCCACCAATGGTTGAACGTTTAAAGCAAGTCAAGATTTTGCCATGATTAAGCACATAAAGCACATAAGCGGACACCAGTCCAAATGCAGTTGCTCCCACCGCTAAAATTTCAGCAGTGTGTTTACCATGGACTTTCCCCACTTCAACGAATTGCTGCCCAATTCCCATTGGTAGTACATTTGCTAAAGGCGGAGAAATCAAAGCTCCTAGTGCGGTTGATAACAGCAGCAAAACAATCAAAGGCATGGCATAACTAAAACCAGATAGCGTATGGGCTTGAGTTTTTTCTTGACCAAAAAACACCAAATAAATCAAACGAAACGTATAAAATGCCGTTAAAAATGCCCCACAAACACCCGCCCAAAAAAGTCCAGTTTGTCCTGCAGCATAGGTTTCCCAAATAATGGCTTCTTTGGAATAAAAGCCCACGGTAATAAATGGCAAAGCCACCAATGCACCACCGCCCACCATAAATGACCAAAATACCAGTGGAATTTTTTTACGCAATCCACCCATTTTAAAAATATCTTGTTCATGATGTGTTGAAATAATGACCGCTCCAGATGCCAAAAAGAGTAACGCTTTAAAAAAAGCGTGAGTCATCAAATGAAAAATTGCCGCCTGCCAAGCGCCAACACCAAGCGCCATAAACATCATGCCCAGCTGGCTCATGGTTGAATAAGCCAAAACCCGCTTAATATCAGTTTGTGCCATCGCACAAAATGATGCCACCAGCATGGAAACTGCACCAATACCGCCAACCCAATATAATAAAATTTCAGGGGTTAGTATAAACAACGGATGCATACGAGCAATTAAATAAACTCCAGCTGTAACCATCGTTGCAGCGTGAATCAGTGCTGATACGGGCGTAGGACCTGCCATTGCATCGGCAAGCCAAGTATGTAGGGGAATTTGAGCGGATTTACCAAATGCCCCGCCAATCAACATAGTCGTTGCAAAAACCGCTGTTGGATTGTTTAAAGTTAAAACTTGTGGCGCGGTGGTAACAATGGTATCTATATCCAACGTGCCAAATTCACGAAATAAGACAAACAGTCCAATTGCCAAAAATACATCACCAATACGAGTTACGGTAAACGCTTTAATTGCCGCCTTGCCATTATCGCGATTATGATAATAAAAACCAATCAAAAGATATGAGCAGATGCCCACGCCTTCCCAGCCCAAATAAAGCAAAAGTAAATTATCTGCCAAAATAAGCAGGAGCATACTGGCAACAAATAAATTTAAATAACTAAAAAAGCGTGCAAATCCATCTTCACCCTTCATATACCAAGATGCAAATACATGGATTAAAAAACCAACACCAGTTACCACACCAAGCAAAGTTGCGGATAAACCATCCAAATACAAAGCGAATTTAGGTGCAAACTCACCCACTTGCAGCCACGTCCATAAAATTTGCGTGCTGGGATTTTGATTGGCGTTTATAAATCCTAAGATACTAATGCTTGCAAAAATAGCTGAAAGCCCAACACTGCCAACACCAATAAAAGTTGCTACCTTTTCACTCAAACGGTCGCGACCAATAGCAAGGAGCAAAAAACCAATCACAGGAAAGATAAAAGTCAGTGCCAACATACATTACCCCTTTAATTGACCAAGCAGATTGACGTCAAGACTTTTAAAACGATGGTAAATTTGCAACAAAATTACAAGCCCAATCGCTGCCTCAGCCGCCGCCAATGTCAGCACAAAAATAAACATGACTTGACCGTCAGGATTACCCCAAGCATTACCGCCCACTACAAAAGCAAGAGCAGCAGCATTCATCATGATTTCAAGACTCATCAACATAAATAAAACATTACGTCTTGCCATCACGCCTGCCAATCCTATGACAAACAAAATCGCAGATACAATTAGCGCATGGGATATAGGCACCGTAGAAACTGGGATTGCCGATAAAGTTTGTATTGCCATTATCATACATCTTCTCCCTGATTGGTTGTTATGGATTGATTTTGAAAATGGCTAATATTTTCATCATCCAAGGCTTTTTTGCCCAAATGATATGCTGCCACCAAAGCTCCTAACAATAAAAATGCTGCCACTTCTACCAATAAAACGTATTGGGTAAATAAATGAATACCAACCGCCTTAGCATCAACAACCTCTGAATTAATTTGTCCAAGTCCTTCTGATGAGCCACCAATCATCCCAATCATAACACTAGCAATCACAATCATTAAACACGTCGGCATTGCCCAAGCACTAGATGACATCCATTGTTTTTCGGTTTGATGATTTTGACTGCCAAGATTAAGCATCATGATGACAAATACAAACAGCACCAAAATTGCTCCGGCGTAAACAATAATTTCCAAAACACCGGCAAAAGGTGCGCCCAAATAAAAGAAGATTCCTGCCACTGCCAGTAAAGATACAATCATGGATAAAATAGCATGCACAGGATTGGTATGGACAATCACCCTAAAACTAGCAACAATGGCAACCAATGCCAATGCGTAAAAACCCAAATTAGCAATATTTAATTCCATCATGGCAATAAACTCCGAATATCAATCGGTGCACTTTCATTTTGATGTGAGCCTTTAGGTTTGTCTTTAGTTGCCATGCCCGTTATCCGATAATAATTATATTCTGGATATTTACCCGTACCGCTAATAAGCAGATGCTCTTTGTCATATACCAAATCTTGACGGCGATATTCACCCAATTCAAAATCTGGTGTCAGCTGAATGGCAGTAGTTGGACAAGCTTCTTCACACATACCACAAAACACACAGCGAGAAAAATTAATCTGAAAAAATTCAGGATACCAGCGACCATCTTCTCGCTCTGCTTTTTGCAGGCTAATACAGCCTACTGGACACGCCACCGCACAAAGATTGCACGCCACACAGCGCTCATCACCATCAGGGTCGCGAGTCAGTACGATACGACCACGAAAACGTGGCGGAACAGGCACGGGAGTTTCAGGATATAAAATCGTATCTCTTTTTCTGGTGGCATGGCTATTTACCATCCACATAGAACGCACAATGGTAAAAATTCCTAACGCGGTATTTTTTAAGGTTGCAATCATCTTATCCCCCTTGCACTGCCAATATCACAGCTGCTGTTACAATCAGATTAACAAGCGTAACAGGCAAACATACTTTCCAACCAAAATTCATAACTTGGTCATAACGTGGGCGCATCAGTGAACCCCTTGCCAAAATAAACATGGTCATAAAAAAGAGCGTTTTAATTAAAAACCAAAATACAGGTGGGATAAAAGGAATATCAAGATTAAATGGAGCAAGCCAGCCCCCAAAAAACAAACAAGTCATCAATGCTGAAATCACCACTACATTGACATATTCACCAATAAAAAACATACCAAACTTCATGCCAGAATACTCCACATGATAGCCTTCAGCAAGTTCTTGTTCGGCTTCTGGCTGGTCAAAAGGATGTCTATGAGTTACAGCAACGCCTGCCACTACAAAACACAAAAATCCCAAAAATTGTGGGATAACATTCCAAATTCCTGTCTGCGCAAGTACAATATCTCTTAGGTTGAATGAGCCTGCCATTGCTACGACGCCCATCAAGGATAATCCCAAAAAAACTTCATAACTGATGGTTTGGGCAGCTGAACGCAGTCCACCTAAAAGACTGAATTTGTTTGCTGAAGCCCAACCACCAAACATCACCGCATACACTGCCAACCCTGCCATTGCAAAAAAGAATAAAATGCCAATATGCCAATTGCTTGCCCCTAAAGTTGGACTTAGTGGAATGATTGCAAAACTTGCCAAAGCAGTAAACATTGCAATGGCAGGAGCGAGTGTAAACATAAATTTATCAGCAAATTTAGGCGTCCAGTCTTCTTTAAAAAAGATTTTTAGCATATCTGCTACAAGTTGCAATGAACCTTGCCAGCCAACACGGTTTGGACCATAGCGGTCTTGCCACAATGCCAACATTCTTCTTTCATAAACAATCATTAAAGCAGCGGTAATAACCAATCCTAAAAAAATAATCAGGGCTTGGGCTACCATAAACATTACTGACCAAGTATCAAAACTTAAACTATTGACCAAAAAATTTGGTACATCAGGAATGCTTTGAATCTGACTCATTAGATACGCTCCTGTATCAAATTATTATTTGTCTTGGTAGCACTTTGATTTACCAAGTTGGTATTAAATGTTGCCAAACTTGAAACTGGTTTGCTTGTTGCGTTTACTAGCTGCTTTTTGTAAATCGGCGTGTATATTTTATCACCACCTTTTTTAACACAAGCAGGTAAATAGCATACTAAAGGCACTAATCCAACAGGATAACCAATGCTGTCTTCTGCCAAATATGGTACAATTTTTACAGGCAAACTGATGTGATGTTCATGCTGGCTAATGGTTAAAACATCACCATCTTGTAATTGCCATTTTTGCGCTTCATCTTGTCCAATAAACCAAGCAGCCGGTTTGATAACTTCAGCTACCACAGGTGAAGCCTGGGATAAATTGGAGCTGGCAAATATATCATAAACTGGCACAAGACTTGCTTGACCTGTTTGGAAATCACTTTTTGGAGTTTGTGGTACAACAAAAGATACATAGTCGTGCTCAAGCCTTGGCATAACATCAAACACACGCACACCTACATCGCCACCTTTTAAACGACCGCCAACTTTATCTTGATATTTATTCCATGCCTGCGGTGAATTCCACCCAGCACTCCACGCAAAAGCTGTTACCGAAGCGGCTGTTTTATCGCCAACATAACCTTCCATTGAAAATGTCAATGCCGTATCGGTATCCTTAGGCTGCATAGGCTCATGCACTGAAATTTTAGCACGCATGGACGTACGCCCTGAATAACGACGGGGCTGACGAGCAATTTTTAAACCTGTAATACGATAATCTGCTTCTGGAGCGGTTTGCAAAATCATGGATAAATCAGGCAATTTAGCGATTTGTGCTGCCACATCATCTAAATGCTGACACTGGTTTTGAGTATTTAAAATTGTACTGGATAACGCAAACAGCCAGCGCCAACTGTCTTTGACAGTTGAATCTGGCACATAATAGGCTTTATCATACGCTGCAAAATACCGCTGCATTCGTCCTTCGGCAGAAACCATTGTGCCATCGGTCTCGGCAAATGTTCCAGCAGGCAAGACAAAAGCGGCTTTATCATGCCAATTGCAATGCTGATGGTCAATGACGATGATGGATTGATTGAACAATTTATCCTGTAAGGGTTTTGATAAATCGCGCAGTTCGTTTTCCACAACAATCGCCACATCAAACGTTTGTGCCAACACTTCTTCCAAGGCTTGACCACCAAGCAAACTTACCCCAACGCTATTTGCTTCTGGCATAACCAGATAAATACCTGTTTTTGATAGATAATTTTTTAATACATCTTGAAGCTTACTATTTTGTGCATCATTTTCCTGCAAAATATTTTGTTGCAGCTTTTCTTTGATGATTTGACGTTTTTTAGTCAAATTTTGTGCTAAATAGCCAGTCGCCTGTAACAGCATTTGCGATGACAAACTGCTGCCGCTGATTAAAAGTGGTCTATTTGCTAGCAATAAATCGCAAGCAATTTTTTTGGCAAGATTATCAAAATTATCTTTAGAGATTGTTAAGATTTGCGTTAAATCATCTGGCAGCGCCAAAATTTCATCAGCAACCTTTATACCCAAATCCACAATAGACGCAATGTCTGCCACTGCCGATACCTTGGCAACGTCATTTAGTTTGGTATCAATAACCCCAGCAATATAAATTGGACTGTAATGGTTTTGACCAATACGTTTGACAGGTTCAGCAAGCCAAGTGGGTGTTTTAAAGTTTTCTGCCATTTTTTTGGCTTCGTTTTTGGCAGCTTGTCGAACTGACAATGCCACTCTTGGGGCAGTTTGAGTTAAATCTTCACCTAAAATAAACAAAGCATCTGATGTTTCTACTTGAGCAAGTGATAAATTATCCACCGCCTGATGACGCAACAACTCAATGCAGGTTTTGGTTAAATTTTGCGTGTGCAACAATTCGCCTGTACTGTAATTTTCTGCGCCTACCAAACTCTTTAGAGCAAAATTACTTTCAAGGCTAGAACTTGCAGAACCAATACCAATCACTTTTTTATTAACCAAATATGGTTTTAAAAATGCCGCTACGCCATCCAATGCTGCATCAGCAGTTAGCGATTTTGATGCGCCTGCTATATTTTGGGTTGGTGTAATTGGTCTATCGCCACGATTAACAAACCCATAAGAAAACCGTCCCCTATCGCATAAAAAATAACCATTAACATCGGGGTTATAGCGATTTTCAATACGTCTTAATTCACCATAACGCTCGCCTGCAGAAATGTTACAGCCAGTTGAGCAGCCCTGACAAATACTTGGAGCATACTGCATGTCCCATTTACGATTATAACGGTCAGAATGTGTTTTATCAGTAAATACACCCGTTGGACAAACTTCAGTTAAATTGCCACTAAATTCGCTTTCAAATTGCCCTTCGGTATCACGCCCAAAATATACTCGATTATTGGACGCGTATACTCCAAAATCAGTACCGCCAGCGTAATCTTTATAAAAACGCACACAACGATAACAAGCAATACAGCGATTCATTTCATGATTAATAAACGCTCCCAAATCTTGATTGTGGTGGGTGCGCTTAGTAAAACGATAACGTCTAGCACGATGTCCAGACATGTAAGTCATATCTTGCAAATGACAATGACCACCTTCTTCACAGGTTGGACAATCGTGCGGATGATTGGTCATGATATATTCAACAATATGTTTTCGAAAAGCTTTGGCTTCAGCATCGTCAATTGAAATATACATTTGGTCGCTAGGTGCAACCATACACGACATTACCAATCGTCCACGCCCTGACTTCACATCTTCTTCGTTGTTAAATTGCTTGACGGCGCATTGACGACATGACCCCACCGAGCCCAAGGCGGGATGATAACAAAAGTATGGTAAATCATATCCCAAGGATAATAAGGCTTGTAATAAGTTGTCTGAACCATCAACTTCTAGGGATTTCCCATCTACATGAATGACTGCCATTTTTCCCCCTGTGTTGTTTATTGATGATTGTGTTTGATTTTTTGGTCAAATTCATGGCGAAAATATTTTAATGCACTCATTAAAGGCTCCATAGCTCCCGGTGCGTGAGCGCAAAATGTTTTTCCAAGCCATAAATCACGGGTTAATTCACTTAATTTTTCCACATCATCTGTTTGACCATGACCTGTATCAATGGCTTCTAAAATTTTTACACCCCAAGGCAATCCATCCCGACATGGTGTACACCAGCCACAAGATTCGCGTTGGAAAAATTTTTGTAAATTTTTAGACAGTGCAACCATATCTTGGGTTTCATCCACCACCATCATCAAACAGGTTCCTAACCGCGAACCTGCCTTCATAATCGGGTCAAAATCCATAACTAGGTCCAGATGTTCATCGCTTGCGGTCAAAAAGTCGGTACTAGCGCCACCTGGTAGCCAGGCTTTTAATTTTAGTCCATCTTGCATTCCGCCTGCAAGCTCAATCAGCTCACGAGCCGTATAACCAAAGGGTAATTCCCAAAGTCCTGCATCCTTAACACGACCAGAACAGCCCATAATTTTTGTACCAGGCGTGGTGGATTTACCTTTTTGTTTGGGTAAATCCAAATACCAGTCCACTCCGTTCATTAAGATGGCAGGCATATTGTTTAGGGTTTCTACATTATTGACGACAGTTGGTCGCCCCCAAGCACCTGATACTTGAGGAAAAGGTGGTTTGGTACGTGGGTTTGCTCTACGACCTTCTAAACAATTGATAAGCGCCGTTTCTTCACCGCAAATATAACGCCCCGCCCCTGTATGAACATGCAATGAAAAACTAAAATCAGTACCCAAAATTTTATCGCCAAGCAAATTATGGGCAAGCATTTCATCAATTGCCGCTTGCAGACGCTGTGCCGCGATGATATATTCACCGCGAATAAAAATATAGCCTTCACTTGCACCGATGGCATAAGCAGTTATGAGCATGCCTTCTATTAGCTGAAAAGGAATTCGTTCCATCAAAAGACGGTCTTTAAATGTTCCGGGTTCCATTTCATCAGCATTACAAATCAGATAACGCACGCCCCCATCTGGCGGAGTCATAAATGTCCATTTAAGCCCGGCATTAAACCCTGCACCGCCGCGACCCCGAACATTGGCGGTTTTTATCATTTCACCAACTTCCTTTGAGGGCTTAGCAAGAGCATTTTTTAAGCCTTTAAAACCATCTAAACGCTCATAATCTGCCAAAGTCAAAATAGCGTCTTGATGATACAATCGCCACGTCAATGGATGAGTCAAACTGGTAGGCGCCTCACCGTCTTTTAACCCCACTGCATAAATTGGAATTCGCTGACGGTTTAACTGACTTGGAGCTTTGCCTTGGTTTTTGGCGATGATTTGCTCATGAATGTTCATCAAATCTTCCTTTTTTCAAACCTTTGTCATAAGTGGCAAATGTTTTATGAAATTTATACTATCAAGCATATTGCTGTAAAACAATGGCTACTTCTTCTGGAGTAATTGGCCCATACGTATCTTCATCAATCAAAACTGACGGCCCTTTATCACAGTTTCCCAAACAGCAAATTGGCAACAAGGTAAATCGTCCATCAGGCGTGGTTTGTCCATATTCAATGTTTAACTGACGCTTAAACTCTTTTTCCACTGCCTCAAAACCTGTTAAATAGCAGGCGATTGAATCGCATAACAATATCACATGACGACCCACAGGCTGACGATAAATGCGATTAAAAAATGTTGCCACACCTTCAACATCGCTTGGTGGAATATCCAGCATATTAGCAATGGCGTTAAGTTGAGCATCATTTATCCAGCCGCTGCGTTTTTGGACAAGTTTTAAAGCATCCAGCACGGCAGCACGGGCTTGGGGATAATGATGAATATGATGATGAATACCTTTGATTTCTTCGGATGTTAAAATGGCATGAATATCCACTTTGGGGGCTTTGTCGGTTACGATTTTCATAAAGTTACCATATTGCTAGCTTTGGCTTGCGTTTTGATTTATTAAAGTGATAAAACTTTTGGGGCTTTATCAATTTAATAAATTTATTTTTAATTAATTTGCGGCGTATTTACTAACACGCCACCAAAACCGTTATTTAAAATATTATTTTAACCAAGCCTAATATTTGCAAACCTTAATAATAAATGGTTAGGCTTGACTCATTTTAAAGCGATTAACGCCACCATTGTCCAGAAGAATATCTGTCAGCGTGTTTTGTATTATCAATTTTATATTGCCCATTTTCTTTGACAACTTTAAAATAGGCTACGCCATCTTCTTTACCAAAATTAGCCGAAACAATATTACCATTGACCGAAAATTTAGGCCTATTCCACATAAAACCACCATTGCCAGGTTCTGTCCATAAGCCGCTATAACATCTAGGAACAGCAACAGCACATTCGTCATCTGACTTAAAGCGTCTTTTTTCATAATCCAATGTACTAATCGCTGATTGGCTTAAATATTTTTTACTCGCACTGTTGGCATTATTACCTGTACATACACCATTTTCTTGGCAATCTAAAAAAGATTTTACCACAGTGATTTTTTTGCCATTCTCATCATTGGCATAAGTATTTGAGATGCACAAAATAGATATGATTGTTAATAAAATATATTTCATTTTTACCCTTAGTTAGTTTTAAGTTTAAATATCATGATGATATTTAGACGGTTTTGTTTTTGGTATAAACCACAAATACACTACGCCCCTACCATCGCCAAAAACTGGGCTTTGGTAAGTTTGGGTGTGTCATTTGCAAGCTCATAATAACAGGCTTTTTTGTCAATAAAAATTTGCAAACCTAGGCGAAATTCTACATCATCAAACAGCCCAGCTGACACGTAATAATTATCTGTACCCAGCTGATGAAAATACAAATGTGTACCGCAAGTCTTGCAAAATGCCCGCTCACCCCAGTCGCTAGACTGGTAATGGGTGGTATTGGCGTTATCATTGACTGTTATACCTTGACTTAAAAAAGTAAATCCTGCTGAACCACCCCATTTACGGCAATAATTACAGTGGCAAGCATGGATTTCTTGGCAATTTGGAGCTTCAATCACCACTTTTTGACACAAACAATAGCCTTTCATATAATTTTCAACCCATTATTTATTATTTTTGTTCAGCTTTTTCTTCTGGAACATCTTCATATAACGATAATGCTGATGCCGTTTCTTCTTGTGCTGCTCGCGTGCCTTTTAATTTAATCTGCAAGCGAAGTTCGTTGGCAGAATCAGCATTTCTAATTGCCTCATCATAGCTGATTGCCCCTTCGTTGTATAAATCAAATAAGGCTTGGTCAAAGGTCTGCATGCCCACTTCACGACTTTTGGTCATCACCGCTTTTAATTCGTGCATCTCACCTTTTAAAATCAAATCTGCAACCAATCGTGTATTAAGCATAATTTCCACCGCCGCCCGTCGACCTTTTCCGTCCTCAGTACGAATTAGCCTCTGAGAAATGATGGCTTTCATATTACTGGATAAATCCATCAAAAGTTGCTGACGACGTTCTTCTGGGAAAAAGTTGATAATGCGGTCAAGGGTTTGATTTGCGTTATTAGCGTGCAATGTGCCAAGACACAAATGCCCTGTTTCGGCAAAAGCAATCGCATGCTCCATAGTCTCAGTATCCCGAATTTCTCCAATCAAAATCACATCGGGCGCTTGGCGCAGAGTATTTTTAAGGGCATGATGCCAAGAGTGGGTATCCACGCCGACTTCACGATGGGTAATCATGGATTTTTTGTGTTTATGTACATATTCTACGGGGTCTTCTACAGTGATGATATGCCCTGCACTGTTTTCGTTACGATAATCAATCATCGCTGCTAAAGATGTGGATTTTCCAGACCCTGTGCCGCCAACCACAAGAACAAGCCCACGCTTTTCCATAATCACATCTTTTAACGTGCTGGGCAATTTTAGTTTTTCAAAATTGGGAATCTCAGCAGCAATGGTACGAATCACCATACCCACTTGTTGCTGCTGAACAAATACATTCACCCGAAATCTTGAAACCTCTGGCACATTGATAGCAAAATTACACTCCATTTCACGCTCAAACTCATCTCGCTGATAGTCATTCATAATGCTATAAGCAAACAGCTTGGTTTTGTCAGCGCTTAATATTTGTTTACCTAATGGCTTCATCAGGCCTTGATGTTTTACACTTGGTGGAAAATCAGCAGTAATAAACAAATCTGAGCCGCCTATTTCCACCACCTTGGTAAGCATGCTATACATGATGGCTTTAGCTTCGTTTAACGTCTCTTCGGCAAAGGCTAATAAAGATTCTTCGTTGTGCATTGTTTTCACTTACATTATAAACTTTTGGACTATTTTATCTGCAAGTTTCATACTCATTTTAATACATTTGAATTATATTTTATTTAAATAAAATTTG
>ERZ772906.580-NODE-580-length-21272-cov-2.828439_pt1 | contig 21272 bp, 19 predicted proteins | sample MGYA00511338_ERZ772906 | MGnify/ENA primary metagenome ERZ772906 (study PRJEB29015, sample SAMEA2738076) | human oral metagenome | biome: human oral; feature: human-associated habitat; material: saliva | place: China | collected 2212 ... | reverse complement strand
GGCCCCGTGGCCCGCTGTCGGCTGAGCAATGGCATCACCGACGCCGAAGAGAGCGGCCTCGTCCTCGTCCTGCGGGTAGCCGCCGGCCAGGCGGTGGCGGCACAGGTAGTTCTGCCAGCCCTTGAGCAGAGCCACTTCGGGGCGGGTACCGGTGACCTGCTCGACGGCGTCGGCAGCCAGGGGCGCGTCCTTGGTGAGGACCTGCCTCTGGAGGGCCAGGGTTGCGGTGGAGACCACGACACGGCCTCCGGTCTGCACGGCGTGAACCATGGCGGGCACCAGGTAGCCCAGGGACTTTCCGGTTCCGGTGCCGGCCTGCACCAGCAGGTGCGAACCGGCGTCGAGCGCCGCCTCCACTCGGTCCGCCATCTCGGCCTGCCCCGCTCGAAGGCTCCCGCCGAGCCGGCGGACCGCCTCGGCGAGCGCCTCCCGGGCATCCCGGTCCTCGCTCACCTCGCGCTCACCCGGATGCCGATGCCGCCGAGACGGCGGCGGCGCGCAGCTCAGCGGCCAGTGGCGCAGCGACCCGGGCGACGACGCGGGTGCCGGCCTCGAGGTAGTCGATGGCATCGATCTCGCCATCGGCGTGCACCCTGGAGACCAGGTCGCCCCGCGCGTAGGGCACGACGAGGTCGACATCCGCCTCCGGACGCGGCAGCATCTCTTCGATGCGCCGTCGCAGCGTCTCCAGACCCCCGCCGGTGCGCGCGCAGACGCCGATCGCCCCGGGCAGGCGTGTGCGCAGGGCGGCGAGAGTGACGGCGTCGGCAAGGTCGACCTTGTTGAGCACAACGAGCTCGGGGACGTCGAGGCCGCCGGGGATGTCCGCGAGGACGGCCCGCACGGCGGTCACCTGACCGACCGGATCGGGGTGGGCGGCGTCGACGACGTGGAGGACGAGATCGGCGCCGCCCACCTCCTCCAGAGTGGAGCGGAACGCCTCGATGAGCTCGTGGGGCAAGTCGCGCACGAAACCGACCGTGTCGGTGAGGGTGTAGACGCGTCCGTCGGAGGTCTCGGCCCGGCGCACGGTCGGGTCGAGGGTGGCGAACAGGGCGTCCTGGACCAAGAGGCCGGCGCCGGTGAGTGCATTCATGAGGGAGGACTTACCCGCGTTGGTGTACCCGGCGATCGCCACCGAGGGGATGGGGCCGCGGCGCCGCGAACCGCGCTTGACCTCCCGGGAGGGCGTCATGGACCTGATCTGCCGGCGCAGCTTGGCCATGCGGGCCCGGATGCGGCGCCGATCGAGCTCGATCTTGGTCTCGCCGGGCCCGCGCGAGCCGATGCCCGCCCCCCCGGCGACGCGTCCTCCGGCCTGACGGGACATCGACTCACCCCAGCCGCGCAGGCGCGGCAGAAGGTACTCCAGCTGGGCGAGCTCGACCTGGGCCTTGCCCTCGCGCGACTTGGCGTGCTGGGCGAAGATGTCGAGGATCACGGCGGTGCGGTCGACGACCTTGACGCCCACGACATCCTCCAGGGAACGGCGCTGGGAGGGGGCAAGCTCGCCGTCGACGATGACGGTGTCGGCGCCTGCGGCGGCGACCGTCTCGGCCAGTTCTCCGGCTTTGCCCGATCCGAGGTAGGTGGCGGGGTCGGGGTGATCGCGCTTCTGGATGAGGGCATCGAGGACCTGGGAGCCCGCGGTCTCGGCCAAGGCGGCGAGCTCGGCGAGACTGGTCTCGGCATCCTGGGCATCGGCGGTGCCAAACGCCGGGACCCGCGCGGCGGCCCGGGGCAGGTCCAGGCCGACGAGCACGACCTTCTCCAGGCGGACCTGGCGGTACTCGACCTCGCTGACGTCCTGGAGTTCGGTGCTCAAAGTAGCGACGCGCCTCGTGCCCGCGCGGGCCTCGCGCTCCAGGGCGCCGTCGTCGAGCGCCTCACGGCTGGCATGCTCACCGGCGGTGGACGCCAGGGCGGTCCCGCCGCGGGAGAGGATACGGTCGACGATCTCCTCGGGCGAGGGGGCCCGCACCTGCGGATCAGTGAGCGATTGCGGGCGGGCCGGTTCGACGTCGTCGTCGGACTGGAGGGCCGGATCATTGGAAGCGGTCAAGAATCATCCTTCGCGTATGCGTACGGCGGGGCGGAGCTCGACGGACCGGCCCGATGAGGGCGGGCCGTGGCCGGGGATCGCGTGCGAGAGCCTCGCACCGACGCGGTCTCATCGCATACGAACGAACCACAGAGATGGCATTGTAGCGTCATCGGCGGCGATGGACCAGCCTCCGACGTCGCACCGGTCGTCCTCATCTAGGCTCGGACGGTGCGCTCCACCATTCGCCGGCCTGACGACTCCGTCCCTCCCTCGGTACAGCGTCTGGTGACCACGAGCGTCGGCCGCCTGGCTCTGGCGCTGCTCGTCGTCGAGCTCCTGGCGGGGATGCAGACCTACCTCAATCAGACGATCCTTCCGCTGCTCGCCACGGACCTGAGGGCCCGCAACCACTACGGGCTGGTGACGGCGGCCGGGACGGTGCCCACCTTCCTGACGATGCCCCTGGGCGGGGCGATGCTGAGTCGGTGGCGCGCGGGCCCGCTCATGACGTCACTGACTGCCCTGCTCGTCGCAGGGGCGGTGCTGGGAGCTGCGGCCCCGGACATCAGCGTCTACGCGGCCGGGGAGGTGCTGCGCGGCCTGGCCGCCGGGGCGCTGTCGACGATCACCATGGGAGTGATGGTGGCAGGGCTGCCCGAGGCGTGGAGGCGCCTGTGCCTGGCGGCGGGCTCGGCGATGTGGGTCCTGTCCTCACTGGTCGGGCCCGTCTACGCGGCGGGGATCTCGGCGACCTGGGGCTGGCGCTGGGCGCTGGTGGCCTACACGCCCGTGCTCGTCATGGCCCGATTGGTCATGGCCCGTCAGATGGGCGGGCTGCGGATGTCCGAGGAGGAGGCCTGGCCGCCGGTTCTGCCCGCCCTGGCCCTGGCGTCGGGAGTGGCCGCCCTGGGGATCGCCCCCACCGGGACACCCTGGCTGGCGGTCGCGGGGGCGGCCGGAGGCAGCGCCGTCGTATGGGCCTGCGGAAGCGTCTTCCCGTCCGGCGTCATGCGTCTGGAACCGGGACGGCGATCGGCGATCGCAACGCTCGCCTGGGTGTGCACGACCTACTTCAGCCTCGATCTCCTCATCTCACCGTCCGCGCACGACGTGCTCGACCTGGGCCCCGGAAGGGCAGGCCTGGCGCTCACACTCGCCGGGGTCGGGTGGAGCGCCGTCGCCATGTGGACCGGGGCGCATCCGGCGAGGCCGCGGCGCGCGTACCTGACGCGTGTAGGCGCGGGCTGTCTTCTTTTCGCCGTTGGCGGCGGACTCGTGGCGGGGGCGCTCGCCAGCCGGCTCCCGTGGTGGACACTGCACCTCGGCTGGGCCCTGTGCGGCCTGGGCATGGGCCTGGTCCACCAGGACACGATGATCCGCTGCGTCACGGCGCCCACCGAGCTGGGGGAGGCCGATGACGGCCTGTCCCCCGCGCGGGTCGCCACCTCCGTGACGGTCGCGGACAGCGCTGGAGCGGCGGGGCTCGGCACCTTCGTCACAGCTGCGGTCGCCCCGTCGGAGCAGGGGATCCAGGTCGATCTGGTCGTACCGGTCGTGACCGTTCTGACCGCGCTTCTAGCCCTCACGGCACTGCTCGCCCGCCGGGCCGCCTGAACCCGATAGCTCCACCGCCCCTACCCACTCCGACGGGAACCACGTATGAACAAAATCCGCGGCCTGCGGCGGGTGCGCCGAGCCAAGCACCGCACCCAAGTTCAGGGCCGGCTGAGACCGAGCCCGCAGAAGGCACCGGGGCCGTGGACGGGCGCGCGCCGGTAGCCTCAGGGTGTGAGCGAGCAGTACTTCACCCCCTCCCCCGACGCCGCCATGCACGAGCGCACGCATTCCTTCGTCATCCGCGGAGTCGACCACCGGGTGACGACGGCGTCGGGCATATTCAGCGCCGACCGCCTCGACAAGGGCACGCAGGTGCTCCTCGATCACGTGCCCGACCCGCCCGGGCAGGGCACCTTCCTGGACCTGGGGTGCGGCTGGGGCCCGATCGCCCTGGCTCTGGCCGACGCCGCCCCGCGGGCCCGCGTACTGGCCGCCGATGTCAACGAACGCGCTCTGGAACTGACGGCTCGTAACGCGGCCGCCGCCGGGCGCGCGGGTGTTCACGTGGAGGAGTCCTCGGCGCTGCGTTCACGGTTGGAGCGCGAGGGCGCGCGAATAGACCTCATCTGGTCCAACCCGCCTGTGCGCATCGGCAAGGAGGGGCTGCACGCACTGCTGTCCGACTGGCTGGGGCTGCTGGCCGACGACGGCGAGGCGTGGCTGGTCGTCAACAGGAACCTAGGTGCGGACTCCCTGGTCCGCTGGCTGGCCGACCGGAGCTGGGCGGTGAGCCGGACGGCCTCGTCCAAGGGGTTCCGCGTCCTGCGCGTGAGGCGCTAATGCCACCTTCGAACAACACCCTTCAAAACCAGACTCTGAAGGCCGTCGAACGTTCAGCCGGCGCTCGTGAGGGGAAGTCCGGGTCCATGCGCCGGCGTGAGGGACTCGAACAGGTGGGCCTTCACTCCTCCCGCGTTCACCTGACTCGCCATGACGTGATCGCACTCGGAGCGCCGCACGACCAGCCCCTCGACAATGCGGGCCCGCTCCGAGTAGCCGCCCGCCTCGCTCGCGGGCGCGCCCGCCCTCATCGACCCCTGACGCAGGTGATAGTGAATTCCTCGGCCTGCTGGTAGCGCTGCTAGCGCAGGTCCAGCCGGCCGGTGCCGAAGGGCTGGAAAATCGAATCCTCCTACCGCCATCCGGACCGCTGCTCGAGGCGAGAAGCTGGGGCTGTTTTATAAGCGTGCTTGAGGGGGAAGTTCGCGACCTGCCGACGGCCAGTGGTATGGGGCGCGGATCTCGATCTAGTCGAGTTCGGCACCGAGCGCCCGGCGGCCCGCCGGTCGGTGGAGCTCGAGCACATCACATGCCGATCTCGGACGGCCCATCGGTGCTTTCAACCGCCCCGCCCCTCTACACTGTTGCGCCGTGACACACGGCGATCCCTGCAATCCCCACCACGCTTACGCTCACCGGGGCGCCGTCGAGGGTGCTCCCCGCGGCCGTCTCCACGGCTGGCGCATCCCGGTCAAGGATCTGCTGCCGGTGGCTGGCCTGCCCATGTCGCGAGGTAACGCCCATCTCACCCAGCGTCCCACCACGACCGCCCCCTCCGCGCAGCATCTGCTCGCTCAGGGCGCCACCATCGCCGGCAAGACCCAGACCTCGGAGTACGGGGTCGCGACCTACTGCGAGCCGATCGGTTTCCCCGCCGTGGACAACCCCCTGTGGCCCGGGCGCACCCCGGGAGGGTCATCGGGCGGCGCTGCCGCGCTCGTCGCCGGCGGGCACGTGCGCGTCGCCCACGCCTCCGACCGGGGCGGGTCGATCCGCGTGCCCGCAGCCTGCTGCGGAATCTACGGGCTCAAACCCGCAGGCCGCGGCGGCATCCAGGGCCTGGTGGCGGCCGATCTGGACGATCTCGCCTTCGTCCTCGACCGCTCACCGCGTCGACGGCGTCTGCGCATTGGAGTCCTGACCGCGCCGGTCAACGCCGAGACCCCCGTGGCCGACGCCATGATCGCCGCGGTCGAGGAGGCCGCCAGCCTGCTGTCGAGGACCCATGAGGTGATCCCGGTCCCCGTTCCCTACACGCCGGAACGCTTCGCCCCCTTCCGTGACCTGTTCGCCTGGTATACGCGGGATCTGCCCGTCGAGTCGTCCCTCGGGCTGTGGCTCAAGGAGCACGGCCTGCGCATGTCACTCTCCGACCACGCCGCCGCCGAAGCCGCCGGCGAGGAGACGGCCGGCCTGGTCAGGGCGAGCTGGGACGTCGACGTCGTCCTGTCCCCCGTCCTGTCCGAGGATCCGCCCGCGATCGGGCACTTCGCCGCCATGGCGCCCGAGGACGACTTCGACGCGCAGACCCGCTGGACCCCGTGGGCCACCGTGTTCAACATGACCGGGACCGCTGCGATGACCGTGCCCTGGCCGGTCGCCGGCCGCCAGCCGGTCGGCCTTCATCTGGGAGCGGTCGGCGGTGACGAGGCGGACCTGCTCGCGGCGGCGGCCGACCTGCGCGGGGACGTCGTGGACCGCCCCGGCAGTGGACTCACTCGCGAGGAGCCGCCGGCGCGCCGGTGACGGCCCGCTCGACGTCCTCGGCGGCGTCGGACAGGTCACTCACCGGCGTCGACCAGCGGCCCGCGAGCATGTCCGCAGCGACCCCGATGGAGAGGGCGAGCAGGGTCGGCATTATCCAGCCCGTCGAATCATTCCACACTCCGGTCCGCGCCAGCAGGGCGCTCGGGGACCTCCAGCCCGCTTTGGACAGGGCCGAGACGAGGCCGAGGGCGCTGGCCACCGCCACGGGCCAGATGTAGGCGGTTCGCAGGCGGCCTGGCGCAACGACGTCAATGATGGCCGCCGCCACGAGAGCGATGGTGATGGGGTAGAGCAGCAGCGTCAGAGGCGAGACGATCGTGATGATGACCGCCAGACCCAGGTTGGACAGGACGAAGGCGCATCCGGCCCCGATGACGAGGTGGCGCCGGAAGCTCACTCTGGGAAGAGTCGCGTAGGCGTAGCCGGCCCAGGCGGATAGGAGACCGATGCTCGTCGTCAGGCAGGCCAGGGTGACGATCGCCGCGAAAACAATGATGCCCGCGGATCCCAGGGCGTTGGACGCCGCCGTTCGCAGCAGCGCCGTGCCGTCATCGGCGGTGCCGTCGGTTCGCGCCCCGATCATCGCCAGGCCGACGTACACGGCGGCCAGGCAGGCGGCCGCGATGACGCCCGCACCCGCAGTGCCGCGCACGATCCCGCCGGTCGAGTCGATCCCGCGGGAGCGCAGCGTCTGAATCACGACAATGCCGAACACCGTCGCGGCCAGGACGTCCATAGTCAGGTAGCCCTGGGTCAGTCCGGTGCTGAAGGGGGAGGCGGCGTACGGGCCCGTGGCAGCGCGGTCGATGACATCCGCCCTCATCATGGTCGCGACGCACAGCACGGTGATGAGGGCCAGCAGCGCCGGGGTGAGCCACCGCCCAATGCGGTCTGCCATCCGGCTGGGTCGCAGGGCGATGAGGACGGAGACGGCCAGGAAGCCTGCGACGTGCGCCAGCAGCGCCCAGCGACCGGGATCCGCTCCGGCCAGCTCCAGCACGGGGCGTGTCGCGAGCTCGTAGGCGACGGTCACCACTCGCGGTATCGCATAGAGCGGTCCGATCGACAGGTACACGGCCGCGGGTGCGACCGCGCCGAAACGCCTGCCCGCACGACGCGCGAGCCCGAGAATGCCTTCGCCGGAGGTGGATACGGCGATGACCGCGACCAGCGGCAGGAGCACCCCGGTCATGAGGAACCCCGCCATGACCGCGGGAAGCTCGATCCCCGCGGAGGCGCCGAGCACCGGTGGGAAAATGAGATTGCCCGCGCCGAAGAACAGAGCGAACAGCATGAGGCCTGTGACGACGGTCGTCCCGACGCGGCCGGTGACGGCCCGGGCGATTCGCGCTGGTCGGCTCATGGGGGTTCGTCCTCGGTCCGGGCACTGACAGGGGGTCAGGATGGGCGGGTGCCCGCAGACGAGGGGCCGCCGACGGTTACGCGCCCGGTGATCTCGGCGGGCCCGGTCAGCAGGACGGTAGCGCCCTCGGCGAAGGGATCAGCCCCTACATGGACTCCGATCTCCCCCCCGGGCACCCGGAGCAGGTACTCCTCGGGCGCGCCATCGCCCGCCCACACGTGCAGCGCCACGGCCACGGCGCAGCAGCCGGTACCGCATGAGCGCGTCTCCCCCACGCCGCGCTCCAGGATGCGCACGCGCGCCCGCCCCACCTGCTCACCGGCCGCGTCATCCTCCCCCAGCGGTACGACGAGCTCGAGATTGGTACCCTCCGGCGGCTCGGGCTCGTAAACGACCGGTGCGCCCGAGTCGGTCAGGCCCGTGAAAACCGCCGCATCGAGCTCCTCCTCCCCGCCGAGGGCGACCACCGTGTGCGGGTTGGGCATCACGATGGACAGCCCTGCCCTCTCACCCTCCAGGCCGGGGACGACAACGGCGGTGTCCCAGCCCTCCGCCTCGGCATCGGCCAGGGCGCCGTCGGGCGGGGACAGGCGCGCTGGCCCCATGTCGACCGTCCACAGGTCCCCCACGCGGGTGACGGTGCGCGCGCCCCCGCGCGTGCCGATCGTGATCGATCCCCCCTCCCCGACGTCCGCCAGCCCTTCGGCGTCCAGGACGGCGGCGAACAGGCGGGAGGCATTGCCACACATCTCGGCCACGGAGCCATCGGCGTTGTAGTAGTCCATGAACCACTCGGCCTCGGGCACGGCCTCATGGAAGGCCTGCGCACCCGGCAGGGCGGCCGTGCGCACGACCCGCACGAGCCCGTCGGCGCCGAACCCCGCGCGCCGGTCGCACACGGCGGTGACGTCGGCGGCGCTCACGGGCACCCGGCGCTCGGGGTCGACGAGCATGAGGAAATCATTCTCGGTGCCATGACCCTTGATGAGCTCGTGGCCGGTCAGGCCGGGGGCAGTAGTCATGGTCCTCAGCCTAGGCGACGCCGCGGCTGCTCTCGTCCGCCCGAGCGACCAGGCGAACTGCCTGACGCGTCACGCGTTCGCGTTCGCCGGGCAGCCATCGCCCTCGCGCGTCGAGGCCGACGTCGAGCCAATGGATCCGAGGGTCGCGACGGAACCACGTGAACTGGTGCGAGGCCAGCCGGCGGGTCGCCCGGGCCGTGAGCTCCACGGCCCGCTCCCGGGTGATCCGCCCGGCAAGCAGGTCGATGGCCTGGGCGTAGCCGATGGCCCGTGAGGCGGTTGTGCCCCGAGTCAGACCCGCCGCCACAAGGTTCTCCACCTCCTCACGCAGCCCGGCGGCGAACATGTCGGCGGCACGCGCGTCGATGCGCGCCTCCAGGGCGGCGCGGTCGGGGCGCAGTGCCAGGTGGAGTGTCGGGGCGACGTCCTCGTAGCGGGGCAGCGTGGCGGAGAAGGGCCTGCCGGTGACGGCGAGGACCTCCAGGGCCCGTACGATTCTGCGCGTGTCGGCCGGGTCGATGCGTCGGGCCGAGTCGGGATCCTCCCCCTCCAACTCCTCCCAGAGCCGGCGCGTCCCCTCGTGGCGCGCGCGCCCCTGAAGATCCGCACGCACGGCCGGGTCGGTGCCGGGGAACTCGAGGGCGTCGGTGACCGCGCGCACGTACAGGCCCGAGCCGCCGACGATGAGAGCACGGGCGCCACGCGCCTCGATGGCGTCCAGGTCGGTGCGCGCATGGCGCTGGTAGGCGGCGACACTTGCATCCTCATGCACGTCCAGGACGTCGACCTGGTGATGGGGGTAGCCGCGGCGGCCGGCGGCCGGCACCTTGGCGGTGCCGATGTCCATGCCGCGGTAGAGCTGGAAGGCATCGGCGTTGAGCACCTCGACGCCGACGCCCGCCGCCGGGCCGTCCTCCCTCCGGGTGAGGGCGTCGGCGAGGTCGAGCGCCAGCTCCGACTTGCCGGTGGCCGTGGGACCGACGATGACCACGCGGACGGACGGCGGGCTCACCGTGGCATCCTCGGAACCCCCGAAACCTCTTCCATCCGCCGCCTTCACAGCTCGGGCAGGAGGGGACGCACGAGGCTTAGTGCCTGCGTGCACGAGGACAGGGCGGTTTCCAGGTGGAGGCGCAACTGGGTGTCGGTGACCCCCGAGCTGAGGTCGACGAGGTAGGTGGCGCGCACCAGCGGGCCGGCCGGGGAGTCAATGATGGAGACGGTCGGGAAGAACTTGTCACGATTCCAGTCGTTGACGCTGGCGGCGAGCTCGTCGCGCAGCCCCTCGCCGACCGGCTCCTCCCAATCCCCCGACACCAGGAGCCACCCCTCGTGCCCGTCGGGGATCTCGATGACGAAGGGGTAGGTGTCCCAGGTGCCCAGCAGGCACGGATGCCCCGATTCCGCATGACGCTGCACCCCGTAGCCCATGACGTCGGTGATCATCGCCTCCATGCGATCCAGCGTGAGTCCACTGGTAGCCTCCACCTCGTCCTCCGGGCTCGACGTCGTGCGCTCTCTTTGGACGGAGTGCGTTTCGTCGTCCTCGGAACTGGAGTCAGCCTCGCCCGTCGTCGCCAGCTCGGCGGCGAGCGGGGAGGAGTCGTGCCCGCTGGGACGGACGGCGTCACGAGGAACGGCGGCCCGTCCCGTCGGGCGCGGGCCACCGGCGGGTGCTCGAACGCGGCCCTGGTGCTGGCCCAGAAGCCGGGCGAGGAGGTCACTCAGACGGCTCATGGCTCGAGCCTGCCGCGCAGCGGGTCCGGGAAGAGGTCCTCGGCCTCCCGCATGAGTGCCACGATGAGGCGGCAGCCGGTCAGGACGAAATCCCCGAGCTGGGCATCGGTCATGCCGGCCTCGAGAGGGTAGGTGACCTCGCCGTGGAGCCGGACGACACCGCCGTCGGCAATGGTCAGGTACGCCTTGGGACCGATGCGGGTGGCATTCCACTCCTCGACCAGACGACGCAGCTCGGTGAGATGCTCGGTGTCGGCGATGCGGTGCCACACGCCACGCAGCTGCAGTGCCCGCGTGTCCTGGAAGATGGTGTGAACGGTGACATAGCGCCACGGGATGCCGATGTCACCCTCGTCATCAAGGAAGAAGCGCAGTCCCAACTCACGCACGCAGGCCATGATGCGGTCGACATCCACCGGCGCCGGGACGGCAGGGGCGGGCGCGTCGGCGGCGCTCATGGGCTTAGAGCGAGTCATACAGCCAGCCTAACGGGCCCGACCGGCGACAGCGGAGTCCGACGCCATGGTAGGGGCCACTCTCGCCGCGAGCGGAGGAGGGACGCGGGCTGAGGAAGACCCTGGATCACCCGGCGGCGGGAGCCTGGGGTGTCGAGCCTTCCGTGCGGGCCTGCCCGGCGATGGCGTCGACAGCGGCGTTGAAGGCGGCAGAGGTCTTGGAGGCGCCCGCGAGCGCGGTCACGTGCGCGTCCTCCACACTGCGGCCGACCACAGCGCCATCGACCTCCTGGGTGAATCCGTCGATGTAACCCTGGGATTTGGAGGTGAAGGGGTGTCCGGTGACCTCGACGGCGGTGATGTATCCGGACTCCAGCGTGAGCGCCACGTCGATCGAGTCCTCCTCGACGAGATCGTCGACGACTCCGTACGACTCGCTGGCCGTGTACCTGCCGTCGGCGTACGGGCCGCTGGTCGGGGTCGGCGCCGCGGTGGGAGACGCCGAGGCGGTGCCCGATGCGGTCGTCTGAGGCGGGTCGGCCGTCTGCGCCCTGCCGGCGTACTCGTCGTCACCGGGCGTCGTGCTCCCGCCGCCGCAGCCGACAAGGCCTGCTGCGGCCAGGACGGCGCCGGCCGCGGCCACGACTCTACGCGCGGCCGGACCCGCCGTCTCGTGCGTGCTCACTCGTGCTCCTCTCGCTCACCATCGGCCCGCGTCACGGTGCCCTGCCGGGCGGAGGTGTCTCCGCCGAAGTCGAGCATATTGCGTTTGCGCCTCGACTCGGACGCCTCGTTGGTCCTCTCCCCCACGAGTCTGCCGTGATTGAGGAGGATTTCGCGCTGAGCGTTGGAGGCGACGTGGGCGTCGTGGGTGACGACGATGAGAGTCGTGCCCTGCCGGTGGAGGCGATGGAAGATGTCGAGGACGAGTTGCTCGTTGGTCTCATCGAGATTCCCGGTGGGTTCGTCGGCCAGGATGATCTCAGGATGGTTGATGAGGGCGCGGGCGATGCACACGCGCTGCTGCTCGCCGCCAGACAGCTGCGAGGGCAAGTGGTGGGCTCGGTCCCCCAGACCCACGTTCTCCAGGGCCTCCATGGCCTCCTTCTGGTCCGTCATCGAATGGTAGTACTGCGCCACCATGACATTCTCGACGGCTGTCAGATGCGCGATAAGGTGGAACTGCTGGAAGACCAGGCCGATGACATTCTTGCGGATGTCGGTGAGCTGGGACGCGTTGAGGCGCCCGAGCTCGCGCCCGTCAAGGGTGACGGTGCCCTTGGTGGGCGTGTCCATGCAGCCGATGATGTTCATCAGCGTCGTCTTGCCCGAGCCTGAGGAGCCGACGATGGCCAGCCATTCGCCCTTCTCGACGTCGAGGCTGAGGTCATCCACCGCGTGGAGCTCGCCATAGATCTTGTACACGTGGGACAGCTGGAGCAGCATGTCATTCCTCCCTCAGGACGAGCGCGGGGTCGATGCGCGAGGCGCGGCGCACCGGAGAGTACGAGGCGATGACGGCGACGAGGGCCGTCATCAGGATGGCCAGCACCGCCAGCCACCAGCGGAAGCCCAGAGGCTGCTCGAAGACGCCGACGGACACGGCCACCGCCAGGGCGTAGCCGACCGCCGTGCCCGTGACACCGCCGATGGCGCCGAGTGCGGCCGCCTCGCAGTAGAACTCGAGGCTGATGGCGCGCCCGGAGGCGCCCAGGGCCTTGCGCAGGCCGATCTCGTTGCGCCGCTCGGAGACGATGACGGTCATCGTGGTCGACACTCCGACGAGCGTGAGGGCCAGGACGATAAGTGAGACGACCCAGAACAGGGTGTCGAGCATGGTGATGATGCGCGAGTCGCCGGAGGTGATCTTGGAGACCGGCTCAGCCTGGATGCCGTCGGAGGAGGCCTGGGCGGCGTCGACGATGGATGACATCGGAGCGGAGGACGTGTCCACCGAGTATTCGATGACGTCGTAGCCGGCGTCCGCCGTCCCCGTGAGCGCGTCGACGTCCCCCTCGTTGGCGTAGATGATGTCATCCTCATCGCCGCCGGTATCGACGATGCCGGAGACCCGCCACTCGACCTGACCGGCGGCCGAGCCGCCCGCACCATTTACTCCGCTCGTCGCGGCGGAGCCGGTGGGGGCCGCACTCGGCGTCGCGGGGGCCGTCGCGCTGGCCGCGGCCCTCTCGCCGGAGGCGAGCCGCAGGTTATCGCTGGAGAGGTACTCGGCGCTCACGCCGGAGCCGACCGTCAGGCCGGCGGCGTCGGCGACGTCGAGGCCGACGAGCACCTCACCCGCGGCCGGCCAGTCGCCCTGGACCTCCCACTGCCCGTTGAGGCTCCTGACCCGGTCGACGTCGATGCCGGCGACCATGTAGGGGCTCTTGTTGACCCGGACCGTCTCATAGCGGTACGAAGCGGTGCTCACCTGGCTCGCCGTCGTGCCGGTGGCCGAGGCGATCGCCTCGGTGGCGGCGTCGACGCCCGCCTGGTCGATCCGCGCGGTCCCGGAGTCGGCGGAAGCGGGGACGACGATGAGATTGGCGCCGAACTGGCGCATCTGAGCGCTCATCTGGGCGGGCACGGCCAGGCAGACGGCGGCAAGGCAGAACAGCGTCGCCGCGCCGACCGCGGAGGATAGAACGGCCGCCAGGACCCGGCTGCGACGCCGGAACATGGAGCCCAGGAGCATGGTGACGAACATGCGTCGGTTCGTCATGGCGCGGTTCTTCTTCTTTGTCCCACTCACGCCTCTCACCTCCGATGCAGGGCCGTGGCCGGTTGGATGCGCAGAATGGAGCGCATGGAGGAGGTGGTCGCCGCCAGGAGGACGACGGCGATGAGCAGGGCGACGAGAACGAAGACCATCGGGCGCATGGTGATCGAGGAGTCGAAGACGACCCTCCCGATCACTTGCGCCAGGCCCGAGCCGATGGCGGCGCCGACTGCCAGGCCGATCACCCCGATCACAGCGGTCTCCCCCAGGATCATCCTGATGACCGAGGCCGAGGAGGCGCCGATGGCTTTCAGGAGCGCGAACTCGCTCGTGCGTTCGACGAGGGAGGCGGTGGACAGCGAGGCGACGGCGAGGGCGGCGGCCACCAGGGACAGGCCGGTCATGAGAATCATGAGGGCCTGAGTCTTCTCGAGCACGTTGCCTTCGACGGCCGAGACCTGGCGCACCTGCTTGGCGACCGAACCGGTGATGACCTCCTCGATCTGGTAGGCGATCGAGGACGGGTAGGCGGTGCAGTACCAGGTCTCCCAATCCGCCTGGGACAGGAGCTTTGGGTTGGCGGCGGCCTTGCGGGACAGCTCGTTCTCCGGAGTGGTCAGAGCCTTGACCTCGATCTGCTCGATCTGCCCGGCGTGGCCGGACAGGTCCTGGATGTCGGCTAGGGGTGCGTAAAGCGTCTTGTCGTCGTCATCACCGGAGGTGTACACGCCGGTGACGGTGAGCTCTCTCGTACCGCTCGCCCCGCCCAGGGTGATGGTGTCCCCCGTGCTCACGCCCAGCTGGGAGGCGAGCGTGCGGCCCACGACGGCCTCGTCGGCGTCGTCGTCGGGCCAGGCGCCTTCGAGCGTCCACCACGAGCGCAGAGTCGTCACGCCGGCGGTCACGTGATCGCCGGTGGACAGCGCCAGGTCCTTGTTGAACCAGGTCCCGTCCACGCGCACCGTGCCGCCGTCGGTCGAGCCCGAGGCCACGTCGAGGTGGGCGGTGAGCGAGGGGGCGAAGTCGATGATGTTGTAGGCCCAGAAGATCGTTTTGATATTGCCGAGTTCGTCTTCGCGCAGGTGTGCTTGTTCGGGGCTTTCGGCCCCGTAGAGGTCGTTGAGGACGGCGGCACCTCGAGGGCGAACGACGATATTCGCGCCATAGGACTTGAGTTCTTGGTTGACTTTATCGCCGACGTCGAACATGACGGAGAGCATGGATGTGGCGACTGCGGTTCCAAGGGCGATGGTCACGGCGATAAGCAGATGCCGATTGCCCCGGCGCAGCAGCGCTCCTTTGAGCATTCTTATGAACACGTCGTCTCGCCCTTCGTTCCTGCGTTCACAGTGTGGTCTTCTCTGTTCATGCGAAGATGTCCGCGTTCGCTTCCAACACTGACAGTGGCACGCTCAGCGTCCCGTTGGATACCTCGTATTCGATGGGAATGGGGTTGCATCCGCCTTTGAAGCCGATGGTGGCGATGTTCATGGCGACCTCGCAGAGTTTGCAGATAATCTTCCCGTCCTTCTCGTAGTAGCCGCTCGCCCCGCAGATCTCGCAGGCGTCGAGGCCAACGCCGAAGGAGGAGCCCGCCTTTTGGATCACGATGAAACGGACTTCCACCCCGGAGGAGGTGGTGTAGGCGAAGCGGTGGAGGTGCCCGTCGGAAATGTCGGCGACGTTGATGACGGCGCTCTCGTTGTGGACGGAGTAGGACTCGGGTTCGGAGAGCTCAACCTCGGCAGAGCCGATGAGTACTCCGAGGGTGATGAGCAGGGCTCCGGCCAGGTATCCACCGGCGGCTGCGCCCGCGATGAGTTTCCACAGGCGCGCCCGGGCTTTCTTGAGGCGCTCTTGAGCGGGGTTGGCTCCTTCGAGGGGCATGAGGCGCCCCTCGTTCCACACGAGGAGAGCGAGGACGAGGAGGGCGCTCATTGCTGCGATCGGGAAGACCGCCTCGTGGTTGATGAGCCAGGACAAGACCTCGAATGCCTCATTCGACATGGAGATGACCCTTTGGGCCTGGAGGATGCGCACGATGAGCATGAGGTGCGTGAGCGCCAGGAGCACGAGGATCCAGTTCATCACCCAGCGGCGTCGCGAGAGGCTGAGGAGTTTGAAGGCGAGGGCACCGAGCAGGGCCGCGACCACCCATCCGAGGACGTAGCCGACGAAGATGAGGACCATCTGGGTTGAGAAGAGTTCACTGCCCGCGGGGAAGATCATGACGGCCTGAGCCATTGCCTGCGGTGCGCTGCGGAAGACCGCGAGGGCGAGGTATGCGCCGATGATGAGGCGGAGCGTGGATTCGAGACGGGGGGAGGGCCGGTCTTTTCGGCTCATGAGGCCCTGGAGGACCATGACTGCGATGGCGAGGCCGATCGCGAGGGGCAGGGTCCACAGGGCGACGCTCTGGCGGTTAACGGCTTTAGGGAAGAGGGTGTTGACGAGGGTGAGGATGAATGAGGCGATGATGCCCACGCCTAGGCCGATGAGAATCACCCGTGTTTTGGCGTTGCGTCCGCTGCGTCCTCGTCCTCGGCTCGGTATGAAGGGAAGGACAGCTCCTACGGCGAGTGCCGTGAGCAGCAAGGTGAGGGTGACAGTTCCCATTTGCACGATCACCGTTCAGTTTCCCCTTTCATGGTCGTGTGTTGAAGGCACACCCGAGTATCGGCGCGTGTCCTGATTCATGCCTCTGTTTCCCGAAGAACATGTTTGCCACAGTGCATTGTGTGTCGAACGCGTGGCGTGAACCTTCAGTGAGCATCCTTCAGTGCCCGAAATGAACGTCCTCAGGCACCAGAGTGAGTGTCTTTCAGCGCCCGAGTCGAGTCTGTTGGTCTTTTCTGGGCAAGCCAGTGGGCCGGAGAGACCTCCGGCCCACTGATCCGGTTGATCACCATTCGACGGCGCTGGGATCCCACTTCCAGTCCTTGAACTCCGCCGTGATCGGCTCGGTCCAGAAGCGTCCCTTCACACCGGTGGTCTCGTCGGTGTGGAGGAGCCAGCCGTTCTCCTCGGGCGAGTGCACGATGAACTGCACCGTGTAGGTGCCCGCGTCGAGCTTGGGGAGGTTGAGGCCGTAGTGCGGGCCGTCGGAGGCGTTCATCGGCATGAAGGTGCCTTCAAGGACGGCCTTGCCGTCGGCGCCGAGGATCTTGTACTCGACGGTCAGGCCGGGGATGAAGTCGCCGACGCCGTAGCCGAGGTCGTTGCCCTCGAGCGCGGAGATATCGGCTTCGATGTGCATTGACGCATCTTTGGCGGGAGTCTGAATCTGGGGCTCCATGTCGACGGGCTGGAAGTAGACGCCCGAGATCTTCAGGGGGCCGGAGAACACGTCATCGCCGAGGGGGAACTCGTCGAAGCCTGCGTCTTCACCGGGGGCGGTGCCTTCTTCGGAAGTGGACTCCGTGACAGAGGGGGCGGGCTTCGAGGAGTCGGAGGAGGAGCAGGCGGCAAGGCCAGTCATCAGGGCGAGGGCTGCAACAGCCGCGCCGATACGGGTGAGTGAGCGCTTCATGAATCTATCTCCATGTCGATGTCGGATGGGATGTCGGCTCGTCATTTTGCGGCGAGGGCGCCGCTGCGGCGCTTCCTGCCCCACAGATAGAGACCGACGATTACAACGAGAACCAGTGCCTGGCCGGAGAGGTTCTCCACTCGGGGGTAGATCCCCAAGAGGTCAATGGTCGGGAAGCCTTGAAGGTACGTCAGCGGCAAGACGTCGGCTTCCTGGAGTTCTTTGATCCCAGATCCCGTGAAGGTCACGGCCATGAGGGCCAAGAGGATTGAGGTCACGGTGAAGAAGGGGCGCAAAGGGATGCGCAGGGCTGCGAATTGGATGAGCAGGTAGACGACGAGGAGGATGAGGACTCCCACGCCCAGTCCGATCCACACGTGCGTGAGGGAGTCTTGGGCATTCGAGATGATCGGCACGTAGAAGAGGATCGTCTCTGCTCCTTCACGCAAGACCGCGAGGAAGGCGATGAAGGTCAGGCCCAGGAGTGATCCCCTCGTCAAAGAGGCGTCCGTCTGGTCCTTGATGTAGCGGTCCCAAGCTTCATTGCTGGATTTGGAAACCATCCAGTTCGACACCCAGATGAGCATGGCGACCGCGAAGAGTGCTGCGAGGCCTTCGAGGAGTTCCTGGTTCGCGCCTGCGAGGTTCGCGAAAGCGGAGAAGAGGAAGGCAAGGAGCACGGAGGCGACGAGGGCGAGGACGACGCCGATCCACACGACCTTCGCCTTGTCCTTGTGTCCGGCTTTGGTGAGGTAGGCGAGGATAGCGGCAACGACGAGGATCGCTTCCATGCCTTCACGCAAGATGACGAGTAGGGAGGGAAGGAAGCCGGAGAGCCAGGGGCTGGTCGCTGAGCTCGCACTGGTGTATCCGTCGAGACTGTTGGCGTCTTCGCGCAGGTAGTTCTTCAATGCGCTCGTGTGTTGGGCGACTCCCGCATCGTCATGTTCGTTCATGGTCCTCTTCACGAGGGAGAACTCCATCTCCACCGTGGAGACCCTCTCACCGGAGATACGGGCCATGACCTGCTTTTCAAAGCCGAGAGTCTCATAGCGCCGGTAGTAGGCCGTGTTCACCAGATCCTTACCGGCCTCAATATCACCGGCAAGGTAGGCGGCCTGCGCATCATCGAGGATCTGGCTCATTTCTTCGGCAACTTGCTCCCAGGAGTCGGCGTCAGCGGCGCGGGCGGGAGCAGGCAGGAGGATGAGGGCAAGGAGTGCGAGGACGACACAGGCTTGTATCCAGGTGGTGATTCGCCAGGTGGTGTTCCGCTGTGAGTGCTCCTTCGAGGCTGTCTTCGCTGCCACCCGTTGTTCCCCTTCGTGTCTTGAGCCGCATGGGGCGGCTCTTTGCGTGTACGACGCATGGGATGCGCCGAGCAACGCTTAGTCTAACCAGAATTGCATAAGGTGCCAATTACCTATTTAAGGCTTGCCTCATTAGCGATGGTGAAAGAGGATGTGAATGCTCGAGCAAGGTTTCTTCCGAGCCTTGAACACCGCGCCTTGGCTGGAGCATTCTCAGGGGTTCACTCAGACTGACACCCCAACTCAAGTCAGCACGGTGTGAGAGCTCAGGCAGCCACCGGCCCTGACTCAGGGTGCACCACACCTTGCCCAGTCCAGACACTGACAGACACGCCCCTTTCCTCGCCGACGCCCCCTTACACAGGCTCCAGCACGCGCTCTCAATGCACCCTTCCCCTGGCCAGCCCTCCCGGCGCTTGCCCGGGCAGACAAGGTCCCCCTGATCTAGAGGCCAACACGCGCCCTCGATGCGCCTCCCTCTGCCCGAGTTCAGTCCTTCTCCTGCCGCCCCCCGTCCTCGCGCAAACATCCCTTGACCATATGAAACACCCGATCGGCAAAGCGCGTCGCCTCCTCCTCGTGGGTCGCAACCACGACCGCCCTACCTTCGTCCGCCGCACGGCGCAGCATCTCAAGCACCATCACAGCGTTCTCTTCATCAAGGCCCGCAGTCGGCTCATCGGCAAGGACCACTTTCGGGTCCATCATCAGTGCCCGCGCCACCCCCATGCGCCGCAATTCCCCGCCCGATAACTCGCTCGGGGACGCATCCGCAAGCGCCGACATGCCCACCGCTTCAAGGAGCTCCAAGCCCCGCTCAGGTCCCACCGCCCCTTTCGTGGAAAGGACAGCAGGCAAAATGACGTTCTCCACGACGCTCAAGGAGCGAAGGGCCGCATGTCCTTGAGGAACCAGGCCGATCTTCTCATTGCGCAGACTCGACAGCTCCGCCTCGGACAGGGAATACAGGTCCTCGCCATCGAGGAGGACCCGGCCCGCCGTAGGCGCGAGAACTCCGGCAAGCATTGACACCAAGGTGCTCTTACCGCTTCCCGAACGCCCCTTGAGGAGCACCAGCTCACCGCACTCGACCTGCAGGTCCACCGGCTCAACCGCAGTGAAGACCGCGCCCGCCGCACGGCGAGTGAATTCCTTCGTCAATCCTTGGGCACTGATCGTCATCTCATTCCCCTTCCTTGAGTACAAGGGCCGCGTCCATCCTGTTCACACGCATCATCGACACCCACGAAGCCAACACCGCCGCAAGGAGGACCGCCGCGAGCGATTCCACGGCCAGCAGACCCATCTGGGGAGGCGAGGGAAGAACGAAGCCAATGCCGATGAGTTGAGTGACCAGGGTGCGGAAAGCGGCGAGCACCCCGCCGGCAAGAACAATCCCCGCTAGCCCGCCGACAAGGTCAATCAGGAGCGCCTCATGTACGACGAGGCGCCCCAACTGGGATCGACTCGCCCCCAGGGCTTTGAGGAGCGCGAACTCTTGGGCCCGCTCATGAAGCATCATCGTGAAAACGAGGACGGTCATGCCCGCTCCGAGCAGCCACACGAGGCCAATGAAGATACTGATGGTGCTAGAAACCCGATCAAGGGCGGTGGCGATCCCTTTCACCATGTTCTTCGCCGTTGCGACATTCACCCCCTCGACCTGTGCGCGGATCTGCTCTGCGACCGTTTCAATATCGGCGCCAGGCTCAACGGCGACCATCACGGAAGAGACCACCGCATCGGGGTCCAGATCTGGATACTTGTTGAGTTCCTTATCCACGGAGGCCTGGAGAAGGACCTTCGCCGTGTCAAAGTTCGTGTAAACAGCATTGTCGAGAGTGGAACCGGTCGGATCGAATTGGCCGACGACTCGCAGGTTCTCGCCGTAGATCCTAAAACTCCCCTCAGGGGGGACGGCGACATTGGCGCCAACAATGACATCCATCAGGCCGATATCCACTCCCCCAACGGAGTCGGCGATCCAGGGTTGGACGACGAAATCCGTTGAGGGGTCGAAAGCGACGACCTGGTAGCGGCCCGAACAGCAGCTCGACCTCGCCGATGCGAGGAAGATCTGCCCGGAAACTGCCTTCACCCCATCAATTGCCCCGACCTTTTGAACCGTGCTCTTGTCCATGTAGAAGTAGCCCGGCTCGGCCTCAATGAGGAAGCTCTGAGGATTGAACTCGTTCGCCGCGTCACTTGGGGTGACGACAATATCCGCCCCCAGGCGTGCTTCCACAGTATCGAGACCGCAGTGGATGCCATGAATGAGGACACTCCCGCCGAAAGTCGCGACCGCCATGAGTACGGCGAAGGCGAAGAGGAACGCACTGCGAGCCCCATAGGCCCGAAGATTACGTCCGGGCAGCTTCATCAAGGACAGCAAAGAATCCCCACTTTCATGAGCGCATCGACAGCTTTCACTAACGCATCAACAGCATCGACTCGTTGGCGGCGCGCATCACCTTCGACTGCGACCAGCGCGCGCTCGCCCACCCGATGAATACGGTGATCGCCCCTGCGAGCCCCGCCGAGGCGAGGATGCTCGAAGCGTCAAGGAATTCTCGATGCAGGAAGCCAAAGGATCCGAAGACGACGAAACAGGCCGCGAGCGCGACCCCTCCGAGAGCACCGATCAGGTGAATGAGGAGGGTCTCGCGCATGAAGAGGCGTGCAATGACACGATTCGAGGCGCTGATGATTCTCCAGACGCTCATCTCTCGGCGCCGCTCATTCATCATGAGGGATTGAGCAACGCCGAGTGCGCCGAGAAGGAGCAGCCAGGTCACTGCGGTGACGACTCCGATCGCCCCGGATTGTTTCGTAAGGGAAGAGGATGTGGAGACGAGGCCGACATCGGAGTGGAGGGCCTCGACCCTTCGAACGTACAGGTTGATCCAATTCGTCACGGATTCCACTCGTT
>ERZ772906.558-NODE-558-length-21651-cov-4.157714_pt1 | contig 21651 bp, 20 predicted proteins | sample MGYA00511338_ERZ772906 | MGnify/ENA primary metagenome ERZ772906 (study PRJEB29015, sample SAMEA2738076) | human oral metagenome | biome: human oral; feature: human-associated habitat; material: saliva | place: China | collected 2212 ... | reverse complement strand
CGCTGTGGGCGTTGGAAATTTGAGTGGAGCTGTCCTTAGTACGAGAGGACCGGGACGGACTTACCTCTGGTGCACCAGTTGTCTTGCCAAGGGCATAGCTGGGTAGCTAAGTAGGGAAGGGATAAGCGCTGAAAGCATCTAAGTGCGAAGCCCCCCACGAGAAAAGATTTCCCCCGCAAGGTAAGGTCCGTGGGAGACTACCACGTAGATAGGTCGGAGGTGTAAGTGCAGTAATGTATTAAGCTGACCGATACTAATAGACCGAAAGCTTGGCCAGAGGAATCTGGTAGAACACAAAGAGTAGAATTGCAGCCTCGTTGTTCAGATTTGAGGGTACACCTCAAATAACTGAATCTGGTGACAATAGCGAGGGGGTCACACCTGTTCCCATCCCGAACACAGAAGTTAAGCCTCTCAGCGCCGATGATACTTGGTGGGTGACTGCCCGGGAAAGTAGGTCGTTGCCAGTTCAGTATTTTTAAGGCAGTTCTTGTGGACTGTATTTTTTAGTGGAATTGCGTGCTGGACTAAGTTTTTTTTTCATGTTATAATATCGTGTTAGATTGTATAAAAATATTTTAAAGAGTGTATTATTGTATGAAGGGAGGCATAGATGATTGTATTTAAGATAGTTTTTTGTATAGTTGTCTGCACTCCTCTTGCTTATCTGATACGCTTTTTGATTAAGAAGCTGGTGGATGAAGCTAATAAATGATTTTTTGTTTTTGAAGTTTGCAGGTATCAATATGAGAAAAGGACTTTTTATTTCTCTCGAAGGGCCGGATGGTTCAGGGAAGTCGACGCAAATTGAATATTTGAAGAAATACTTTTTTGAAAAAGACATTCCCTGTGTTTTTACAAGGGAACCGGGGGGAACAGATATAGGTGAAAAAATCCGTAAATTCATTTTAAATGTTGATAACAGCGATATGTGTGATATGACAGAAGCACTTCTTTATGCTGCAAGCAGGGCACAACATGTTGCCAAGCTTATAAAACCGGCTTTATATGAGAGTAAGGTTGTGATATGCGACAGATTTATTGATTCCAGCATTGCTTATCAGGCTTATGGAAGGAATTTAGGAGAGTCTGTTCGCATAATAAATGAGTATGCAGTTCAGGGGTGTCTGCCCGATATTACTGTTTTCATAGATATAGATCCTGAAATTGGTAAGATGCGAATAGAAAATAGAGCAAACGATAGACTTGAGCAGGAAAAGTTGTTGTTTCATAAAAGAGTATATGAGGGATATTTAGAAATGGCTGCACTTGAACCCGATCGCATTAAAACAATAGACGGCAGCGTTACCAGAGAAGAGATGAAGGATGAAATTTTGAATCAAATAAAGCCTTTATTGAAAGAACGTGGTTTTATATGAATTTACTGGAATATAGGCGATATGGCAAGGCTTGCGGACAATTATATAAATCAATTTTGGCAGAAAAAATTTCTCACGGTTATATTTTTGAAGGGGATTTTACTACGGATAAACTTGGATTTGCAAAAGCTTTTTCCAAAGGGATTTTGTGCAAAAATGATAGAGGTATAGGGTGTGGAAAATGTCCGACCTGTTTGCAGATAGAAGCTGAGAGTTTTCCTGACCTACACATAATCAGAGCGGATGGTTATGCGAGCAAGGGGAATTTATCAATTAAGGATGAAGAAGTGATTTCTCTGCAAAATAAGATGAAGTTAAAGCCTGTGGTAGGGGATAGGAATATAGTCATCATACAGGGTGCCGACGGCATGACGGTCAGAGCACAGAATCGCTTTTTAAAAAGTTTGGAGGAACCGGTCAGTGGAACGGTTGTGGTTCTTCTGTCTGAAAACACAGAGAATCTTTTGCCGACAATCAATTCCAGGTGCATTAAATTTCGTCTTATATCCGATGCCGGTATGACTGCAGAGGATTACTCTTTTCCGAGAGAGATAATAGAAATGGTATTAAACAAAAAATATTTTTTTGACATAAAAACCAGATTAGATGAAGAGATCAAAGATAAGGAAGGGGCGCTTCGATTTTTGGATGGAATACAGAAGACTTTTGGAATTTTTTTAAGAGAAGGAAACAGCAGATTCAGTGAGGCATGTCTTATTAACTGTATTGACTGCGTGGAAAAGGCAAGAGGCGATATAAGGCAAAATGTTGGATATAAGTATGTAATCAGGAACTTGATATTAAGTTTGGAGGAAGCATAAATGATAGATATTGCAGGTGTAAGATTCAAGAGTACAGGTAAGATTTATTATTTTGATCCCGGTGATTTGGATATTGAACCTGGAAAAGGTGTAATCGTTGAAACTGCCAGAGGTATGGAATTTGGAACAGTAGTCATGGATGTTACACCGATTAAAGAAGAGGATATTACAAAGCCTTTAAAGAAAATCGTCAGAATTGCTGATGAAAAGGATATAAAGCGTCACGAGGAGAATGAGAGCAAAAAAAAACGTGCAATGGAAATTTGTCAGGAAAAAGTAGCTCTGCATAACCTGGAAATGAAGCTTATTGATGTTGAATATACTTTTGACAATAATAAGGTGATATTTTATTTTACGGCAGACGGCAGAATTGATTTCCGTCAACTGGTGAAGGATTTGGCAGCTGTTTTCAAAATGAGAATAGAACTGAGACAGATTGGTGTTCGTGATGAGGCGAAGATGCTGGGAGGAGTGGGATCCTGTGGCAGAGGACTATGCTGTGCCACATGGCTTTCAGATTTTCAGCCGGTGTCGATCAAGATGGCAAAGGTACAGAACTTGTCGCTGAACCCTGGAAAAATATCAGGAGTCTGTGGGCGTTTGATGTGCTGTCTGAAATATGAAAATGATGTTTACATCACTCTTCGCAAAGATGTTCCGGAAGTTAATGAGAAAGTGGAAACAGACCGTGGTATAGGAAAAGTAGTTGAATCTGATATTTTGCAGGGAAAAATAAAGGTCAGACTCTACACCGGAGAATTCGATGAAAACGGTATCGAAAAATTGGGTTCGGAAATCCTTGTATTCACTAAAGAGGATGTAAAACGTCTGGATAAAAAAGATAATGCAAAGAGGATAAAACCTGTGCGCATACAGTCTGTTGAAACGGAAAAAGAACAGCAGGGCAAACTCGGAAAACATAGGAAATTCAAGCTGAAAACCCATAATCGCAAGAAAAAGCGTAAGGAAGAAATCCATGACCAGAAGGATTGATGATACCGGCTTTGGCGATATAAGTATAGTTCAGGATGACGAGTTGTTTTGCTACGGCATGGATGCTGTGATTTTGGCAGCTTTTGCAGCCGAAAGGATAAGACGAAAGAAAAGAAAAAAACATAGAGTTTGTGACTTTTGTACGGGTAATGGAATAGTGCCTCTTATCTTATCTCATAAATTGCAGGATGCTGAGATAGTGGGGATTGAGGTTCAGCAAAGATGCTTTGACTTAGCAATAGAAAATATTGAATTGAATGATCTGAAAGATAGAATCACCATATTAAATATGAACATAAAAGAGTTTTGCAGACCGAAGTTTGATAAGGTAAATCCTTTAGAAAACTCCTTTGATACAATTACCATGAATCCGCCTTATACGAAGAAGGGCTGTGGTATACAGTGTGATAGTGAGTATAAGAATATCGCAAGGCATGAGCTCTTGGCAACTCTTGATGATTTTATTCACGGCAGTGCCGTTTTGCTAAAGGAAAAAGGGGATCTCTTTATTATACACAGACCGCAAAGACTTGGAGATGTCATACTTACCGGTAATAGGTATTCTTTAGCATTAAAAGAACTCCGGTTAATCAGTGGGAAGGCAAACCAAGAGCCGAATCTTGCTGTTTTTCACCTTATTAAAAACGGCAGACCGGAGTTGAAAGTTTTGCCACAGATGTTTTTGAGAGAGAAAAACGGAGATTTTAGCAAAGAAGCACTGAAATTATACGAATGATTTTAAGAGTTTGTGTAAAAAAAGTTGCGGAGCTTTTAAGGAAGAATAGAAAAATAGAGATTATGATTATATCAAAGGCTTTTTTTCTTGCTTTTTGTCACAATTATTATATAATTAGTTAGAGTTGTAGCAGATATTCCCATTTTAGTATGGAGGTTGTATATGATTACAATTGATTTGAAGTATACATTGATTTGTTTAGTATTGATAGCACTCTTTGTGCTTTTGATAATATTGGCTAAACTGGCCCTTAATCTAATTTCTACTTTGAAGAATGTGGACAAAATTCTGGAGGATACTTCTGTTGTTTCTGGTGTGGCATCGGATAAGGCATCACAGGTTGACGGCATTGTAGGTGACCTTAGTAGTGCCATTGGAGATATTACAGGTGCAATGAGAGGAAATCAGAATTTGGTCGGTGCGATAACCAACATGGTTAAGGCTATTTCGTCGGCGGTTTCATATTTTAAGGCTACAAGGGATGATGACTGTTTAGAGAAGGAAGAAGAATTTAGGCGGGCAAGAAATCGCAAATGAGGCGGATAAGGAGCCTTATGGAAGGAGAATGAAATGAAAGCAACCGGTATAGTTAGACCTGTGGACGCTCTGGGAAGAGTGGTAATCCCGGTGGAATTGAGAAGAAACCTTAACATTAAGACTGATGATTCCTTGGAAGTATATGTGGACGGGCAGTTCATAATGTTAAAAAAATATGAACCTTCATGTATCTTTTGCGGAGAGGTAGAAGACATTCATCTGATTCATGGAAAGAGTGTCTGTGGAAACTGCGTTCGTGAAATGAAGAAATTATAAATTTATAATTGTTTGACAGATTAACCTGCAATTATGCGGGTTTTTTTCAGTAAATACAGAAAAAGTTATAGTCCATGCACAAAGGCAATGAATGTGTATGGTATGGAGGAAAGAAGTGGCTAAATTTTTAGTACAAAAAAGTGAGCCTTTATACGGTGAAGTCTCTGTTAGTGGTGCAAAAAATGCGGTGTTGCCCTTGATGGCGGCGGCAATCCTTTGTAATGAGGATTGCACCATTATGGATGTGCCGGAGCTTAGAGATGTGGAAGTTATGAAGCAAATTTTGAGGTCTTTGGGCGGGAAAATTAAAGAACGTGAAGCATCGGTTTTAAATTTCGATTTTAGGGAGATAATCACAAATGTAGCTGATTATGACCTGGTTAGAAAGATGAGGGCTTCTTTTCTTGTAATGGGACCTTTGCTTGCAAGAACAGGAAGTGCAAAAGTTCACATGCCGGGGGGATGTACTATCGGAGCCAGACCTATTGACCTTCACCTAAAGGGGTTTGAGGCACTGGGAGCGAGAATCATAAAGGAGAATAATTATATTGAAGCAATCGCACCTAAGGAGGGGCTGAGCGGAACAAGTATTTATCTGGATTTTCCCAGTGTCGGTGCTACAGAAAACATAATGATGGCAGCCTCCATGGCGTTAGGTACGACCTATATAGAGAATGCCGCTCAGGAACCTGAAATAGTGGATTTGGCGAACTTTATGAATAAGATGGGGGCAAAGATCAAAGGAGCAGGAACCGATACCATTAAGATTGAAGGAGTCAGCGAATTTAAGTCCTGTTCACATACAGTAATTCCCGACAGGATTGAGGCAGGAACATTCATGTTGGCAGGTGCTATTACAAGAGGCAAATTGTTGATTAAAAATGTGGTTCCTGATCATGTTAAACCCATTACGGCAAAACTTCGTGAATGTGGAGTAACTGTTGAAATGGGTGATGAGGGAATGTATGTAATGGCAGACGGTGGTATGAAACTTGTATCAACTGATATTAAGACTCTCCCATATCCGGGTTTTCCTACGGATATACAGTCTCCGTTTATGGCGTTTTTAACTACTGCTCAAGGTGAAAGTACAGTGATTGAGACGGTTTTTGAGAATAGATTTATGCATGTTGCGGAGCTGAACAGAATGGGTGCAAACATTAAGACTGAAGGCAATAAGGCAGTTATAACCGGAGGTAAGAAGCTTGAAGGTGCTCAGGTTATTGCAACGGATCTTAGGGCAGGTGCCGCTTTAGTTTTAGTTGGGCTGATTGCAGAGGGTACCACTGAAATTTCAGAGATTTATCATATAGAACGAGGATATGAAAAATTTGTAAATAAGTTTAAGGCGCTTGGAGCTAATATTCTTAGAATAGACGATTAGAATTATTACATAAGTATATTTAGTATTTATGGAGGAGTAAAATGGCTGACATAAAGTATCTGGAGCTTTTGGCTAAGGACTATCCTAACATAGAGGCCGCTTCTGCTGAAATAATCAATTTGAATGCTATTTTGGCACTCCCGAAGGGAACGGAATATTTTTTAAGCGATTTACATGGAGAGCACGAAGCTTTCATCCATATGCTGAAGAGTGCATCGGGAACCATAAGGGGAAAGATTGATGAACATTATGGAGGTGTACTCGGCGAACAGGACAGGTCAGAGCTTGCAGCATTGATTTATAATGCAGAGGCAGAGATAAAGCGAAGAAAAAAATCTGAGAAAAATTTTAACCAATGGTGTACGACCGTAATTTATCGTCTAATAACGATTTGCAAATCGGTGTCTACAAAGTACACCAGATCAAGGGTAAGAAGGCGCCTTCCTAAATATTTGGATTACGCCATGGATGAACTGCTGCATGCAGATGATGAGGAAAATAAGAACCATTATTACGAGTCGATTATCAATTCTGTAATAGAATGTGGAATCGGTGAGGAGTTCATCAAGGCAATGGCTGATGTAATAAGCGTTTTGGCTGTGGATCAGCTTCATATCATAGGGGATATTTTTGATAGAGGGGCTCACCCGGATGAAATCCTGGATTTTCTGATGGGCTATCATGATGTGGATTTTCAATGGGGAAACCACGATATTGTTTGGATGGGAGCAGCCACCGGCAACTGGGCATGTATAACCAATATTTTGAGGATGAATATAAGTTACAACAATTTCGACATGCTTGAGGTCGGATACGGCATAAACCTTAGACCATTGGCGAGTTTTGCTGCCAGAGAATATGCAGATGATCCTTGCGAAAAATTTATGCCTCATATTTTGGATGAAAATAAATACGATCCGATAGATGAACATTTAGCTGCAAAAATGCATAAGGCTATTGCAATTATGCAGTTTAAAGTTGAAGGACAGAGAATAAAAGCTCATCCGGAATACAAGATGGAAAAACGCTTGCTATTAGATAAAATTGATTTTGAAAAGGGAACTATCAAAATAGAGGGAAAAGAATGGACTCTTTGTGATACCGATTTTCCTACCATTGACCCGAATAACCCCTATAAACTTTCTAAAGACGAGGAAAAAGTGCTGAAATCCCTGGAAGCATCGATTTTGAACTCAGAAAAACTTCAGAGTCATATAAGATTCCTATTTACGCATGGTGCTCTGTACAAAAAAGTCAATGGAAATTTGCTATATCACGGCTGTATTCCAATGACAGAGACGGGCGAATTTGCAGAGGTAACGATAAACGGAAGGGATTATAAAGGAAGGGCATTGATGGATTATCTGGACGAGCAGGTTCGTGCAGCCTATTATTCACCTTGCGAATCCGAGGAAATAGGTCGTTCAGGAGACTTGATGTGGTATCTTTGGGAAGGCAGTGATTCCCCTCTGTTCGGAAAAGAAAAGATGACTACATTTGAAAGACTTTTCATAGCAGATAAGGCGGCACACAAAGAGCCGACAAGACCGTATTATAAACTTATAAAGTATAGAGAGCCCTGCGAAAAAATTCTGAAGGAGTTCGGACTTTCAGACAGACATTCAAAAATTTTAAATGGACATGTTCCGGTGAAGATTAAGGACGGAGAAAGTCCAATAAAAGGCGGAGGTTTGTTGTATGTAATTGACGGCGGAATTTCCAAAGCTTATCAAAAGCAGACAGGAATTGCCGGATACACATTTATATTTAACTCAAGGTTTATGGCACTTGCAGAGCATACGCCTTATGAACCCCTTAAGGAAGATGGAACGCAGAAGTTTGTTTCTCCTGTTGTCAAAATTGTTGAAACTCTACCGGAGCGAATGATGGTACTGGATAGCGACCAGGGTGTGGTGATGGTGGATCAGATTGAGGATATGAAACAGCTTGTTGAAGCCTATAGAAAAGGTATAATTAAGGAGGTTTATTAAAGTCTTTTATAGAAATATTTATTAAAACAAGTGGTTGAAATTAGCAGAATCATAGAAAATTTTGAGCCTTTAAAGACTTATATCGGTTCCAATTTATTGAAATGCACTGCCACAAAGTTATTTTTGATGAAAGTTTAATGGAATTTTAAAGAGTATCCGGTATGAAAATTATTTTCGTACCGGATGGAGTAACCTATGGATATTAGGTGAAAATATCATAGACTGGCGATGATTGGGAGAATAATTAACAATACTTAGCTGAGAATCACACAATTAACAGCAAATCAGACTGAAAAGCCTTTGACAAATGAATAGGCTATGTGTATACTGTTATAGTACGAATTGAATAAGCGCCACTAGCTCAATTGGATAGAGTACCTGACTACGAATCAGTAGGTTGGGGGTTCGAGTCCCTCGTGGCGCACCAATTTAAAACCCCTTAAGTCAATTAGAACTTAAGGGGTTTTGTAGTTTGAAATTGATAATATCAAAAGTCTTCTTATTCCTATATTATCCATACATACTACAAATACTACTTTACAGGGGATTCTGATAAATTTTACTTGCAGGCATTGAGTTTGTTTGATAAAATAAATGTGGTATTTATGTGAAACTAATGTAAATGTTTCTTTCGCAGTTAATATGTCAGAATTATATCTGATAAAGTATGGAACAACTACAGATTTCGTCAACTGCTTTCATACAAGCATATTTATGTAAGGACAGAGTGAGCGGAAAGGGCATATTATCGGATGTGACAGCTGAAAATAACAGCTGAAACCGCAGTATTTTCCGTATCGAAGCAGGTGAATATAGAGAGGGAGGATGTTATGATAAAAAAATTTAGGAAAGCTATGGCTTTCATAGGAATGTCAATTGTGATGAGCATGATGACTTCAACGCCGGCATTGGCAATTGACTATACTGCCGAAAACTCATTGACGAGTTTGGCTCAATACGGATCGGGGGATAATATCGTGTTTGTATCTCCTGATAAGGTAATTAAGGATACATATTGGGCAGACCTTGAACCGGGTTCTGTGAGCAAGGAATATAATAAAACATGCTATGGAGTATTTCCTAAATATGTATTAAAGCCGAGTGAAACTGCACTGAAAGAATGGGCTATAACCTCATCAGAGGGTGGAATTCCCCGTTATTTTCCAAGTTCAGGGATTACAGAAACAGCTGCAGGAATGGGAATAGCGGATAAAACAGCATTTTACCGGTTGGGATACTTAGTCGGTGGGGATAATTATCCGGGACTGAGTCCAAATGATCCTATACCGGATAACAAAAATCCGTTTGGATTCGAGGAAAAAGATCTGCTGACTCAGGAGGAAATTAAAGATCCCACGAAATTAACGGTTTATGCGGATATTAAGAAAAAAGGCACTTCCAATTCAACTGAAATCGGGGAATATAAACACGGCGAGTCATTGGATTTAGAATTTTCGATGGATGCTGCATGGTTTAAGCGATTCATAATGGGACATACTCTTGACTTACTCAGAGCAGGGTATATGTCAGATCAAGATGTTCAGGATTTTTATAATTACAGAGAGGGTGCCATTGATTCTCAAATTGTCTATACAATTGATATCCCAAAAGAGGTGGATGTGAAGGATCCATCTGCCACACTTACCGGTCTTGATGGATTTGACGTTACAACGGAAGTAAAGGACAATGCCGATTATAAAACACTTGTAGTCAATATTCGTTTAAACGAAGAGAAGCAGGCCCAATCTGAATTATGGAAGGATACCGTAAAAAAACTCAAGAAAATTGATACAAGTGCCATAAAAATATCTGTTGCGGGATTGTCGGTAAGTTCGACAGCAAAGCCTGAGAGTAATGTTACATTGCGTGGTACGGTTTCCGGTTATTTTGAGTGGGTATTAGGCAAAAGGTTATATGCTAAATCTGCCGCTCGTACACGTGCTACTGACCCAAGTAGTGAAGAACGTCATACACACCTGTATTTTGTGGCTAAACAGGGTGATAAAGGCAGGGACTCAGGAGCACCTGAGGATAAGCCTAATCTGATTTCATATACTTTCAAGGTGAATAACAAATCTGATAATAGCACCGTGACCTTTATCAATGGAAGTAAAACTCATGCAGTTGTAAAGGTTGAAACAGGCAAGAGCATTGACAGCGATGCCTTAACTGATGAATCAATGCCGAAGAAGCCGATTAAGAAAGGCTGCAAATTTAAGGAATGGAATACCGGAAAAGACGGAAAAGGGACTAAGTTTACAGGTTCCACCGTTGTCAATGAAGATATGACAGTGTACGCTGTCTATACTAAAAAGTCTATAGAAAAACCTGATGATAAAAAACCGGATACGGGAGACGGCACAAACCTTACCTTATATGTTGTGTTACTGGTACTGTCTGTAATGTCGTTTATTGTCGCAGGTTTTAGGAACAGAGGAAAAGAAAATTAGTAGAATTGATATTTAATGTGTACCTAAAGAGAATTGAAAGCTAATGTTTACAATCTTAAACGGACATAAAAATTTCGACCTTTGTAATCAGCCCGAACTGAATACAAAGGTCGATTTTTAATTAAAGAGGCATTTCAATTTTTGGCAGCTAATTGAGAATCCTGAACTGACGGTTTTTACTCTCTATGAGACCGTCTTTTTTCATTGAACGAATTTCTCTCATCATGGCAGATCTGTCAACCATAATGTACTCAGAAAGCTGTACTAAACTCATTGGAAGATTGAAAGTTCCCTTATCGTCAATGGGTTCCGAAATTGAGCGCAGATGTTTCAGGTAGGTCATTATTTTGTTCCGTATTGAAACCTGTCCCAAAATGGACAGGTGCAGACTCATTTCCTGGGACTTCTGGGCAGTCATAAGGAAGAGGTTGCTTATGAGCTTGCTGTGGTGTGCGCAGGATTTTTCACATGGAGCAATTATATGGTTATAATCCAGATAAACTACGCAGCAATCGCTAATAGCCACAACTGTGTATAAAAAGTTCTCAAGGGGAAGAGAAAAAAGCTGACCGAAAATATCCCCTTGGTGATAGTCCTCCAGATAGAATACATCCCCGGTTTCGTTTGTAGCTTCAAGTCTTGCAGATCCGGTTTTTAGAATTGCAATCTCTTTAGGGAAATCCGGCTGGTAGGTCAAAATTGTTTCCCCCTTCAGATAGTGGTGAGTAATGGGATTAAAACAAGGGACTATTTCCATCAATTCCGCCCTGCTGATATTGTCAAGTACCTTTACCTGTTTCATTTTCTTCTCCTAAAAATAATACTGTTTACATTATATAACTTTTTAGGAGCTTTTCCAAACATATCTTTTCCTCGGACGGAGTCGAGTTCTCATGAAATTTCATCTGATTTCAGAGGAGGACTCTTTATACAAAATAATATTGGGCAAAATATTTTTTAATTCCAAGCAAAAAGTTGCATTTGCCACAGACTATTTTTAAAAAAGGAAGTAAAATAACCGTAAGTAAATATTCTGAAAATAATACAAGGATTACTTAGGAGGTAAGTATGCTTTTTAGTACGACAGAAGCCCATGAAGAGTTTAGGGCAAAAATAAGAAAGTTTGCGGAGGATGAAATTAAACCTATTGCATTTAAACTTGACCAGGAAAATGAGTTCCCGCATGAAATAGTTAAGAAAATGGCTGACTTGGGAATTATGGGGCTTCCATACGAAAAGAAGTATGGCGGAGCAGGATCTGATGTTTTGAGTTATGCAATCGCAGTTGAAGAACTTTCAAGAGTTGATGGAGGAGTAGGAGTTATACTTTCTGCACATACATCACTTGGAGCATATCCAATCGCAGCTTTCGGTACAGAAGAACAGAAAAAGAAGTATCTGGTTCCCCTTGCAAAGGGAGAAAAGCTGGGAGCCTTCGGTCTTACAGAGCCTAACGCAGGTTCAGATGCAGGGGGAACGGAAACAGTTGCGGTTTTAGAAGGAGACCATTATGTTTTAAATGGCGGAAAAATATTTATTACCAATGCGCCGATTGCAGACACATATGTTGTTTTTGCGGTAACCACTCCTAATATCGGAACTCGTGGAATCAGTGCATTCATTGTGGAAAAAGGTTTGGAAGGCTTTGAATTTGGAGACCATTATGACAAAATGGGCATAAGATCATCTTCAACAGCTGAACTTATTTTCAATGATGTTAAGATTCCGAAAGAAAACCTGCTCGGAAAAGAAGGAGAAGGCTTTAAGATTGCTATGTCTACTTTAGACGGTGGCAGAATAGGGATAGCATCGCAGGCTCTTGGAATTGCACAGGGAGCGTTTGATAATGCAAAAGAATATGCTCTTGAAAGAGTTCAGTTCGATATGCCGATTGCTTTCCAGCAGGTTAATCAGTTTAAGTTTGCCGATATGGCTATCAAATTGACAAATGCAAGAAATCTTATATATACAGCAGCAGAGAAGAAACAGGCACATGTTCCTTACGGAATGGAATCAGCAATGGCTAAGGCTTACGCTTCTGACATAGCTTTGGAAGTTTGCAACGATGCTCTTCAGATTTATGGCGGAAATGGATATCTGAAGGGTATGGAAGTAGAAAGAGCTTACAGAGATGCTAAGATTACAACAATCTATGAAGGAACTAACGAAATTCAGAGAGTTGTTATCGCAGCACATATTCTGGGCAAAGCTCCTAAGACAACAGTTGCTGCAGCTAAGGACAAAGGTCCTATCACAGGCGTTCGCAAAAAGGTTATTTATGCAAAAGGAACGGCACAGGAAAAGGTTGACCGGCTGGTGGAGGCTCTCAAGGATGACGGATTTGATTTTACAGTTGGTATTGATCCGATGACTCCGATTGTGGATGCGGATAGAGTTGTTTCGGCAGGTAAAGGTATCGGTCCAAAGGAAAACATGAAGCTAATTGAGGATCTGGCTAAACAGGCAGGTGCAGCGGTTGGCTCATCCAGACCGGTTGCAGAAACTTTGAAATATTTGCCTTTAGACAGGTATGTCGGAATGTCGGGACAGAAATTCAGTGGAAACTTGTATATTGCCTGCGGTATTTCAGGTGCAGGACAGCACCTGAAGGGGATTAAAGAAGCTACAACAATTGTTGCTGTCAATAAGAATAAGAATGCTCCGATTTTCAAGAATGCCGACTACGGTATCGTTGGAGATGTAGCAGAGATTCTACCGCTTTTAACCAAGGCTTTAGATAACGGTGAGGAGAAAAAACCGGCTCCGGAGAGAGTTAAGATGAGAAAGGCTACAGTTCTTAAAGAACCGTCACATTGGACAACTTATGTTTGCGACGGATGTGGATATGAGTATGATCCGGAGGTAGGCGATGAAGAAGGCGGAATCGGTATAGGTACCACATTTGAGGCTTTGCCAGAAGAATGGATTTGCCCGGTTTGCGGTGAAGAAAAGACAGCTTTTGTAGAAGTTGAGAAGTATTCCAACAAGGAGGATAAGTAATGCAGTGCACAAGAAAAGTAACAGAAGATTTATTTTGGGTCGGTGCTAATGACAAAAGGTTGCATCTATTTGAGAGTGCTCATCCCATCGAAGGAAGCGGAGTTTCATACAACTCATATCTTCTTTTAGACGAAAAAACAGTTTTATTTGATACGGCAGACTGGTCGGTTGGACAGCAGTTCATTGAAAATGTAGAGTATGTTTTGGATGGAAAAAAACTTGATTACCTTGTAGTAAATCATTTGGAACCGGATCATGCGGCAACCATCGGAGAAATTGTTTTGCGTTATCCACAGGTGAAAGTTGTTTCAACAGAAAAGGCATGGCTTTTGATGAACCAGTTCCAATTTGCAATTGATGAAGAGAACTTTGTTGAAGTCAAAGAAGGGGATACGATGTCCTTCGGAAAGCACAACATCGCATTTGTTGCAGCACCTATGGTTCATTGGCCGGAAGTAATGGTGAGCTTTGATGCTACTGATGGAGTTTTATTCAGTGCTGATGCCTTTGGTTCATTTAAGTCCCTTGACGGTGCGCTATTTGCAGATGAAGTTGATTTTAAGGGTGAATGGCTTGATGAAGCTCGTCGCTATTACACAAATATCGTAGGTAAGTATGGTCCACAGGTTATGAATTTGCTTAAGAAGGCTTCAACGCTGGACATTAAATATATTTGTCCTTTACATGGACCGGTTTGGAGAAAAGACATTTCCTGGTTCATCGATAAGTATGTTCACTGGGCAACGTATACTCCGGAGGAAAAAGGTGTTGTGATTGCCTATGCATCAATGTATGGAAATACCATGTCTGCTGCACACATCTTGGCAGGGAAACTTCATGAAAAGGGATTTCATAATGTTAAGATGTATGATGTATCAGAAACCCATGTTTCATACTTAATCAGTGAAGCATTTAAGTACAGCCATCTGGCACTACTTTCGGTAACCTATAACTTGAATGTGTTCCCTGCAATGCAGAACTTCCTTGATGATATGAAGCGCCTTAATCTTCAGAAAAGAGTAGTAGGACTTGTGGAGAACGGTTCATGGGCACCACAGGCACTTGACCTTATGACAAAGGCATTTGATGACATGAAACAGATGACTATTTTAAATGAACAGGTTTCAGTTCTGTCATCCGTAACCAAGATGACAGATAGAGAACTTGATGGTCTTGCTGACAGTATCATCGAGTCAATGAAGCAGGATTATTAATCAATCGCTTTATAACAAAGACTAAGAACCATTGACAATATAAATAAATTATTGTAAGTTCACAAAACAGTGAAACTACAAAAATAGCCGTAACTATTTTTCTGACACTAAAGAGTAATGTATCAGAGAAGTCTTGAAGATATTATTTATAGACTTTCTCTGTCGATCTCTTTGTAGTATAAGTCGGATGGTTGCGGTTATTTTTCTTTGCATAGTATTTAATGTGTGCTAAATAAGTCTGTGTTTTCAATTGATTAAAAATTTTCATTACAGTACTAAACACAGTGAATTTTCCTGATATTACTATCAATTCTAAAAAATGGTTGTAAATAAATAACACAAATGTTACACTCTAAGCATAAGTTAATTTGTTGTTTTGCTTGATAGGAGGAGATATGAGGAACAGTTTATTAAAAATAATGAAAAAATCTATGGTTTGTTTACTTGCGACCGTAGTGTGTGTGTCATTCGTTCTAGCAGCGGGAGATAGTTCTTTTGCAACCTCAAAGGTTAAAACTCCGAGAAAAGTATCGGGTCTTAAGGCTACGGTAAGTGAGAAGAAAGTTATTACGCTTAAATGGAAAAAAGCTAAAGGAGCCAAGAAATACCAGGTTTTCCTTGCGACAAAGAAAAAGTTTAAGAAACAGAAAACAACAAAAAAATGTATTTTTACTTATAAAGGTAAGCCGGGTGGAGTATATAAGTTCAAGGTAAGAGGAATTTCAGGAAAGAAAAACGGAAAGTTTTCAAAAATATGTACCGTAAAAGTTCCTAATACCGTTGTCAGGTATGGAATCCAGAAAGCTGATGATTTTACGGGAATTTATCAGTCCGCACTTTGCTATGATATGAAAGTTAAGGTGACCCTTGACAAAAATAAAAAAATTATAAGTGTGAAAGATGGCGGAAGTACACCACAGGGTGCTTCTGATGTGGAAGAGCTTAAAATCTTTAAGAAGGCTAAAGGATACGATATCTACAAAAGAAAAACTATTAAGGAAGTAAAAGCCTTAGAGATGCACAGTTGGGAGAAAAATTATCCAACAGCAGGAAAGGATTCTGTTGAGGGGGCGTTGCGTACTTCTATTTCTATCAGACTTGCAGTAATTAACGCAATGGAAGGTTTGGGATATAACCCTAAATCCGTTACGATTGCAAGGGGGAACATGAAGGGTCGTCCAAACAAAGCAGCAAACGGAGCTTCGCTGTCGTATGATACGAGGTTAAAGGTTGTAATAGACAAAAAAACAAAAAGAATTATAAAACTTGAAGATGATGGTACAGAGCCTATCGGGAACATCTATTGGTACCAGAAATGGTGGGCTTTAGGCGGAGACAAACCGTATATAGGAAAAACTTTAGAAGAAGTTAAAAAACTTGATATGTATTCATATAAGGAGCCTATGGTAAGCCATCATCCGGGACCTGATGCCATTGCAGGGGCTACCTATACATCAGTGCTTGCTAAATGTGCGGTTGAACAGGCTATGGAAAAGTCCAACCCTTTTAAGAAAGATGTACTGAAGGTAGTGGGAATTACTAATGGTGAAAAGAATGCAAAGATTTACTTTGAGAATAAGCTTCCTAAGGGATATAAAATTCAGTTAGACGGCTTATATCAAGGTACATTCAATGGTGAAAAGAAAGTTTCCGGTGCAAAACTAAGTAAAGACGGAAAGATTTTGACTGTTTCAAAAAAACTTGAACCGGGATATTATTCAGTTAATATAAGTGATAAAGGAGGCAAATATCCGGCGTTTAATGAAAAATATACTCATGCCTCAGAGTATTCGTACCCTTATTTTGTAATAAAAAGCGATAAGTCAAAGGTAGAATGGAAGGAAAATAAGCTTTCCGCAACGGACAATACTGTTGAGAATCTTGTGGACAATATTAAATCCATTAAAGTTAGGGATGGTATGAGAGTTATGAGTTTCGTCGCTCCTACAAGGGATGAGAACTTAGATCTTAACGGAGAGTTCTATAAAAACATAAAAAACAATAATTTATTCAATAAAGACGGAAGTCTGAACTTCAACTTTACGGATCCGGAAACAAGGGAAAAAGTAATAGATGCAAAGGGCAGATACGACATTATGGTAGAATTCTACAGTAATGGGGAAAGAATAATGATTAAACTCAACGATGAAACGGTTGTAAAACACGGAATCCAGAAGGCTGATGAAGATACAGGTGTTCCGGGATCAGCACTGCCTTATGATTTTAAGGTGAAGGTGACTATGGAAATTGCAACCGGCAGAATCATTAGAGTTGAAAATGACGGAACTGATCCAAAGTCAAATCCCGACAATGATACGGCAGATCAAGATGCTGTATATCTGAAAAAATATTTTGATGAGGGCGGTTTGCGAAAATACAGATTGAAAACACTGGAAGAAGTTAAGAAAATGGAAATGCAAGATCCTAACTACGCTTATAATACCGGGCATCCCGGAGTTGATGCAATTGCAGGAGCTACTGCATCCTCGATTTCAGCAAGGCTAGCTGTAATAAATGCTATGGAGAGTAGTAATTAAGCGTACAGGTGCAGCGAATATTGTTGAACATATTTTAGTTAAAAGTAGAGATGATGCTGCAAAATAGCAAATAGTAAAAAAGGTTCTATACTAAACAGTGCCGGTGAAGAAAAACACCGGCACTGTTTTACTTGTATTGATTCTGTCTTTTCTGCCATAAAACTTGACGAGTCTTGATTTTTAGAGTAAAATGAAAACGATTTTCAAATCGCAAAGAGAGGTTTATGTGAATAACGGAAAACAATACAACACAAAACAGAGAGAAATGATCTTTCGGTGCATCAGTTCCCAAGGCGGCGAATATGTTACCATTAAACAGATTGCAGAGTACCTTGAGGGTAGGAATCTTAAAGTCGGTCTTACCACTATTTATCGTACAATTGATAAACTCATCGCCGAAGGCAAAATTGCCAGTGTATCTATCGATGGGATAAAGGGTAAATGCTACAGATTTATTGCAAATAGCCATGATAAAGAATCATTTCCTCTTAAATGTGAGGAATGCGGGCGACTTGTGCAAATTAAATGTCCGGAGTTGGGACATCTGTATGACCATCTCAGAGAGGAACATAAGGTGCAGGTCGATTCGGAGAAGATAATGTTTTACGGGATTTGTGATAAATGCAAATAAACCTTTTGAAATGGGTATTAGTCGGAATAGTTTGGAGGGAATAATGAAAAAAAGCGGACTAGTAGTATTGGCATTGGTGTTTGTAATAGCGGCAGCGCTTTTAACAGGTTGTGGTAAAGAGGCGAAGAAAGAAACAAAGGATAGTGGAAAGCTTAAGGTAGTGGCAACTATTTTTCCGGAATATGATTTTCTTCGTCAGATAGGTGGAGACAAGATTGACCTTTCAATGCTTGTACCGCCGGGATCAGAAACCCATAGTTTTGAACCTACACCTAAGGATATAAAGAAAGTAAATGAGGCAAAATTTTTCGTATATGTGGGCGGAGATTCTGATGAATGGGTTTCAAAGATTCTAAAATCTGTCGATAATAAGAAACAGAAGACCGTGAAACTTATGGACATGGTTAAGACTGTTGAAGAAAAAACTGTTAAAGGAATGACTGAAGGAAAACATGAACATAAACATGACAAGGATAAGGCAGGCAAAAAGGAAGAAAAGCATCACGATGATGATGAAAAAAAACATAAGAAAAAAGAAGAGGAGCATGATCATCATGAAGGTGAAGAAGCGGATAAGAAGCAGGAGCATAATCATGAAGGTGGCGCTGAACAGGATGAACATGTTTGGACATCTCCAAAGAACGCAGTTAAAATAGTTAATAAGCTGGCAAAGCAGCTCGGTGAATTGGATAAGGATAACAAGGATTACTATGCGGATAATGCAAGGGCTTACATCAAGAAGCTGAAAAAACTTGATTCGCAGTTTGAAAATGTTGTTAAAAGAGGTAAACGTAAGGAAATAATTGTTGGAGACCGTTTCCCGTTCCGTTATTTTGCAGATGCATATAAGCTAAAGTATTATGCGGCTTTCCCAGGTTGCTCAAATGACACTGAAGCGAGTGCTGAAACTATTGCCTTCCTAACTAAGAGGGTTAAAAAGGATAAAATTCCTGTTGTTTTCCACATCGAATTATCGAATGAAAAGGTGTGCAAGTCGATTTGTGAAGCTACAGGTGCGAAGAAGCGCCAGCTTAACGCTGTGCACAATGTTACTAAAAAGGACTTTGAATCGGGAGTGACATACATGGATTTGATGAACCGGAATTTAGAGGTTATGAAAGAGGCTCTTAACTGAGCTAAAGGAGGCTTAAAAGATATATGAGTGTACTGGCTTGTCAAGATTTAGCATTTTCATATGATGGAAAAGATGTACTGAAAGGTGTGAATTTTACCCTGAAGCAAGGGGAGTATCTTTGTATTGTCGGTGAGAATGGAAGTGGAAAGACAACTCTTATGAAGGGACTTTTGCGCCTTAATAAACCTACGAAGGGAAAAATAGTAACAGGAGATGGACTGAAGCCTAATGAAATAGGGTATTTGCCACAGCAGACGCAGATACAGAGAGATTTTCCCGCCAGTGTTTATGAGGTTGTGCTTTCAGGTTGTCTGAACAGTATGGGAAGAAGGCTTTTTTACGGCAAAAAACATAAACAGCTTGTCATTGATAATCTTGAAGCATTGGACATTCTATCGTTAAAAAATAAATGTTACAGAGAATTATCAGGGGGACAGCAGCAGAGAGTTCTTCTTGCCAGAGCCCTTTGCGCCACTCAAAAAATGCTTTTGCTCGATGAACCTGTTACAGGACTTGATCCCGTTGCAGCAGAAGAGTTTTATCGTATGATTGAAAAACTGAATCGTGAGAAGGGAATTACTATCATTATGGTATCCCATGATGTTAAGGGTGTGGTGAGCCATGCCAGCCATGTGCTGCATTTAGACGGAGTGCAAAAGTTCTTCGGAACAATGGAAGAATATAAGAATCAGGAGTGGAGTTTTGCATATACAGGGGGAGAAAAAAATGTTTGATTTAATGTCGGAAATGCTCTCCTATCCTTTTTTACAGAGGGCACTCATTGTTGGAATTCTGGTTTCTCTCTGCTCTGCTCTGCTGGGGACGAGTCTTGTGCTGAAAAGATATTCCATGATAGGAGATGGTCTTTCTCATATGGGATTTGCAGCCCTTGCGGTGGCATATGCCTTTGGGATGGCACCACTGACTCTGTCTATTCCGGTTTGCATAATTGCAGCTTTTCTGCTGCTGAGGATGAACGAAAACAGCAGAATAAAGGGAGATGCAGCCACAGCCCTGATGTGCAGCGGTGCACTTGCAGTGGGAGTTATGACAATTTCCTTAACCACAGGAATGAACACAGATGTGTGTAACTATATGTTCGGAAGTATTCTTGCTATGAGTCAGTCTGATGTTATTATTTCAGTTATCCTTTCGATCGTGGTAATAATAATGTTTGTGGCTTTTTATCCCAGGATATTCGCGGTGACATTTGATGAGAACTTTTCAAAGGCGACAGGTGTAAACAGTAATCTTTATAATATGATTATCGCTATGCTTACGGCTGTTACCGTGGTATTAGGCATGAGAATGATGGGAACACTTTTAATTTCCAGTTTGATAGTTTTCCCTTCGCTTTCCGCAATGAGGATTTTTAAGAGATTTTCTTGGGTTGTTATAGCATCAGTTGTTATAGCAGTTATATGTTTTTGTCTGGGAGTGATAATCTCCTACATCTATTCGACACCGACAGGTGCCAGTATTGTAATCATAAATATAGCTGTATTTATGATATTTGCGGCAATTGAGCGTTTTAAAACAAAAGCGAGGATATGATGAAAAAGACATTGATTTTAATTTTAGTTTTAATTTTTTGTTCGGGCTTGTTATGTGGATGCAGTACCAAAAAAGTCGTAGGTAATGATAAGAAAACGGGAACTGAAGGCAGCAAGGCAGAGGATAAAAATCAGAACGACGGTGCAAGAGGTGTTCTGAAAGGTCAAAAGGGCAAGACGTATAAAAAGGATAAGGCTGTCTATAAGTGCGATTTTAAAGGCGATAGAAAGGCGTATAAGGGGAAACCCGACATCACCGTAGGAGATAAGTATTACGCAACGCAAATAAACGATTGGTATGAGAACTTTAATAAATATGACGGCAAGGTAGTTGAAATTGAGGGGTACTATATCAATGAATTTGCACCCTTTGATTTTATAGGGCGGTATGGACCAAGCTGTCCGTATTGTAACGGGAATTATGTCAGCTTTGAGTTCCTGTGGGATGGTGATTTGTCAAAGCTGAAGAATGCGAAGGATTGGATAAAGGTGACCGGAATTTTGAGAAGAGGTAGCCTGCCTAATAAGGGCGAGTTTTACTATCTTGAGGCTCTTAAAGTAGAAAAAATGAAAAAAGTTGGAAAAGATATAGTTAAAAATTAAAAGTTATTGAACTAAAAGGAGGAGTGGGCTGTGCCAATTAAAGTGCCAAATAATCTGCCGGCAGTGGAGACGCTGACCGAAGAGAATGTATTCGTAATGACGGATAAAAGAGCAATGACTCAGGACATCCGTCCTCTGCACATATTACTTCTTAATTTGATGCCGACAAAGATTGATACGGAAACACAACTTACCAGGCTTTTGGGAAATACTCCTCTGCAGATTGAGCTGGAGCTTCTGCAGACCGGTACACATAAATCTAAAAATACATCACAGGAGCATATGTTGGCGTTTTATAAAACCTTTGAGTATGTAAAGGATAATTTTTATGATGGAATGATCATAACCGGCGCACCCGTTGAACTCATGGAATTTGAAGAGGTGGAATATTGGGATGAGCTGTGTGAGATA
>ERZ772906.556-NODE-556-length-21723-cov-3.379038_pt1 | contig 21723 bp, 22 predicted proteins | sample MGYA00511338_ERZ772906 | MGnify/ENA primary metagenome ERZ772906 (study PRJEB29015, sample SAMEA2738076) | human oral metagenome | biome: human oral; feature: human-associated habitat; material: saliva | place: China | collected 2212 ... | reverse complement strand
AATCAATAAGAGCATTAGAAAAGGCTATGGCGGGAGACAGAATGATGTTCGTGTCGTCACAGATGGACGATAAGGTTTTGATTCCTACTTTTTCAGATATTTACGATATGGGTTGCATAGTTAAAGTTAAGCAGATGCTTAAGATTAACGGAGATGCTGTCAGAGTGCTCGTAAGCGGAGTTTGCAGAGCAAAAGTAAATAGAGTAGTGAGTGAGGATGTTCTCATGTCCTGCACTGTATTTGAGCTTCCTGAAGAGATTGATCCTGAGGTACTCAATGTTGAGGAGAAGGCACATCTTAGAATTTTAACTGAGAAGTTTATAGAGTATGCAGCGCTTTCAGAGCGACTTAACGAGGAATCAATTGACAAGATGCTTTCAGAAACTAAGCCTTCGGCTCTAGTTGATAATATTGCAAATGAACTGGTTCTCCCTATTGCGAAGAAACAGCGTATACTTGAAGCTACACCTTTTGTGCATCGCCTTGAAGTTTTACTTTCCGTTGTAAGTGAGGAAAATGAGATTGCAACTGTAGAGAAAGAACTTGCTCGCAAGGTTAAAGAAAACGTTGACAAAAATCAGAAAGATTACTTCCTCAAGGAAAGAATGAAGGTGATTCAGGAGGAATTGGGTGAAGAAGAGAATGCTATGGAAGAGGCCGATGAATGGCTAAAGAAACTGGATGAACTGAAGCTTGACGAAAAAATTGATACTAAGGTGCGTAAGGAGATTAAGCGTTTTACAAAGATGGCACCGTCATCAGCCGAGAGTGCAGTTATCAGAAATTACGTTGAGACAATTATTGAACTTCCATGGAATAAGGCATCAAAGGTTAATATTAACATCGCTAAGGCTGACAGGTTGCTTGAACAGGACCACTACGGACTTAAGTCGGTCAAGGAAAGAGTGCTCGAGTATCTTGCGGTAATTCATCTATCAAAGGGAATCAAAGGTCCTATACTTTGCCTTGTAGGTCCTCCGGGAACAGGAAAAACATCGATTGCAAGATCTATTGCAAAGGCAACGGGAAGAGAGTTTATTCGCATGTCGCTTGGCGGAGTTAGAGATGAAGCTGAGATTCGCGGGCACAGACGTACATATATTGGAGCTATTCCGGGAAGAATTATCACAAGTATCAAGGATAGTGGAGTGAATAACCCTCTATTCCTATTCGATGAGATAGATAAGCTCGGTGCAGACTATAAGGGAGATCCTTCGTCAGCTCTTTTGGAAGTGCTTGATCCGGAGCAGAACAAGACTTTCACAGACCACTTCCTTGATATACCTTTTGATTTGTCAAAGGTTTTATTTGTGACCACAGCTAACTCGCTTGATACAATCCCAAGACCTTTATTAGACCGTATGGAAGTTATTCAGGTAAGCGGATATACTGAGGAAGAGAAGCTTAGAATTGCTCAGAAATACCTGATTCCTAAGCAAGAGAAGGAACATGGACTTAGAAAAAACAGTCTTAACATCTCGGAAAGGGCTATTAGAGACATAATAAACTACTACACTAGAGAATCAGGGGTAAGAAATCTTGAGAGAAGAATTGCAGATGTTTGTCGTAAGGCAGCTATGCAGACTGTAACTCGTGGAAAGAAGACCTACTCGGTAACACCTAGAAATCTCGATAAATACCTTGGACAGAGAAAGTTCAGGTATGACATAATCGATGGTGCCGGAGAAGTTGGAGTTGTTAACGGCATGGCATGGACTGCTGTCGGAGGTGAAACTCTTTCAATAGAAACTTTGATTCTTGATGGAACGGGCAAGATTTCTTTGACCGGCAAGCTAGGAGATGTGATGCAGGAATCTGCAAAGACCGGTCTGAGCTATATCAGATCCATCGCAAAGGAATTCGATATAGATGATGAGTTCTATAAGGACAAGGATGTGCATATCCATGTTCCTGAGGGGGCTGTTCCAAAGGATGGACCATCAGCAGGCGTGACTATGTTTACATCAGTTGTCTCTGCTTTGACAAAGGTTCCGGTACGCAAGGATGTTGCGATGACAGGGGAAATTACCTTGACAGGAAAGGTTCTACCGGTTGGTGGTATTAAAGAAAAGGTTTTAGCTGCATACAGAGCAGGAATACGAACTATTTTGCTACCTAAGGACAATGTAAAGGATCTTGAGGAAATACCACAGTCAGTGAGAAAGAACATCAAGGTTGTAGGACTAGAATATGCTAAGGAAGCCTTAACGGAGGCGTTAGAAAAGTAATGAGAATTATCAGGTCAGAATTGGAAGCGGTCGCAGTAAGACCAAATCAGTATCCGGACGCAAACCTCGATGAAATAGCCTTTGTAGGACGCTCAAATGTAGGGAAGTCCTCGCTACTAAACCTGTTAACAAACAGGAAAAGTCTGGCTAGAGTCAGTGGAAATCCGGGAAAGACAAGAACTATCAATTTTTATTTGATAAACGATGCATTTCGTTTTGTCGACCTTCCCGGCTACGGCTATGCAAAGGTATCAAAGAGCATAACCGCAGACTGGGATAGAATGATGGATGATTTCTTCAAGCAGAGAAAGAACCTGAGAAGGGTAGTTCAGCTTGTAGATATTAGGCACGAACCATCAAAGCTGGATCTTCAGATGTACGAATATCTGAGAAGCTATGGACTTGATGGGCTTGTTTGTGCGACAAAGGCAGACAAGATATCCGGAAATCAAAAGCAGAAGAATTTGTCTGTAATCAGGAAGAGCCTAAACCTAGGTAAAGATGATAAGATAGTTGCGGTTTCTACGCTTAAAAAGACAGGCCACGATGTGCTGCTTAACTATATTGCTGATGAGCTTGGCATAGAATAGTTAGTGACATATTGAGTCATTTAGTATAAAATTATATGTAGGCGTAGATGTTATTAGAATATATAATGAGGAAGCTATGAAAGCAAAACAGGATATAATTGGAACAGTTCTCTTTACACAGAAAGAGATAACTAAGAGAGCCAAGGAGATCGGCGAACAGATAAACAAGGATTATAAGGGCGAAGAGGTTGTCCTAATCGGTACTCTTAAGGGTGCTATAATGTGGATGGCAGATATCATGAAGGAAATAAAGCTCGACACTAAGGTTGACTTTGTTGCAGCAAGCAGCTACGGTTCAGCTACTACAAGCAGCGGTGTCGTTAAGATTACTAAAGATATCGGGATGAATCTCTTTGACAAGAACATAATCATAATTGAGGATATTGTAGATACCGGAATAACACTTAAGTATCTAAAAGAATACATATCCGCAAGAAATCCAAAGACAATTAAGATTTGCACATTGCTGGATAAGCCGGCAAGAAGAAAAGCTGAGGTTGTGGCCGATTATATCGGTTTTGAGGTTGAGGATTTGTTTGTAGTTGGTTATGGCCTTGACTATGACCAAAAGTATAGAAATCTTCCATATATTAGTTACTTAGAAGGATAGGGAATGGAGGCCAGGGTAGTTCCTGCCCTCTGTTTTTTAGTTTATGAATGGAGAGAATAATGAAACGCTTGAACTATATCTTATATGTTATTCTTGCCGTTAGTATTTCATTTTTTATTGTTATCTTTAGCTATAATGCTATTCTTAGAGTACCTGAAACATATATTTATCATTTTAACGATTCTCAGGTGACATACAATCTCAATACTAAGACAACGGGTACGGAGTTTTCTCGTGAGATTTGCTCATATTTAAACTCACCGCAAAAAAACGAATTTCAAGTATATGAAAAAAATGGCAAGTTTAATGATCCGCTCTTTGTGAAAAAAGAAGTGGAGATAATGAGAAAGGCAAAAAAAATACTGACGATAAGTGCAATCATAGGTATGTTATTTTTTATAATATCCATCGCAGGATATGTGTATTTGCTAAAGAACGGTAGTAAAAGTAAGCTTAAACGAGCAAGCAACTTTGCAATTTTCCTAGCAGTAGCAATGCAGATTGTAATGGCGATAATCCTTAATGTAGATGCGATAAAAAAAGCCGTATACAATCTATTTATAGGAGTAAACCCCGGAAAGGAATCACTTTTAGCCGAGCTTGTAGGATCGCCGTTTGAGGTGGTTGTATGCGTCTTTGCAACGATAATCATGGCTATTTTGATAGGCGTATTTGTTTATATAAATAAGAAACTGATTAAGGATGATCGAATTTTTTATTAAGGAGGCATGATGACATATATTTTTTTGGCGAATGGGTTTGAAGAAATTGAGGCACTTACAACTGTCGATATGCTAAGGCGCGCCGGAATACAAATAAAGATGGTATCGTTAATAAGTGAAAAGATGGTCTACGGCTCACATGGAATTGGAGTTGAAGCCGATATAATATTTGAGGAGTGTAACTTCGATAACTGCCAGATGCTTATAGTTCCGGGAGGATATGAGGGTGTAGAGAATATCTGCAACCACTTTGAGTGTAGAGCGGTGCTGAGAAAATTTGCTGAGAGCGGAAGGTATGTTGCTGCGATTTGTGCAGGTCCTATGGCTCTTGCAAAGGCATCAATTTTGGGAGGGCACGAAGCTACAATCTACGATGGCATGGAAAGCGAGCTAATAGATGCAGAGTACGTGAAGAAGAATGTAGTAGTATCCGGAAACATAATCACAGGGCGTGGTCCGGCCTATGCTAGCGACTTTGCAACGCAGTTAATCAAAGCCATTAAGGGTGATGATGTCGCGAGTGAGGTAAGAGGAAGCATGCTTTTCTAAGCATATCAATTTATCGAAAATTATCAGAATTCAAATTAGATGCCTAGTATTTGCTGGGAGAAAGGAACGAATCCAAGTGTATAATAAGCTTGGATTATGTGAGATTTTATGAATAAAATCAGGTATTTTGTAGCAATTTGTGTAGCTAAGCTAGCAGTAATTGCCCTAAAGGTATTTGGATATAAGGGAACTGACTTTCCCGGCATAGTTGCATTTAAAATTTGTCCGGTTTTTTTAAGATATGTGAAAAAACCAAAGGTGATAATAGGCGTTACAGGTACCAACGGTAAAACTACGGCAACAAATCTAGTTTCCGATATGTTATCTAATCTTGGCACAGAGGTCATTACCAATAGAGATGGTTCCAACACGCATACAGGGATTGCAACCGCTTTAATTAAGGCTACCGGTATATTTGGAAAATGCAAGTATAGCCTAGGTGTATTTGAGATGGATGAGCGATCGATGAGATTCATCGGAACGCAGATGGATATCGACAAGCTTGTGGTTTGTAATTTATCCAGAGATTCGATAATGAGAACGGGACATCCTGAATTTGTCAGAAATGTGCTTACAAGATTCATATCTGATAAGACAGAACTGATTTGCAACGCTGATGATTATAATGCCTATTCTGTTTCGCCTAATAACAAAAGAACTTATTTTGGCATAAAAAAAATGGAAGGTGACAGACTTGATTGCAACAATATCATCAATGATGTGCCAATATGCCCGGTATGTGGTGAGAAGATTAAATTTAAGTATTATAGATATAGTAATATAGGAAAAATTTACTGTGATGCATGTGGATATACGTCACCTGACTACGACTATTACTTAGATGAGGTGGATTTTAAAAAAAATGAAATGCTCTTTGTAGCTAGGGGAGAGAGTCAGAGAGTTGAAATCTTAAACGATAGTGTATTCAATATCTATAATCAGCTTTCGGCGATGACACTGTTACATGAGCTGGGATATTCTCTGCCTGAGATTGCAAAATGCCTAAAGAACATGGCGTTTGCAAAGAGTAGATATAATGTTCAAGATGCGGGGAACATGAAGGTTATAACTATGCTGTCAAAGTGCCTAAACGGCTATGCGACATCTAGGGTAATGGAGTATATTGCTAAGCAAAAGAAGCAAAAGCAGATTTTATTTATGGTTAATTCAATAGACGCAGAAATTCACTGGTCTGAGGACATTTGCTGGATTTATGATACAGACTTTGAGTTTATCGCTGATGAATATCTCAACAAAATTATAGTATACGGGACAAGAGCTTTGGACTACAAGGTAAGGTTCTTGCTTGCCGGAATACCGGAGGAAAAGATTAAAGTTGTCGAGAAGGCTGAGGATGCGGTTGAGTTATTTGAGTATATTGATGACAGCTTAATCTATGTTTTGTATGACCTTGATGTAATCGATAAGGGTTTACAGATAGCAGATTCCATTAGAGATAGGTTTGCTGCCGGTAAAGTACAGTAATAAGGGGATTAAGACTTATGAAGATAGAATATTTATTTCCTGAAATCACAGGTATTTTTGGAGATCATGCCAATATAGATATTTTGAAAAGAACGGTCCCAAATGCCGAGATTATCAGTACATCTCTTAATAGTGTTCCAAGGTTTATAAGTGAGGATATAGACCTTGTTTACATGGGATCCATGACAGAGCTCAGCCAAAAGATTGTAATCGAAAGACTTAAAAAGCACAAAAAAGATATAGTCAAAGAAATTGAAGCAGGACAGAATTTCCTAGTTACCGGAAATGCTCTAGAGATTTTTGGCAATGGAATAAAGGATGTCGGGAAATTTGTATTTGAAGAAAATGGGGGTCCTTTCCTAGAGGGACTTGGAATATTTAACTTTGATACAGAAAGAGACATGATTAATAAGTATAACTCTCTATGGCTGGGTGAGTACGAAGGCGAAAAGCTTACAGGACTGAGAAGTCAGTTCACGCGTAGTTTTTATAGAGAGGATATAGAACCCTTATTTAAGGTTTTAAGAGGTCCTGGATTAAACGAGAATATTTCTATTGAAGGGATTAAGTATAAGGGCTTTAGAGCAACTTATACTCTTGGACCGCTATTTATAATGAACCCTAATTTTCTAGAAAAATTACTGGACGATTTAGGCGTAGAGGAATACAGCATTCCATTCAGAGATTCAATATTCCTGGCACATGAAGAACGTGTCAAAGAATATAGTAATCCTGAAACCGGATATTTATATTAACAAGGTGAAATAATGGAATTTAAAACTGATTACCATATACATTCGTTTTATTCAGACGGGGTTCTCTCTCCGACGGAGATAGTGAAGAGATTTAGAGCATTGGATTATGATATAATTTCCATAACTGATCACGATGGCTTTGAGGGTCTTCGCGAAGCGAGAGATGCTGTCAAAGATTTAGAGATGGAAGTTGTGCCGGGAATCGAATTTTCGACGCTATACGACTTTGATGGAGAAAAGCTGGAACTTCACATACTCGGTTATAATTTTGATACTGAAGATAAAAACATGATAAGAACATGTGAGGAACTCAAAGAAAACCGCAAAGAGAGAAATTCAAAGCTTATAGCAAAACTAAAAGCCGAAGGCATTGATATTTCTTTAGAGGATTTACCGAAAAAACCCGGTGGATATATTGGAAAACCTGATATCGCCAGAGTTTTGACAAGCAAAGGATATGGAAATTTGGATCTATATAAGATGCTATCAGGTGTATCTAAGAAAATGTTAAGTTCAAGTGAGGCCATAGAGCTTCTAATCGGAGCAAAGGGAACTGCGGTTCTTGCACATCCACTTGAAATTGATGAATTTATTTCCGAAGGAAAATATAATTTCGACAAGCTGGTTAAGCTACTTATTGAATTGAAGAAGCTTGGACTGAAGGGGCTTGAATGCTTCCATCCATCGGCAACGGAGGAGGATTCGGAAAAGCTCATAGAGATAGCGGCAAAGTATCATTTGCATATAACAAGTGGGTCAGATTTTCATCACGAGTAAGCAGTGATTCGTTTTGATTATACTCTTTAAAGGAGAGGGTTAATATGTTGGAAGATATTTTGAATAAAAAGATAGCCGCTGCGATAAGGACGGAAAAGGATTTTAGTAAGGCACTGAAGTCACGTGTTGATGTGGTTTTTTTACTTCACTCAAATATAATCACAGTAAATCAAAGCGTAAAGGAAATTCACAGCGCCGGGAAAAAGGCCTTTGTTCATTTAGACTTCGCTGAGGGCATAGGTAAGGACAGGGCAGGAATAGAGTTTTTGGCAAAGAATGGAGTCGATGGCATTTTGACAACGAGAACCAATATCGTAAGAATGGCCAAGGAATATAATTTAACGACAGTGCAGAGGTTCTTCATAGTTGACTCGCACTCGCTGAATACATCGATGGAATCAATTAAGATATCAAAGCCTGACATCATAGAAATAATGCCGGGAATTGTCACAAAGAAGATCAAGGAATTCAGAGAAAAAATCGCTACACCTATAATTGCAGGAGGAATAATCGAGACAGAGCAGGAGGTTATTGCTGCACTTGAAGCCGGAGCTGATATAGTTTCAACTGGTGAAGTGGATTTATGGAATTTGAACATATAGTCTGGTTTTATAAGGAGATGAATATGAAGATTAAGTTTTGTGGAGCATCTACGGGTGTAACGGGGTCTTGCCATCTGCTAACAAGCGGTGAGCATAAGATTTTGCTGGATTGCGGTCAATTTCAGGGGGGTAAGGCACAAGATGCGCTCAATTATGAAAGATTTCCATTTGAGCCATCGGAGATAGAATGTGTAGTTTTGTCTCACGCTCATATAGATCACTGTGGAAGGCTCCCGCTTTTAACAAAGAGGGGATTTGAGGGAAAAATCTACTGCACAGATGCTACGGCAGACCTTCTTTCGATAATGCTAAAGGATAGCGCATATATTCACGAAAAAGAAACCGAGTGGAAGAACCGTAAGGCGGAGAGGGCAGGAAGAAATCAGGTAGAACCTCTTTACACAATTGAGGATGCAGAGAAAGCTTTATCATTGGTAAGTCCAATTCTCTATGACCAACAGATAGAGATTAATCCTAACATGAAGATTGTGTTCAACGATGCCGGACATATCCTTGGTTCAGCTATTACTGAGCTGTGGGTGACTGAAGACGATAAGGAATCTAAGATTGTATTTTCCGGTGACCTCGGGATGGAGGGAAGACCTATTTTGCGCGACCCGACCTATATAAAAAAGGCGGATTATGTAATAATGGAGACGACCTACGGAAATAGAATCCACAAGGAACTTGGATCAGGTGTAGAAAAGCTCATAGAGATAATTCTAAATACCACAAGGCGTGGAGGGAATGTAGTTATACCGTCATTTGCGGTAGGAAGAACACAGGAGTTGATTTACGAGTTAAATCGCTTTTATGACTCGAATAACGAGTTCAGAAAGGAATTGGATAAGATATTTGTATACGTAGATAGCCCTATGGCAACAACTGCTACGGAAATTTTTAGAAGAAATGCTCAGGTTTTTGACGAGGAGACTAGAGAATATATCTTAAAGGGTGATAATCCTCTCGAATTCAAGAATCTGAAATTCACGCGAAGCAGTAAGGAGTCTCAGGACCTGAACTTCAATAAGGAACCTAAGGTAATTATATCCGCTAGCGGCATGTGTGAAGCGGGTAGAATCAGGCATCATCTCAAGCACAACCTATGGAATCCAAAAAACAGCATAGTTTTTGTAGGATATCAGGGACAGGGAACACTCGGCAGAAGCTTGATTGAGGGCATAAAGATGGTAACTCTATTTGGTGAAGAGATTCAAGTTAATGCAGAGATACACAATCTAGAGGGTTTTTCCGGACATGCAGATCAAAATGGACTTTTCGCATGGCTTGCTCATTTCCAGCAGAAGCCAAAGGAAATATTCCTTGTACACGGAGAAGAGGATTCAAAGAAGGATTTTGCAAAACTTGTAAATGAAAAATTATCATATGAGCCTGTAGTGGTTATGGGAAATTCCGAATTTGATCTTGATATGAATAAATCAGAGATTACAAATATGGAAGGTGCAAGCTATCAGGCGGCAGAAGAAGAAAAAATTCAAAAGGTGAGAGACAAACTATCAAGCATACATCTTGATCTTGAGCAAATTCTTTACAGTGCAAACCTCGCTGTAGAAGGTAGCATCTCAGATAAGAAAATTAACACAATCAATAATATCATTCAGGAACTCGAAAAATCGACTATAAATTTGGCGACAGCCGTAAATGAAAATGATGAACATCGAGAAAATGAATAGTCAAAATTAGGCTAAATCCCTAGGCGATAATTCATATCATCGCCTAGGGATGTTTTATTTTTTGATGTGCATATTAAAACAGATAAAAATGCTAATACAAAAAAATACGCTTTTATTACATAAAAAGTCGAAAATATGACATAAATATGGGAAATTTTGTAAAAGGCTTGACAGAAATTTGGGGAATTTTATAAACTCAGTTCAAAGATTAAAAGGGGGGAAATAACAAGATGGCAAGAGAGTGGCAACAGACTAAATTACGAGAGTATTTGATGCCTAATGCGGTATACTACCAGAGTTTGTGGGCAGTCAGAGACATTCAGAGGATGGAGATGCGTATCAACGAGCTTTCTGCAGAAAAGGATACCGTTGGAGATGGTCAGAAGATGTGTGAGACGGGTAAATCGTATAGCGTGAGCAAACCGGTAGAGAAAAAGGCGATGGAGATTCTACTCCTTCAGGAGAGAGTTAATGCAATTAAAAGGGCACTTGCTACGGTACCAAAAGAATATAGGAGATATATTCTCAGCAATATCATAATGCAAAATCCGGGGACAACATTTCCAAATAACATGTGGAGGCAGTGGAAGCAGCGATTTCTCTTTGATGTGGCAAAGAACCTTTCACTGATGTAGATGAGCAGAGGTAGAAGAATAACCGGTCTTGTGATAATAATCTGCGCTTTAACAATGCTGGTAATATGGGAGAAGTGGGCGAAGCCGGCACTAGTATACGATAAGATTCCGGTTCTTAAAATCGACCTGCAAAAAGGTGATGAACTGAAGGATAGCATGATAGCCTATGTGGAGTCCATTTGTGGGGAGAAGTATATAAGCAAGGCAGAGATTGATAAATATATTGGTACTAAGGCAAAACATTTCATACATAAGGGGACACCGCTGTTTAGCGAGTATTTGGGCAAGCCTGATACTTTAGTTGATATCTCCAAGGATAGACTTGCGGTGGTTTTGCCAAAGACAGCTATACATAACTATTCCAGTCGAATTAAGAAGGAGGACATTGTTTTGATTTATGATGAGGCTGATTTAATCCTTAGAGCAAAGGTCTCAAGTGTCATTGATGATACGCACGGCTTTGAGTTGATAACAGGTCAGAGCGAAGCTGCCAAACTGAGTGAGGCTATATCAAAGGGTAGGAAGCTACTGATTGTGAGAGGAAGCTAGATGACAAGCATAGGATTTTTTTCAGGTTCAGCTGCTTCGGGTTCCACAATGCTAGCTGTATCCACATCCAAACTTCTTGTTGCTATGGGAAAGAGGGTTTTGCATATATTTTCAGGCATAAGTAGTATGTATTCATACCTAGAAAAGAATAATGCCGGTAGTTTGGATGATATAAAATCCTCATTGATAGGAAGATGCTTAACAGAAGAAGAACTTAGAGCTACAGCAAAGACAGTTGAGGGAATGGAGCTTATAGCTTCAAATAAAAGCTTTTTAATGGCAAATACTTTTCCGGTTGATAGCTTTGATCAGATACTCAAGTCATCTAACGGCTTTGATTACGTTATTGTAGATGGGGGGTCGGATTTTAGGACGGCTTTGACTGTTTCAGCACTATGTCATTGTGATAAGAAGGTTGTGTCGATAACACAGGAGCCGAATTCAATATCAAATTTTAAGGAGTTAGATAGCGATATACTGTGCAATTTCGGTGAGATTGTTCTTCTTATAAATAAGTATATTAGAGATAAATCCTTATATAGCAAGGATGATATAGCATATCTTCTTAAGAGGGAGGTGTCATGTGTAATACCATATTCACAGTTTGGTAGTTATGCACAAATTGAGAGAAAGACTCTCACAGGAGAGAAACGGTATAGACGTGCGGTGGAAAACTTTATAAAAGAATGTTTGGGGGAAGGTAATGGTAGCTAAGGATATCTTCGCACTTGAAGACTTTATGGATGAGCATTCAAAGGACCCCGTAAAAGCAAAGTTTGAGGCAGAAGGAAACTTAGACTTTGAGGCCATTTGCAGTCTGGTCGAGAAAAAACTGGAAATAGATTGGAACAATACAGATGATGCAAGTAAACAGCTAAAGCTTGAGAGAGAAAAAAGTGCAATCATAGGTTACGAAAAGGATGTTTTGTTCTATAAGGAAAAGATAAGAGAAATCCTTAGACAGAGTAAATTAGAAGATGCCGATTTTCCCAGTTACTATCAGGATATCATTGAAGCCGTCTTTGCCGAGCTATATGGACTTGCAGGGATTTCACCTTGGGCATACAACACTGATGAAAAATATAAAAGCTCGTCATCTGCAAAGATCATAGGAGATAGAATATATTTTCTCATAGATGGTAGATTACAACTTATGCCTCAAAAAATCAACAAAGAACGTTTACTAAAGCTGAAGAGGGCACTTCTACTTGCTACACCGAGCGAGCGTTTAAGCGATGCTTACCACGAGGTCTATCTTAGAAACGGGATTAGAATAAGTATATATTCCGGTGATGTCGTAAAGCCAAATCAGGACATAATAGTTTTTCGTAAATATGTGATGCCCGAACTTAGCTTTGAGGTACTCAGCGAGCGTAATACCTTTCCCAAGGAAGCAATAAGGATATTTGAACTTATGCGTAAGGTGGGATTTAATGTCATATTCACAGGACAGGTGAGATCAGGGAAAACGACATTTTTACAGACCTGGCAGAGAGGGGAAAATCGAAACCTTGAAGGACTTGCAATATCGACAGATCCGGAAACGCCGTGGCATGATATTATGCCGGACACAGCTTTGATGCAGATAGTGACAGATGGTAGCGGATTGGAAGAATTAAGTAAATCGCTTCTTAGAGCAGATAATGACTATGTTTTGATGGAGGAGATGAGGGATGCATCTGCGTACAAGCTTATAATTGACATAATTACATCAGGAACAAGTAGATGCAAGGCGACTGTTCACGATGGAAGTGCGTTAGATCTTCCATATAGGATGGCAAGTGAAGTTGTTAACAGATATGGTGGCAGTCTGCTATACACGATAAAGAGGATTTATACAGGCTTTGATTACGTATTTGAGATGATCCAAGAAAGCGATAATCATGACCATAAGATATTAAAGGCGATTGTAGAATACGACTTTGATAGCGAGAACGAAAGATGCGTAGCAAGATATCTTTGTAAGTACGATTTTGAAAAATCAATATGGATATGGAATTCGGATTGCATAGCAAGAAAGCTGGAAAAGTATCCCCAAGGGGCTAAGGAAATTTCGGAAATAAGAGTGCTTGTAGAGAAACTTGCTAGTGGAAGAACTTTTGATGATTGGAGGTTTGAACCTGACTACAGGGATTAGATACAAATGCTTGAAAGAATCATATATTTGGTAATGGTAATTGGCATTCTAACGTTGGAATCAGATGTCATCGTGCAAATATATAAGGGTATGAAAAATAACTTTTCGATAAAACGAGACTTAAGACGGGTATCAAAACAGATAAATAAAAGAGAAGGTGGAAAGGTATATACACATCTTATGCGTCTAATTTCAGCATCAGATATGGAGCATATATTTGTATCACCGGAACACTTCATATATCTTAGCATATTCATATTTGTGTTTATGTTTATCGGGCTTATGATTTTTCTGGAGCTTCATCATGCACTTGTACTGGCGACGGGATTTATGACAATACCTTATGTAATTTTGACATTTAAACTGAGTGGAAAGAGAGCAAAGGGAAGTCGAGAGGCCGTAGTATTGGTACAGGAGCTGACAAACAACTATAAGATAAATTCATGCAATATGAGGGAAGCAATAGAGGCAACTGCGATTTCAATGGAATCTTCTGCTGCAGTGAAGAGGGTGATGATAAATCTAGCAAAGAATTTAAACAATGCATCCTCATCAAAGGAGATAGGTGAAGCGGTTGAAAATTTCAGATTTGCATTTGGAACCGCATGGGCCGACATTTTGGCTGCTAATATTTTTATTGCAGTGTATAGAGGCGTAAAGGTGGAAAACAGCCTTAGGGATTTGGGTAAGAGTATTGCAAACAGCAAAAAGATAGTTGAGCATTCAAGACGTCAGGGGTATGAGGCAAGACTTATGATTCGATACATGATGCCGATATGCATGATAATGACAATTATTGGTTCGAAGTTGTTCTTTGATATGAGTATTGCACAGTATATAGTGTGTCAGTTCTCAAGTAAGAGTAGTCTGTATTGGCTTCTCGCATCTATATTCCTGTATTCAGCAGCATGTCTTGCTAATATGTTCTTTTCCAGCAGAAAGATGGATTTGTAAAATTGAAGTTTAATAGATTTTGGCACAGAAAGTTTACGAGTGTTCAGGTTAATAAAAATCCACTTGAGTACATAGATAATGCATTTAAGTTGATTAAGACAAAAGCTATATCAAGGATAAATTCGGACAGGATAGAGCAGGAACTTCTTAACAGTTGCTTGATGGGGAAGAATCTGGCGATAATATATGCAGGAAAGCCTATGTCGGCAGACTATATCATAGAAGAACTTATGAGAAGTAGCAAGTTGCTTAAGCCGGTTTATGCAGAGATACTTTCTGAATATAGAAAGGGGAGGGACAAGGAGGCTTTTGAAATTCTATATAGTAGAGTACCGGTGAAGGCAGCAAAGAGTTTTTCGATGATCTTATCTAAGATTGATATGATTAATCCTGCGGAGCTGAGCGAATACATGGATTCATTTGAGGAGATGCTAGCCGATCAAAGACTGACAAAGGGAATACAGAACGCAGAAAAACAAAGCCTTATAGTTAATATAACTGTGACGCTGTCTATATTTGCACTATTAATGAACTTTACAGTAACGGTTATATTTTCAAAGGCTCAATTATTACTTGCAGATATATTTTAGGAGGGGAAATGAAGAATTTAATTATAATAATTGGGACTATGATACTTGGAGTAATCATAGTCAATACACTAGTTCTTGGTGATGGTAACTCAATGAAAGGTGCTGCCCAAAATATTCTAGACAGAGGGATTCATACAATAGATAATATGAAAATCGGTGATGGGGCTTGAAAGAAATAATTGTAATAGTAGGAACCATTATCTTGGGGTGTATCATATTTGATATGATGGTAGGCGGTGGCAACAGTCTTAAGACCAGTAGCGACGGATATTTTACTAACCTGCTGAGACAGTTATCCTCATGAAGCAAATTATCACAGCAACGGCTTCGCTCATACTGATTCTATATGTATTTAGTAACATGCTTTGTATTCAGGAGATAAAGATGAAGCAGACTGAACTAAAAGTCTGCTCGGTTAAGTACATAGAACAGGTTAAGAAGGAGGGCGGACTTAACGAAAATATAAGAACCGAGTGGAGAGAAAGGATATCAAAAATATTTAATTGTGGAGCAGATAAAATAGATATAAACAGTGCAGAAAGAAATTATCATGAAATTAAGCTGGTAGAAATAGATGTACGTTGTGATATTGAGCAAGTGAAGGAAAGCTTTGGAATATCAAAAGGAAAAAAGGAGATAAAAGCACATTATGATATAAAATGTGATAAATAGGAATGAAGAATCTAATAATAACTTTAGCAATTATAATATTTATAAGCTCTCCTATCTATCTTATCCTTTTCTTTTCTTATTAAATTTAATTCTAACATTTCTTTTAAAAGAGTTATAACTCTTGTTTGGCTAAAATTTATATATTCTTCTATTTCTTTTCTATATCTTTCTGCAACTTCTAACTTCTTTTCTTCTTCTGCTTCAAGTTTCTTTTCATACAGAGATTTTATATAACTTTCATATTCTAAAACTTTTTCTAATGCATTTTCCTTTGTATTTTTATAATCTTGTTCCTTTTCTTTTACATTATTAAATACTTTTTCTAATTGTTCTTGTCTAAAAGCTATAACATTTTTCTTTTCTTCTAATCCCTCTTTTAATGTTTCAACTTCTCTTGGAATAATTGTAATTTTTTCTTTATTTTCAACAATTTTACTTTCGTTATTCTTGATTAAACTATCTATATTTTCAATTCTTTCTTTTGTATTATCTCTGTCGCTAATAGCTTCCTCTTTCTCTTTATTAGCAAAATAAAACTCATTTTCTGCTTTTTGTAACAATGCCTTTAATCTCTCAACTTCCTTAGCTTTTTCATCTGCAATGTCAATTTTCTTTTCTGCTTCAATCTCTTTGTTAGGTAATTTTTCTTCTAATATAGTTTTATTATTAGTATAAGTTTTTATATTTTCTTCTAGTGTAGGTATTTCCTCTTTTTTCTCAATTAATTCTTTTTCTAAATTAGTAATTTTCTTTTCATCTTGCTTGTAATCTTTCTGATTTATTTCAATCATCTTTGAAATTTCTGTTGCTTTTTCTTGTTCTTTAATATATATATTTTCTTTATTTTTAATTAAATTTTCTGCAACTTCTTTGATTGTTTTTTCTTTCTCTTTCATAATTTTTTCAAGCTCCTTTTCCAGTTCTTCTGCTTCAATTTCTTTTACAAATTCTTCAAATTCTCTATTATTTTCAATTTCTTTCGTTCTATCTCTAAAAAAATTATTATAGTCAAATGGATTAGTTTCTGAAGTAAAATTTCCTTTTTCTTGGTCGTGTAATCTCTCTAATTTAACACCCAGTTTAACCTTGTCCTTATCTTCTTCTTTAAGTTTATTTTTACCTGACTTTTCACTTAATGCTTGAACTAATTTTAATCTCTGTTTTGTTGCTTTCCCATCTTCGTCTAAAATTGCAAATGTTATTGTTTTGTTTGCCTTGTTATGCCTTGTAACTTCTAAATTATACTCTTTTGCTATCTCTTTAATGTTATCCTCTGTAATATCAAGTCTTTTATACATTTCTTTAACTTTATCTGCAATTTCATTCCTCCAAGATTTATCCTCTTTTAATTCTCCTTTTTCTTCTCTTTTAAAGGCTTGATATTGATTTTTAGTTAGCCATTTTCTAGCATTTTTATCATTCTTTTTTGCTTCGTGCATATATTCATATCTCTTGTTATTTTCTATCTCATAACCATTTGCTATTGCTATATCCTCAACAAGTTTTCTTTGTCTTTCGTAGATGTGTACTTCTTCGAAATTTTCTCTCTCTGGTACTTTTTCTAACTGCTTCTCTGTTAATGACTGAAGCATTTTACCATTCCTAAAATTTACAGTATCTATAAGTATATGTATATGTGTATTTTTTGTATCTGTATGCACTCCTATAAAGCAATTATAACCTTTTTCTTCATACTCTTTTTGACAATATTCTATAGCAATTTTTAATGCTAATTCTTTATCTGTTCCATACTCCAAAGAAATTATTTCGTGGAAACAAAATCTCATTTTATCATCTATGGCTTTATTAAATCTTTTCTTGTTAGCTTGTGTTTGTCTGAAAGCCTTATCTTTATCATCACTCATTCCTATTCCTATTGTTTTATATACTCCACTTTCTCTCGCTATATAATTGAATAATGCTTTCATACCCTTACTATTCATTCTCTTTTCTTCTGCTATTTTCATAATTAATTGCATTATCAATTCCCCCTAAATCTTCTAAAATTTCTGCAATTTCTTCACAATAATTTATAACTTCATCTTCAAATCTTAACACTATATCCCTTGTACTTTTAGTATTAATTTTTCTAAGAGATTGATTTAAGTTTATTCCTATTCTATTTAACTCATTGTAGACTTTATCTAACTTCAACATAAAAGAATATATAGTATCTAAATTGTTTGTTAAAAGTTCCTTACTTATCAATTCTCTTATATACTCTGCATAGCTTATTCCTAATTCTGCACTTCTCATTTTTAATCTTGCTTCAAGTTCTTCATCTAAACGAAATATTAATTTTTTATTATACATTTCACACCTCACAATTTAATAAAAGCAAATAGAGTAAAGGTTTGGAATTGGCGATACAATTCCAATAATTTTATAAAATGATAACACTTAAATACACTCGCAAGATGTATTTAATGTTGAAATTTTATAAAATTACAAGGGGTATCAAAAGGGGAAACCCCTTTGACAGTGCTGTATTTATGTCGCCATAGCGACATACAATACAAGGCACTGGCAAATTTATTAATTTTAAAAAAAATATAATATAAAATTGACAAATTTTATACTTATATTTTAACTCCAGTAGGGTTGCTTGTCAATACTACGGGAGTGATTTTAAAATACATAAATTTCATTTATTTTGAAGCCTTTACATTTCTTTTATTTAATGTTAGAATAACATTAAATAAATAGAAAGGTAGGCGAAAAATAATGGCATTAGTAAAATTAGAAGATATAAAAAAATTGTTAGATGAAAATAAAATTAATTTAAAAGATTTAGAAAAAGTTACTGAATTAGAAGAAATTAAAAAGAAAAATGAAAAGATTGTAGGGTTGTTAGATAAGTTTGAAAAAATGGTAAATAATAAAAAAATATCTGCTAGTAAAGTTAATGAAATATTAGAAAATATAACTGTAATTTTAAATGATAATCTGCCAAAAAGAAAAGCTAGAAAATCTAATTCTACTGCACAAAAAGAAAAAAAAGTTGAAGATGTAGAAAATCAAATTGAAAATATAGAAAATCATAATGAAAATGAAAATAATCAAAATGTATAAAAAAAATGAAGCTCTAAAATCATTTTTAAGGTGCTTCAAAAAAAAAGAGGTATAATTATATACCCCTTTTTTTTAATTTATTTTATTTAATAAATATTCTATTCTTGTTTCTAACTCCATACGATTATTTTTAAATTCTTCTGAAATATCTTTACTATTTTTAAATAAAAATTTTGACATATTCTTATATACATTTATATAGTTTTTATTAAATAATTCTGTAAGTAAAGTTGTATTATGTTCTCCTGCTTCATCATTATCGTAAAGAATAAAAATATTGATTTTATGCTTTAATTCAAGTGCTATATTATTTATCTTATTTGCTATTAAATCGTGGTTGCTATCTGCTCCCCCACTGGCAAATGCCAGGCATTTATTTTTACATAAAATTCTAAATGTTATGGTATCAAAAACTCCCTCAAACAAGAATATATTATAGTTATTTTTTATAATATTATCTATATTTACAGTATCTAACAAGTAACAATAATGTCTTGTTTTTTCTAATCTAGGAGAGTTTTTATATCTAATTTCTTTACCTTTTTTATCGTGCCAAGGTTTTAATAATCTTAGTATATAACTTTCTATGCTACAAGCAAAAACAATATTATTTTGTTCATCTAGTCCTACAAAATTTTTTAAAAATTGTAAGTCTTGATGTGTGTACCCTCTGCTATATAAATACTCTAATTCATTGTTATTATTTGTATCTACTGCACGATTAAACTTATTTAAACTATCTGCTATGAACTCATCAAAATTTGTTAGCAAAGGATCTAATTTTGATTTTTTTATTTGCTCCACTGAAGAAGCACTTTCTGTATTAGTATAATCTAAACTTAATAAGTGGTCTACAACTTTACCAGCTGTAAGATTTTTTAAATTACTATCTATTTCTTTTACAAGGTCTATAATGTCAAGGGTGCTACTGCACCCATAACATTTTAACTTGATATGTCTATCTATTTTACTTTTAAAAGGTTTTAATCTCTTATTGCTACAATGAGGACAATAAAAATTGTTTATATCCACACCATAATAATTAAAAATTTTATCTTCCAGTTGATGTATTTTTTCTAATTTATCTTTAAAGGCTAATGATTTTATATTAGACATTCCTTATCACTCTACCTTAAAGAATTGGTTTAATTCTTCTGCCATTTCATCTATTGTCTTTTCAATTTTTTCAATCTTTTTTCCTTGTCCGTGGGGAGTAATCTTTATAGTTTCCATTTCTTTTGGAAAAATTTCATTATAGCTTTTTTCACTTAAAATCTTAAAAGGAATTATTAAATTATTATATTTTGCAACACTATTTTCTCCTTGTAAAAATTTATTACTTGCTATTAAATCACTAATTTCTTCTTTATTTCTTAACTTTATTCCAAAGATAAAATGATTTTTTCTTGCTAATACTTCTGTGCCTCTTTCAGTTTCAACTTTTATATTTTTTGAATTATTGTGATATTCTTTTATATCCCTATATCCCTCTATTTTTGATTTTAACATATCTAATTGTTCTCTTAAAGTTTCTGCAACAGAAATATTAGAAATTTCTAAATTCTGAACTATTTTTATTAATGCTGTTAAATTTATACAAGCATTTTTACAAGGCTCAAAATAAGTTTCATAAGAAGCTAGATATGGATTTTGAATTTTTGCAAATTCTTCCATTTCAAGCTCAAAAATTTCTTCATATTTAGTTTTAAAACTTCTCTTGTTATCTGCATAATTTTTATTGTAAAACTCTATAAAGCCTTGTATTAATATTTGTGCCATATCTTCGTATTTTTTAAAACTTAAATATTGAAGCAATGCGTCTCCATCTGTTTTATCTTCTTCTTTAATTTCATTTATATAATCAATATAATCATATCTTTCTTTTTCTGAAAACAAGAAAAATGAATTTGAAAATTTAAAATTCATTATTCTTTTATCTGTTCCCCCATCTGTTTTAATTTTAATTGGATCTTCTCCAAGACAAATTAACTTTGAAAATGCTCTTAAAAATATGGGGTCTATCCCTTTTTGTTCTACTGAAAGGACTTCTTTTGCCACTAATAGTTTAAAAGTAGAATTGTCTTTAAAATACTTTTCTGATGTTTCGTTACAAAAGATGTTATTTGAGTAAAACCATTCTGGGTTAGAAAATTTGCTACCTACAAGCCTACTCAAAGAAATAGTAGAACACCAAGAACTAAAATTACTAAAACTTTTTATATGCTCCATAAAAGTAGATTTTCCCGAACTATGCTTACCTACGAAGCAAATTATATGATGACTTTTATTTTCTATAAAAAACCAATCAAATAAAAGTGCTTTTATAAATTGTTCTTTTTCTTCAGTATCAAGTCCCAGTTTAAATTTTAAAAAGTTGAATAATCTATTTTCTTTTTTTTCCTCTAAAAAGCTTACAAAATCTGTATTAAAATAAGTAGTTGCAAGGTACTTATAACTTTTTTCCTTAACAAATTTCCATTTTTTGTTTTTTGTAGACATTATTAAAGTACCATTTTTAAAAGCTATACTTAAAAAATTTTTAGGAAAACTTGCATTCCAATTATTCCCTAACTTTTCTAAAACTCTATTAATTTCATATTTTATCGCAGGAAGTAATATTTTTCTTACTGCTTCATCTGTATTTTTACTCCTAAAAAACTGGCAACAGTTTTGAACTTCTTTTGTATCTTCTTCGTTAAAATATTCATAAATAGCATTTTTTAAAAAATTGTCTGCATTTATAAAAATACCTAAATTTTCCTCATAAATTTTTAACATACCTCTATTTGTTTCAAATGTTTCTTCTGCATTTAGTTCTGCATAATCCTTATAAAATATTTTTCCTACTGCTTTTTTGTTTAAAATAAATTTACTAATAACTTGTACTGTCAAAATGTCAAAAACAACTTTTCCTGCTTTATTTCTGTGAAAAGTGGGAAATTGTTCTTCGACTCCAAAAAATTTTGGAAACTCTTTTAAATTTTTCATTTTTTTTATTCTCCTTTATTTCAAGGATATAAAAAATATAATTTTTATAAAAGAAAACTAATTAAATAAAATTGAAATTTGATAAATAAAAAATTTTGAAGTGATTTGAAGAAA
>ERZ772906.555-NODE-555-length-21810-cov-5.979821_pt1 | contig 21810 bp, 19 predicted proteins | sample MGYA00511338_ERZ772906 | MGnify/ENA primary metagenome ERZ772906 (study PRJEB29015, sample SAMEA2738076) | human oral metagenome | biome: human oral; feature: human-associated habitat; material: saliva | place: China | collected 2212 ... | reverse complement strand
TACAGGATAATATACTATGAATCAGAGGAATATTAGGTTTATAAGGGAGGACTATTTAACAAATGAAAGTTATTTTTAGCAACTACTTTTATATAGAAAGATAAGAGGTATTCAATCCCTAAAACACTGGCAATTTCATTATTTGCAGACACATATAGACTGAAGTAAGAGTAACTGAGAAACCCTATTTAACAATCTATTTGGTTAATTTTCCAACAATTTTTATTACCTTTGAAGCCAATTTAGAAGGATAAAACTATGAGCTACAACTTATTAAAAGGTAAAAGAGGTATCATTTTTGGTGCCCTTAACGAACAGTCAATTGCATGGAAAGTTGCTGAACGGGCTGTAGAAGAAGGGGCAAAGATAACACTTTCAAATACTCCAATAGCCGTTAGAATGGGCACTGTGAATGCATTGGCAGAACAATTAAATTGTGAAGTAATAGCTGCTGACGCAACAAGCGTAGAGGATTTGGAGAATGTTTTCAAACGTTCTATGGAAGTTTTAGGTGGAAAGATTGATTTTGTATTGCACTCTATCGGTATGTCTCCCAATGTTCGCAAGCGTCGTACATACGATGACTTGGACTACAACATGCTTGGTACGACACTCGATATATCTGCAGTATCATTCCATAAGATGATTCAAAGTGCAAAGAAACTTGACGCTATCAACGAGAACGGGTCTATTTTGGCCTTATCATACATTGCTGCACAGCGCACATTCTTCGGTTATAACGATATGGCTGACGCTAAAGCTCTATTGGAAAGCATTGCGCGTAGCTTCGGATATATATACGGCCGCGAAAAGAATGTACGTATTAACACCATCTCACAATCACCAACAATGACTACTGCAGGCCAAGGTGTGAAGGGAATGGATAAGTTATACGACTTTGCTAACCGTATGTCGCCACTCGGAAACGCTTCAGCTGAAGAATGTGCAGACTACTGTATCGTTATGTTCTCAGACCTAACAAAGAAGGTAACTATGCAAAATCTCTACCACGATGGTGGTTTCTCTAACATCGGTATGAGCCTTCGTGCCATGACAACCTACGAAAAAGGTATCAGCGACGAGTACAAAGACGAGAACGGAAAGATTATCTACGGATAAGCTTTCGGCTGTCTAACACACATAAACGACAAAGGACGTCACCAAGTGTGCCGTCCTTTGTCGTTTTATAGTCCCAAAACCATACTTTACGACCTTATTTCCCACTACCTAATAAAGTATAAATAACTTTGCTTACAAATTATAACTAATTCGCTTATCATTTACTTTAAAAAGTAAATTTTAGGCCTATTTATTGCCTATCACGGGCTACAAGTAATCCATTTTGCAAGGTACAACTTACAATTTATAAGCAAAAAATATTCTAATCTAAGTATTCGTATTTTTGATAACCAGTATTACTGCATAACGATAGACAAGACATCGAAAATTGAAAGAATAAAACTTACTTCGGTTTTCTTATTTTATCGAAAAATGACTCTTCCCTATATAATAAGGTGTAAATGGCCTTTTTCGCGCCCAAATCATAATCACAGCAACAACAAAGTTATGAAGCAGCAATACATTTTCTTACATTTGAAAAAACAATAAAAAACAAATTGCAAACACGTTGTTTGGGTTTCAATAATAGACAAAAATGGTTTGGTTTACCCTCAATACTGACAAAAAAACGAAAAAACCATGAAAAATTACAATGTAAAGTGTATTTTTTGAGTATTAAATATTTGTTATGTCATTTAAATAATGTAATTTTGCAGCGCATTAAAAGCCGCCTTATCTTAATAACCATAAAGAATTGAAAGGCGCATGCACACAAAAAGAGAAAACAAAAAAAGAATAAAAACAATCTAACTTAAATCGATTTAAAATTATGAATCAAGATTCTAAGAAAGTTAGTCCATTTTCAGCGGAAGGCATTAGCAATGGTCTTTCACTTGTAGGAGGACTGCTTAAGACTAAGAAATTCTGGGTTGAATTGGTGATTATGACTCTTGGTATGTTCGTTGCAGCCCTCGGTGTCTACTTCTTCCTTATCCCAAGTAAGCTCATTGTAGGATCTATTACAGGTCTTTCTATCGTAATTTCTAAGCTTTTACCGATTATTTCAGTTGGTAATGTTATCTTCATCATCAACGCTTTCCTTTTAGTTCTGTCATTCCTTCTTATTGGAAACGAGTTCGGTGCAAAGACTGTTTATACCGCACTTATCCTCGGTCCAATGGTAGACCTTATTGGAAAGTTCGTTCCTATGACCGAATCCATGTTTACACAGCATCTCGCTAATGGTGGCTTAGTTACCAATCCGTGGTTCGATTTGCTCTGTTTCGTATTGGTTTTAAGTGCTTCGCAGAGTATTCTTTTCAGTATCAACGCTTCTACAGGTGGCCTTGATATCCTTGCAAAGATTATCAATAAGTACACAGGTATTAACCTTGGAACATCTGTAACAGTAGCTGGTGGTGCCATTTGCTGTACTGCTTTCGCTATCAATCCTCCTTATCTTGTTATCATTGGTCTTATTGGTACATGGATGAATGGTCTCATTTTGAACCACTTCATGATGGGTATGAACATGAGAAATCGTGTGTTCATTATTTCAAAAGAATACGAGCGCATTCAAGATTACGCTATTAACACACTTCATCGTGGTGTTACCATGCACGAAGTTATAGGTGGTTTCAGCCATCAGAAGAGTATACAGCTCGAAATTATCCTCAATAACGAAGAGTTATCAAGCCTCATGGCTTTCCTTGCTAAGGAGGATATTGACTCATTCTGCACCACTGATACCGTTAGCGAAGTACGTGGTTTGTGGAACAAAAGTAAGAAATCAAAACACTAAAAGATTGGAACGGGAACGCAATTGGCACCGTGTCCAAAGATATAAAGAAAGAGACGGCATAGCTTTATGCCGCCTCTTTGCAATGTAAAAGCACATTGAAACTAAATTTATTGATTATCTATATATGAAAATTAAAAGCATTATTGCATCTTTATTGCTGCTAAGTTCAGTAACAGCAATGGCGCAAGAAGCGAAGCCAGTAAACCTCAATCTTGAGGCGAGAGCCGACTATCAGCGCACAAGAATCGATGGAAAGAACATCAAAGCAGAAAGTGGCTTCAAGGGATACATTGTAAATATCATCGTTAAAGGCGATATTTCGCCAAAGTTCTCTTACGCTTTCCGTAATCGTTTGAATGGTATTAACAAGGACTACAACTTCTTTAACTCTACCGACTGGCTTTACTTGAAATATAAACCCAGTAAGAACTTCGCTTTTGTAGCAGGTAAACAGATTGTATTGGTAGCCGGTTATGAGCTGGTTCCAGCCCCTATTGATTGCTATTTCCTCTCTGAATTCTGCTATAACTTCCCTTGTTACCAATGGGGAGTAGCTGGAGAGTATGTCTCAAATAGTGGAAACGACATGTTATCACTACAGATTTGCACAAGCCCATACCAGAAAATGAATGAAGCTAAGAGCGGAAATGCAGCAGAAATGTATGCCTACAACCTATTCTGGAATGGCCGTCATGGTATTTGGGAAACTTACTGGTCGGCTAATATGTTAGAATACGCTCCTCATAAATATATCAACTACATTTCATTGGGCAACAAATTCCACCTTGCAGACAATGTTCAAATAGAGTTGGACTATTGGAATCGTGCTGCTTCAGGACAAGGTTTCATTGGTAAAGACTGCTCTATTGTGGGCCAAGTATCTTACCAGCCTACTGAAAAACTGAACGTTTTTGCAAAGGCGAGCTACGAGGTTAACAATGCAGGAACCGACGCTGACGTTGCTTTAACAGACGGAACAGAGCTTACACGCGTAGGTGCTGGTGTGGAATACTACCCATTAAAAGAGAAAAATGTCAGAGTACACGGCTATTACAGCTACGCATTTGGCAAGAATACAAACCCTAATGGTGTAGTTCAAGACAAGATGTCGCAGTTCAATGTTGGTGTAACTTGGCGCGGCAAAGTGCTCTAATACATATTTGTAATTACAGTTGAGCTAAGTGGCTCATACGTTATAAAAGCGAACCAACGCTTGTGGCAAGCATTGGTTCGCTTTCGTTTATACCCTTTCAGCACCCTTAAGCCATCAATAATACCTCAAGAAAAGCAGTCGCAAAATAACACTTTACCAAATAGGAAAACCACTTTTACTGCTCCACTACCCCACTCTAGAACCGCCTGATAACATCAAAAACAACACCATAAAATTGTAAATATTTATTCAAAGTATCACAAATGCGTAACAGTATGATTACCAATACTTTGTAATACCCATTGTTTGACACACCAAAAGAGCCTGTTTTGCGCAACAAAACAGGCTCTTTTGCATCATAAAATAGGCACTATTACAATGCAAAACCGAAACGATTGTTTTTCCATTACTATTTTCTTTACAAAAGAGGCAATTTTTTTCCTCTCTCATTGGCCTTGAAAAGCAAATACTATTTGCTTACTATCGCACTTCTACTAAACGCTTATAAGGCTTTTAATAAGCAAAAAAATGGTGAAATCTTTTGGGCATTCACACCTTTTAATGTAACTTTGTAGCAATGAATACACAGAATTCACAGAACATAAATATGAGCGAAAACATCATCATTGTCGATGGAGACTATATCGATAGAGTGGCGTTTAACCTCATTGTGAACTTTGAGCGAATGCTCAACAGGAAGATTCCACCAGCTGATTTCAGTCAATGGGCAGTAAATATAGCACTTGATGGGCGGCTGAAACCAGGTAATCACGAAACACAAGTGGTGGTATTGCACGATAAAAACAAAGTAAAATTAGAAAACTTTGTGCCTTCCGATTTTCATAAAGAACTCGATAAGCAGGCATTTACCGATGAACAGTTGGGCGAATTCATTATCAATACTATTGCAACAGGTAGTGAACTGACTGAGAAAGACGATGTTTTGCTTGATATTCTCCATATTGCACTAAGTCACGACGAGGTGCACCGCATAATGATAGTGCCAAATGCAGAAGACAGCAACATTTACAGCGTTATACGAAATACACTGAAAGACGTGGACGATGAACAGAAACGCATTACCATGTTTGCCATGATGCCTATGGAAGGCGGAAACTTTAAACAGCAAATATTAGGTTATTCGCTAATGAATGCCATGGGCATAACATCACAAGAAATAGATAAAAACATTGAATAAAAACAAATAAGAAAATGGGAAAAGTACTTATGATTGGCGCAGGTGGCGTTGCCACGGTAGCCGCATTTAAGATTGTTCAGAATCAGGACGTGTTCACTGAGTTCATGATAGCAAGTCGCCGTAAAGAGAAATGCGACGAGTTAGTGAAGTCAATTCACGACAAAGGTTACAAAGCCGACATTAAAACTGCACAGGTAGATGCTGATGACGTAGAACAATTAAAGGCACTTTTCAATTCGTTTAAGCCAGAATTGGTTATAAATCTTGCGTTACCATACCAAGATCTTACCATTATGGAGGCTTGTTTGGCATGCGGGTGCAACTACTTAGATACCGCTAACTACGAGCCAAAGGACGAAGCACACTTTGAATATAGCTGGCAATGGGCCTACAAAGACAAGTTTGAGCAGGCAGGACTCACTGCAATACTTGGTTGCGGATTCGATCCTGGTGTGTCACAGGTATTCACTGCCTATGCAGCAAAGCACCATTTCGACGAAATTCAATACCTTGACATCGTGGATTGCAACGCTGGTAATCACCATAAAGCATTTGCTACAAACTTCAATCCAGAAATTAACATTCGCGAAATCACCCAAAAGGGACTGTATTATGAGAATGGTGAGTGGATAGAAACGGAACCTTTGAAGGTGCATCAGGACTTAACGTATCCTAATATCGGCCCTCGTGATTCTTATTTGATGCATCATGAGGAGCTTGAATCGCTCGTTAAGAACTTCCCAACCATCAAACGTGCGCGCTTCTGGATGACTTTCGGACAGCAATACCTTACATATTTGGATTGCATACAGAACCTCGGAATGAGCCGTATCGACGAAATTGAATACGAAGCACCTTTGGCTGACGGCTCTGGAAAACCTGTTAAGGTAAAGATTGTACCACTTCAGTTCCTTAAAGCCGTACTTCCTAACCCACAAGATTTAGGAGAAAACTACGACGGAGAGACTTCTATCGGTTGTCGCATCCGTGGTATCAAGGATGGAAAAGAGCAAACTTACTACGTTTACAACAACTGTAAGCATCAAGAAGCATACGAAGAAACAGGCATGCAGGGCGTAAGTTATACCACAGGTGTACCTGCAATGATTGGTGCCATGATGTTCTTTAAGGGTCTTTGGCGTAAGCCAGGCGTGTGGAACTTGGAAGATTTCGACCCAGATCCATTCATGGAACAACTTAACAAGCAAGGTTTGCCTTGGCACGAAGTGTTCGGTGGCGACTTGGAGTTGTAGGATTTGAAACATCAAAGAAACGAAACAGCAAAACAAAATGGCGTGTTCTTTAGATTTCATTGAGTTTGTTTGCCAACAGATAGAAGCTGTTGGAGCAATCAGATACCGCAAGATGTTTGGCGACTATATGATATATGCCAACGAAAAACCTGTCATCATAGCTTGCGACAACATAGCCTTCGTAAAGCAACACAAGGCTATTGAGGCTTTAATGGCAGAGGCAGAAAAAGGTTATCCATACGAAGGAGCAAAAGAACACTACATACTCGACGTTTCAAGAGCAAACCACGCAACAAAGGTTATTGCAATCTTGGCTGAGGTGTTACCCTATCCTAAGAAGCGAAAGAAGAAGGAATGAACGGCAAAGCATTGCACAACAAAGAATGAACATACACAAACTTTTAAATGTTTAGCAGCGAATAAAAAGCCCGAAAGTAAAACTTTTGGGCATTTTAGCACTACATGTAAGCAGGTAAGAAAAGCCATAAGGCAACATCAAAACCTACAACAACGTGCACCAATCGCTAATAAAGAGTTTAAATTACAAGATAAAATAGATTAATTTATATATGGCAAAAGAAGAAGCACAAAACCCTGCTGAAGGCAAATTGAAGGCCTTACAAGCAGCGATGTCAAAGATAGAAAAAGACTTTGGTAAAGGTTCTATCATGCGTATGGGTGATGAACAGATTGAGAACGTGGAAGTTATACCCAGTGGCAGCATTGGTCTTGATGTTGCTTTAGGTGTAGGCGGCTACCCACGTGGACGTATTATAGAGATTTATGGTCCTGAAAGTTCAGGTAAAACCACCCTCGCTATCCATGCCATTGCCGAAGCGCAGAAGGCTGGAGGCATAGCTGCGTTCATCGATGCAGAGCATGCTTTCGATCGATTCTATGCTCAAAAGTTAGGCGTAGACGTGGATAACTTGTGGATTTCACAACCTGATAACGGCGAGCAAGCATTGGAAATAGCCGACCAACTTATTCGTTCTTCAGCTATAGATATTCTTGTTGTAGACTCTGTTGCAGCGCTTACACCTAAGAAAGAGATAGAAGGCGACATGGGAGACTCTAACGTTGGCTTGCAGGCGCGCCTCATGAGTCAGGCTTTACGCAAGCTTACATCTACCATTAGCAAGACAAACACTTGCTGTATCTTTATCAATCAGCTGCGCGAAAAGATTGGTGTGATGTTCGGAAACCCTGAAACAACAACGGGTGGCAACGCTTTAAAGTTCTACAGCTCAGTGCGTTTGGACATTCGTCGCGTTACTTCTATCAAGGACGGCGACAATGTTATCGGCAACCAAGTACGTGTTAAGGTTGTAAAAAACAAGGTTGCGCCTCCTTTCCGTAAGGTTGAATTCGACATTCTCTTCGGTGAAGGCATTTCTAAAGTGGGCGAAATACTCGACTTAGGCGTTGAATACAACATCATTCAGAAGAGCGGAAGCTGGTTCAGCTACGGCGGAACAAAGCTCGCACAAGGCCGTGATGCTACCAAAGTGATGCTGAAAGACAATCCAGAACTTGTAGAAGAGATTACAGCACTGATACAACAAGCCATTACTGCAAGACAAAACGCATAATGGAAATATAGAAATAAGGCGAAGAAAGCTACTGAAAAATGGACTTGCTTCGCCTATTTTTTTTGTTCAGAAAAGAAGAAATGACAATGGGAAAAGCTACAACTACCAACTTTGAAGCTATCTTCAAAGACGATCTTTACCAGTATTTGCTATCTCATAACGAGGTAGATGCACGCTTACCAGAGGCTCCCGACTTAGACGAACTATGGCCGAAGGTGGCAGAAGCATACATGCCCGACGCCATACGCGAGTTTCCCAACTATCCAACAGTTGCGCTTGGGTGGATTATGTACGTTGGAATGGCAGTTGCAAAATACTGGGACGAGGACTGGGAACTATACAGCAAGGTAGAAAACCTGTATGCCTACCTGCGCGACCAAACCGATTTCGACCACACTGATGACTATATTCGCGAGAAAGTTCTATTGCTCAATGCAGACGAAGCTAATGATTTAGAACGTCTTGTGGGCGAATGTGCAGCACGTACTTATAGTCAATTACGTCGTTTAAATATTGAACCAAGTACTAAAGATGCTTATCGCGCATTTGTAGAAGCACTTCATCAGCTTTACAATTTTGGGGTGGCCGTAGAGCTAAAACGATTAGGTTACCACATGACAGCTATGCAATAAGAAATAAAAGCTGTAACTAAAAAGGTAGAAAAGTATCATAAGCTGACAGGTGTAAGTTTGTTCCATTTTTACGAAAATAATCTTATGACAAAGTAATACCTACATTATGGTTTTGTAATGGTGCCTGTTTTGCAACGTAATAGTGCCTATTTTGCCTTGTAAAATAGGCGTTTTTGCAACGGGAAAAAGACACTATTATAAACCATTGATAATAAAGATATTATACAACTACATTTTTCATAGAAGCCGATTGTACAATTCTTCTATTTTACCTATACTAATAATAATACGTGGTTGTATCTTTCAAGCCTCAACGAACAGCAATATCTTTCTTTATACAGTGCTTGCGCAAGAACTCTTCGTATTGACTTTTATAGCCATTAAAGACATTTATATCAACATCGCCACGTATGCCTTGCACTCTTCCATCAGGACTTAATTGCCAATAGGTCAGTTTTAATTCGGGCTTATATTCTCCATAACGGGCTATCCACACAAAGTATTCGCCTTGCAAATCGACAGCTAACGGAAGGTATCGCTTTGTAAACATCTGACTAACGTAAAGGATTGGACGCACGCCTGTAGCACGATAAACTACAATAAGCCAATCTCGAATGTGCTTAAACATTACTTCTGCACCGCCCATCTGTTCAATTTGCGCATCAGAAGGCTCAACATCGAGCACTGGAGGAAGGTCGCCTTTGCAGAAAAGACTACTTTTTAAGAAGTAACGAGCTTGGTCTGAGCCTGCCGAAGTGGTAGAAAAGAAATGATATGTTCCCACTCTTATATTGCGTTTACGCGCCTGCGCATAGTCGTCCTTATAGTATGAGTTCAACACAGTGCATCCTTCAGTAGACTTAATATACATAAATGCAATGGGATAGTCAACCTTTCCACGTATTTCCTTCGCACTAATCTTACCTAAATCCGTAATACGAAGCTTATCCCAGTCTATTGTGAAGTGCTTACTTCCTTTCTCGTGCTGATGCTTAGAGATATCTATTCCATAAATACGCTCGTGGTGATGGCTTATTCGTTCGCCCTTAAATACTCCTTCTTTCCACTCTCCTACTTGCAAATATTCGTGCGGTGCAATATAGAAACCAAAACCACTAGGCTTTCCATCGTCCCAATGACCATCGTAAAAGCTACCGTTATTGCCGAAATGCTGGCCATAACCATTCGGTTTTCCTTGTTTTATCTCGCCAACATAATAGCCTAACGAATCGGGAATACCCCTTTGAAGTGGTTTGTTAAGCGCCATTTCGGTACTCTGTGATACCTTTGCCAACTCTTCTTGGGCTCTGTCTATGCCTATAAGAGTAGTAGTTCCAATAGGTGTAAGCTTTTTAGCCGTTTGTAAAAGCAAGTTTCCATTGTCTTCATATATGGCCAAGCGATTGCAAACTAAGGGAGTTTTGTTTGAAGAAGTACGCAATACGGTGTACCGATTGATTTGCTTTATACGCAATTGAGCATTGGTTGGTATGGTCTGTAACACCCTAATGACAGTTCGAAGAGAGTCGCGCTGTCGCTCTACGTGCCTATTATAGTCAGCAACTTTATTATAACCATAATCGCTTACATTGTGAACACGCATATAATAACCCAATTCGTTATGCTGAGTTTGCAAGCCTGACAACTCTGCATCTGCTGTTTCCAATTCGTTAGCCAATATTTTATGCAAAGCATTGCTACTAAGTTTTAAAATATTTGAAGGCTTATTGCCCCACTTTGTTACGATACGACCAAAGCAAGAAGGCAAAATTGGGAAACGATTGACCCAATAACCCCGGGTACGAACCTTACGAGTGCGGATTGAATCCTTATTTATAACGCCGCCAATAAGCTCTGATTTTTTGTAATCAGCAAAATAAATGGTAGGTTTTCCGTTTACTTCCAACTGGTAATAAGCTTGCTGTTCCACTACTACAGCACTTTTATCAATGTCTTTCTGGGTAGGTGGAAGCAGTCGATAGACTACAAATGCAAGTAAAAAAAGCGACAATACAGCACCAGCAATGCTGTATTGTCGTTTCGTAAAATGCCAACGCGCCATCTTTCCAAGTACTTTTAGATCGGTTGAAATACGTTTTTATAATCTCAATAAGTTGCGTTTTAGAATAAAAAACAGCTAACGAGCGCCAACAATGGAAGTGTTCCTTGCTTTAAAAAGATACGCAACCCAGCACTATAACCACCGTATGCAGCAACTCCTACACAATAAATGAGGAGGAAAACAACACACTGGCAATTAGGAACAACATAGAGTGCAGCCAATAATAACAAGCCTATCAGCCCATTATACACGCCCTGATTTTGGAAAAGACGTGCAAGCGAAGGTCTACTTAACTCCTCTTTACTCAACCCAAACACTTCTGATGTTCGCTGAGATGTAGTTGCAAAGGTTTCAAGATACATGATATAGAGAAACTCCAGTGCAACAAATGTTGTTAAAACGATGGGTACAATGTGCATTTTTCACCATTATACGAATGTTAGTTGTTGATTGTGAACGATTGTTCGCCTTCTGTTGTATAGAAAATAATGGTAATCTTACCTTGTGGGAACTTGTTCAAATCCAAACTATATGTCTTTGCAGGTTCAGCAATATCAATTTCCTTGATACTATTTCCAGCTTCATTCTGTACCGAAATCTTGGTTATTGGTGAGCTAGCAGTAGCGGACAAGATACCTTTATCGCTTATATTAACACCTACTTCCACTGTTTTGTGGTCGATAGTCTGCTTCGTTATTGAAGTTGTTTTACGAACTTCAGGGAGTTCGAAGCCTATTCCTTGTAGTGCTTTGATAGCATATCTGTGTCCAAGATGCTCAAATCCTTCCTTAGAATAGTAGATTTTATCGTCTGCCAATGGACAATTTTCCGAAGGAACTACAAGCGAATATTGCAAGACTCTGTTCATTTTACCAATAACTTTATTGGCTGCAGCATACTTTCCGCCATATTCGGCACGACCAACTTCGCCAATTAGCAATGGAACTTTGGTAGAATCGAGAGATAAATCTCTAATGATGTTATAGTAAATCTTCTTCACACGTTTCTGCCAAGCATCATTATAGTCGTCGCTACCATCTTGTTGAAGCATTATTCCTTTTACAACACCTTTGCTTTTGGCTGTACGTGCCATGCTGATAAGTTGTCCGTATGGATTGTTATCATACTTTCCTAAAGCCTTTTTGTTGCTTTCATCAGTTACTTTTGATACATAATTACGATAATTATCCTTATCAAAAGCAACGATAGGACTAGTTGGCAATGTTACTGCAACAACTCCAATGCGCTTTCCAGGCACATTTTCAGACATTGTTTTTACAAACGAATCGAGCAAGAAATCGTAAGATTTAGACTCAGCATTGGCTTTTCCAACCATATTTTCTTGTCCAATAACAAGATAAATCCAATAGTTTTGGTCTTGCGCATTTACCGAAATACTCATTAAGAACAAAACCAATGAAAAGATAAACTTCTTCATTCTCTGTTTTATTTAAAATACTATTATTCTATTCTATTAAGTGGAAAAGAAAGGCGGAACTCCTCTCCAAGAGGATTCCGCCTTTATATTGATTATTGATAATAATTAGTCAAGGTTAGCCAATTTGTTGTCTGAACCAAGAACATCCTTAATCTTTTCAGAGTAAAGATCAATCATATACTCGCGAGCCTTACCACAATACTGACGTGGGTCGAAGTATTCTGGGTGCAAAGCCAATGTTTCACGAACACCAGCAGTAAATGCAAGACGAGAATCAGAGTCGATATTGATCTTACATACAGCACTCTTAGTAGCCTTACGTAGTTGTTCTTCAGGAATACCTACAGCATTTGGCAATGCGCCACCATACTTATTGATAATCTCAACATACTTTTCTGGAACAGAAGAAGAACCATGAAGTACGATTGGGAAACCAGGAAGTTCTTTCTCTACAGCTTCTAATACATCGAATGCCAATGGAGGAGGAACCAAACGACCAGTCTTTGGATCGCGTGTACACTGCTCTGGCTTAAACTTATAAGCACCATGAGAAGTACCAATAGAAATTGCCAATGAGTCGCAACCAGTACGTTTAGCAAAATCTACTACCTCTTCAGGACGTGTATAATGAGATTCTTCAGCAACAACATCATCTTCAACACCCGCTAAAACGCCAAGTTCGCCTTCAACTGTTACGTCAAACTGGTGTGCATATTCTACTACTTTCTTTGTCAAAGCTACATTTTCTTCGTAAGGAAGTGAAGAACCATCGATCATTACAGAAGAGAAACCGAAGTCTACACAGCTCTTACATACCTCGAAACTATCTCCGTGGTCAAGATGCAATACTATTTCTGGGTGATTGCAGCCCAATTCTTTTGCAAACTGAACAGCACCTTCAGCTAAATAACGAAGTAAAGTTTGGTTAGCATAGTTACGAGCTCCCTTTGAAACCTGAATAATTACAGGAGACTTTGTTTTTACACAAGCTGTAACAATTGCCTGGAGTTGCTCCAAGTTATTAAAGTTAAATGCTGGTACTGCCCAACCGCCGTCAATGGCTCTCTTAAACATCTCGCGTGTGTTTACGAGACCTAAGTCTTTATAATTTACTGCCATAATTTTGTTATATTTTTAAAATGTGATTACTAAATAGTAAGTAATTATTTGCAAATATAACCTTTTATTTTGTGAATACCAAACCTTATAAGCACATAAATCGATATGATGATTAAATTATACTTATTTCTTGATTTAGGCAAAGAATTGCTAAATAAAATATTTAGAGTCTCTTTTATCTCATGCGAATTCAGCTCTCTTCCCAATAAAATGGCATTAAAAACTAAGATAATGAAGACTTTCTTTTCTATCTGTTTACTATGATTTCTATATACAACAATGCGGAGTAACAAATTCTCTTTGTTGCTCCGCATATTCAGTATTTTTTATCTTTTTATTTGTCTTATAGTATTATTGCCTCAGATATCATTCTATAGTTTACTTTATTAGTACTATACGAAAACCGGCATCGTCTAAGCGACTATTATATTCGCTTCCACCACGATAAGCACTACGACATTGCTTAGCACGACTTGTCCAGCTACCACCTCTCAATATACGATATGTGCCATTTTCTGGACCTTTTGGGTCTATTTGTTCAGTTTTCGAATATTCGTCATACCAATCATAGCACCATTCTTGCACATTTCCATGCATATCATAGAGTCCCCAAGCGTTAGGTTTACCTACAGTTCCTACAGGCATCGTACGCTGGCGGTAGGTTCCTTGTTCATAATCGTTATAAGGATATCCTCCATCGTAATTGGCATCATCCGTTGTTAAGTTCTTTCCAGTATTAAACGGAGTAGTTGTTCCTGCCTTACAAGCATATTCCCATTCAGCTTCAGTTGGTAAACGACAGCCTATCCATGCACAGAAAGCCATAGCATCCTCCCAACTTACATCAATTACCGGACGATTATTACGTCCCCAAGAGTAATCGCTTGGTTTCGGTCTACCAGTTGCTTCGCAGAATTTATCGTATTGTGTAAAAGTAATTGGATATTTGCTCATATAGAAATCCTTGCTCAATGTAACTTTATGCTGCACCTCACCCGATTCGCGTTGAGGTTCGTTTTCAGGACTTCCCATTAAGAAAGAACCAGCAGGTATTTTCACGAACTCAATGCCTAATTCCTTAGGGTCTATAGTTCCAGAAGTCTTTTTAAAAAACGTTACATCTTTCACTTTTTCTACAGCAATCGTATCAAACGTGCCGTCATTGTGCGTTACTACCATGTTCCAAGATTGAGCACAAACATTAGCTGCGAGAGCAAAAACAGCCATCGTACAGAGTAAAATTCTCTTTTTCATAGTTAGGAAATTTTGGTTCCTGTCAGTGAAACTAAATTAGTGCGTACTTAATTCTACAGAAAGGATTGTGTTAATGTTGCTTAGATATTGAAAGTTGGTCATCGCACTAAATCTGCCAATGCTTTAGACAGAAACGACCAATATACTTTTAGTATTTTTCTTGACGACTCTACCTCTTTGTCAACTTTGTAAAATAGCGTTCTATGTGATTTTGGGTATGACGGAAAGTGTGATAAATCTATATTTCTTAAAATAAGTTCCCAACAGCTTAGTTTTACTGATAGGTTAATTCCGTCAAAAGATATTCAAAGGTTGGAAAGTTTGTCTTTCGACAACTTTTTAAGCTACCGAAAGACTCTATCCTTTTATTACTTCTTTAGCCACTTAAAGGCACTCTTTCCGGTGTTAATAATATAAACTCCAGCTGGTTGATTGCTCATATCAAGTTGTGCATTACCACTTCCATCTACAACAACAGCGGCAACTTTACGTCCACTAACTGTAAATACATTGATACGATTGCCTGCTGGATAATTTGTAAAGACAACAAGACTTTCTGAGAAACTCGTGTTTCCTTGTTGTATAGCTTGTCCTTCTACTTGTCCTATTCCTGCTGGAACACGTTCATCAAAATGATAGTTCTTTATATCCTTTAATGCAAAGTTTAATTGCTGGTTATCATAAACTACTGCCAAGCTATCAGCAAAATACATTAACTTAGGATTTTTTCCTAAGAAGAAAACGCTTTCGCCCTCTGTCTGCAATTGAACAACAAGGCATGTTGCTTTTTCTGCTTCATCTTGCAATGAATTTTGAGTCTTCGATGCGTTGACCACACTTAACATACTGCCCCATAAGCCGGCTACTAAAGTAAGTAAAATTTTTGTCCTGATTTTCATATTGTTAAAAATTTATTATGATTCAATGAATTGAATGTATCTGTTATCACCACTTTGCTATCTTACAAAAATAGGTATTATAATTTGAACTAACAAGCAAATCTTTTAATTTTATTGTTTTTAACACGCTTTTCTTATGGAAGAAAAGAGGACTATTATCTGCCTAAGTGGTCTTTCCGCATCACACGAGATAGTCAATAACAGCCATTTCTTATAATGTAAATATTCGCTATCAAAAAAATATAATTACAATTTTTAAAATTATAATTATAAACTTTGATGTTTATTATTATAAACTTCAAAGTTTATAATAACAAAAATGCGTAACATTAAATACATGGGTTTCACTATTCCTTCTTTCTTATTGGCATGAAGTATAGTAATAAGAAAAAGGGATTTATTTTTGTTGAACAGTATTTTTCGTCGTATTAGAATATGGCAAATAATAAAAAGAAACAGTATCTGGGAAACAAAAAGAGGGTATAACCAATTAAAAACTTGGCATACCCTCTTATATATAAATGATAGAATTGAAGTCTAACTATCTACAATTACTTACCTAACTTTTGTTTCAAAAGTACAGGAATTTCGTGAGTTTCACGAGCTACAGGAATACCAGCAGCTTCGAAAGCAGCTACTTTTTCTGCAGCAGTACCAGAACCGCTAGAAATAATAGCACCAGCGTGTCCCATTTGTTTTCCCTTAGGAGCTTCGCGACCAGAGATGAAAGCTACAACTGGTTTTGTTACATATTTCTTAATGTATTCAGCTGCACGCTCTTCTGCATCACCACCGATTTCACCAATAATAGCAATACTATCAGTTTCTGGGTCGTTTTGGAACATTTCGAGCAAGTCTTGGAAGTAAAGACCTACAATTGGGTCACCACCTACACCAATAGCTGAAGACTGTCCCATACCTTCTGCAGTAAGTGAAGCAACAACTTGGTAAGTCAAAGTACCAGAACGGCTAATAACGCCTGTATGTCCCTTCTTGAAAATGTTAGTTGGCATAATACCAACCATGCTTTCTCCTGGAGAAATCAAACCTGGACAGTTAGGACCGATAAGCTGCGCACCTTTAATTTGAATATAGCGATAAGCCTCAACAACATCAAGTGTAGGTACACCTTCTGTAATACAAATAATCAATTTAATACCTGCATCAGCAGCTTCGAGCATAGCATCTTTTGCAAAAGCTGCAGGAACGAAGATAACTGATGTATTAGCGTTGGTTGCTTCAACTGCGTCGCGAACAGTGTTGAATACAGGAATACCAGCAACTTCTTGGCCAGCTTTACCTGGTGATGTACCACCTACAACGTTAGTACCATATTCTTTCATCTTAGTAGCGTGGAAACTACCATCACGACCTGTAATGCCTTGAACGATAAGGCGTGTATCTTTGTTAATTAAAATACTCATTTTTCTCTATGTTTAAAAACGAAATAAATTATTTGCAGAGATCTACTGCCATGTGGCCAGCTTCACTCATAGTTGTAGCAACGTGGAACTTAGTACCTCTTAGCAACTCACGGCCTTCAGCTTCGTTAGTTCCTGTAAGACGAATAACGATAGGCATATCGGTTTCTATGAGTTTAAAGGCTTCGATAAGTCCTTGAGCAACGTCGTCGCAACGTGTGATACCACCGAAGATATTGATAAGAACAACCTTCACGTGCTTATCTGAAAGGAGGAGTTTCATAGCCTCAACAATCTTTGTTGGGTTAGAACTACCACCAATATCAAGGAAGTTTGCAGGATTGCCACCATAGAGTTTAATCATATCCATAGTAGCCATAGCAAGACCTGCACCATTTACCATGCAACCAATTTCACCACCGAGATTAACGTAGCTGAAACCTTTGTCTTTTGCTTCTTGCTCTTTCTTTTCGTCTTCTGTTGGTTCGAAAAGTTCAAACACGTCAGGATGACGGAAGAGAGCATTATTATCAAAGGTCATCTTTGCATCTACAGCAGAGAGTTCGTCGTCTCCTGTAATAACGAGTGGGTTGATTTCTGTTAAAGAAGCATCTTTCTCTACGAAGAGACGATACAAATTCTTGAACAATGGCACAGCTTGATTAACGTATTTCTTATCGTCGAAAAGTTTGAAAGCAATTTGACGAGCTTTATAATCGTATAATCCAACTGCTGGATCGATAGCAATTTTAGCAATTTTTTCTGGTGTTTCTCTTGCTACAGCTTCGATATCCATACCACCTTCACGGCTAACCATGAAGATTGCTGACTTAGAATTACGATCAGGAAGGATACTAACGTAGAACTCAGACTTGATGTCAAGTGCTGCACAAACAAGCACGCGGTCTACGATGAAACCTTTAATATCCATACCGAGGATATTGGTTGCGTGTGTGCGAACTTCTTCGGCTGTCTTTCCCAACTTTACACCACCAGCTTTACCACGACCACCTGTGTGTACCTGTGCCTTAACAACAGCCAGTTCTACACCCAGTTCTTCGTATGCCTTTACAGCTTCTTCTGGTGTACGGCAAACAATACCGCGCTGTACTGGAATTCCATAACTTGCAAAAAACTCTTTTGCCTGGTATTCATGAACTTTCATAGCAAATATAATTAGTTAATACTATATGTTATTTTAATTGTTTTTTCAAACATTCTGAAGTGAAACGTCTTGCGTTAAAAGCAGTCTTATGAGGTAGATTGCTAATACAAGAAAGAAGTCCTACTTAGTCTTTTTTAATACAGAAAAACTTGTTTCTTTACGCAACAAATTTACGAAATTACTTTCAGCTACAGAAAGATTAAAAGTCTAAATTTATATTCAACGCTTCAAATTAACAATGTCTTGATTGTATAATCTTAGATTAAGCCCAAAAGAGGGTGTGTCTTGATGTCAAGGACACCCTCTTTTGTTTTTAATATAACTTTTTCAAAGATGATTTACTTTACTTCCCAAATATCGTTAGTTTCGAGTAACTCTGTGAAGTTGTGGTATTCTTTCTTTGCTTTTACCTCTTCTATTTGTTGCCAAACAGATTCATCGTAGGTAGGAGCATCAACATCGCGAATAATTCCTAATGCAACTGGGAATCCTTCCTTAGTATCCATCATTGCTAACTTCAACTGTAAAGTATCGTCTACACAGTGTGCATCGTGAACAAGGATATCGTTGATGGTATATCCATCTTCACCTATCTTCACAACCTTCAATCCAAAACCTTCTTGTACTAAACCAAATTCGTTATCTACACCGAATACTAATGGTTCGCCATGCTTTACATAGATAGCATTTGCCTTGCGATTTTCTTTATTGTAAACTGCATCATGACAACCCTCATTGAAGATTACACAGTTTTGAAGAATTTCGCAAACTGCAGCTCCTTTGTGCTGCTTTGCAGCTTTTAATATGGCAATTGTTTCAATAGTATCGGTAGCTACGGCACGAGCAAAGAATTTTCCACGCGCACCGAAGCAGAGTTCGGCAGGACGGAAAGGATCTTCCACTGTTCCGTAGGGACTCGATTTAGAAACGAAACCACGAGGGCTGGTTGGTGAATATTGACCTTTTGTTAAACCATAAATTCGGTTGTTGAGAAGAATAATGTTAATATCAATGTTTCTTCTTAAGGCATGAATAAAGTGATTACCACCAATAGCCAAACCATCACCATCACCAGAAACTTGCCAAACTGTAAGTTTTGGATTTGCAACCTTCAGTCCTGTTGCAATAGCAGCAGCACGACCATGAATAGTTTGCATGGCAAAAGTGCTGACATAGTAAGGCAATCGGCTTGAGCAACCAATACCTGATATAACAGCAGTTTCGTACGGAGGAACTCCTAACTCTGCCATTGCTTTATGTAAACTCGCCAAGAAGAAATGGTCGCCACAACCAGGGCACCATCTTGGCTGACCTTTCTTATAATCTTTGTCTGTATACTGAGTCATCTTGTTTTCCTCCTTAAATTATTGTAAGATTCTTGAATAGAATGTACCGCATTCGTCCTTTGGTGCAGGAAGTGTTAATAAACGTTCGAAACCTTGTACAAGTTCTTGAACAACGAATGGCTGACCCTTCACTTGGTTATACTGATATGGGGCGAAGTTATTAATGCGGATACGAAGCAAAGCTGCGAGCTGACCAAGGTTCTGCTCTGCTACAACTACTTTCTTGTAACGAGATAATACTTGGGCAGTATTCTTTGGCAATGGGTTTACATACTTAAACTGTGCAAGTGCTATCTTATAACCCATTGAACGAAGTTCTTGCATTGCTGAATACAAGTGTCCGTATGTACTACCGAAACCTACGATGAGCAAGTCTGCATCATCTTTGTCACCTTGTACTTGCAAGTCTGGTACTGGTATGCGTGCAACTTTGTTGAAACGCAAGTTGTCCATAAGGTCGTGGTTATCAGCATCAGTTGAGATTGCACCAGTCTTACCATCTTTCTCAAGTCCACCAAGAATATGTTCATAACCTTCCATTCCAGGAACAGCCCAATAACGAACGTTGCTGAACTCTTCGCGCTTATATGGAGTGTATTTATAACGTTGAGCTTCAGTAGCGTAGTGAGGACGTATTTCAGGAAGGTCTTCGAGTTTAGGAAGTTTCCATGCAGAAGAGCCGTTGGCAATGAAAGCATCTGTAAGCAATATAACAGGAGTCATGTGCTCGAGCGCCATCTTACAAGCTGCGAATGCTGCATCAAAGCAGTCAGTTGGGCTTGTTGCTGCAATAACCGGCATAGGACTTTCTCCATTACGGCCGTAGAGAACTTGTAAAAGATCGGTTTGTTCACTCTTTGTTGGAAGACCTGTAGATGGACCACCACGTTGAACGTCAATGATAACGAGTGGTAACTCGTCTATAACGGCAAGATTCAAAGCTTCACTTTTCAAACAGATACCTGGACCTGATGTAGAGGTAGCAGCCAATGCTCCTGCGAAAGATGCTCCGATTGCAGATGCTGCACCAGAAATTTCATCTTCACATTGTACTGTAACAACGCCCATTGACTTGTGTTTTGCCAACTCGTGAAGAATATCAGTTGCAGGAGTGATAGGATAAGAACCCAAAAAGAGGGTTAGACCAGCTTTTTCTGCAGCAGCCATCAAACCATAAGCTGTAGCTTTATTACCAGTGATATCCATGTATCGGCCTGACATCTTTTCTTTTGTTTCAATACGATAGGTGTTAGGCACTGATGCATGAATGTTGTGTCCATAGTCGTAACCAGCAGCAACTACTTTAATATTGGCTTCTGCAATAGCCAACTTCTTTTTAAATTTGTCTAACAAGAAGTTGTTTACTAGTTCCAAATCGCGATTGAATAGCCAGCAAACTAAACCAAGTGCAAACATATTACGGCACTTAAGCATAGATTTATTGTCCATGCCTGTGTCGGCAAGACAGTCCTTCACCATCTTTGTAATAGGACAAGCCACTACACGATCTGGGTCTATACCCATTTCTTTTAGATAATCATCTGTCGAAAATTCTGCTTTCTTTAAGTCGCGTGGACTAAATGAATCGGTGTCAATAATAATTGTTCCTTGCGGCTTGCAGTTTTTATACTGCGTTTTAAGCGCAGCTGCATTCATTGCCACCAGTACATCGCATTTGTCTCCAGGCGTATAAACTTTACCCGCACCAATTTGGACTCTGTATCCACTTACACCATTAAGCGAGCCTTGCGGGGCCCGAATATCAGCAGGATAGTCTGGGAAAGTAGAAATTCCGTTACCTACAGTAGCAGAAACATTTGAAAAAATGTTACCTGCTAACTGCATTCCATCACCCGAGTCTCCAGAGAACAACACTACAACGTGTTCAAGCTCTTTCACTTCGATTTGTTCTTCCATAGAATTATTTCTTTGTTTTTATTTATGGTTAGATTTTGGTGTAAAGGTCTATATAATTATTGGAATGGCAAAATATTTTGTAGAGAAAAAATAAAGGATAAATATTTAGTTCTTTTTCAAGCACTTACGATATGTATAACGTTCTATTAATAAGCGTGCAGAATGGTATTAAAACATTGACTCTATTACCAAAATATTCGCTATTTTATGAAATTGTGTCAAGTATGTAAGATGATAAAAATATTTCGAGTTTTTCTTTAGTTTATAGCTAAAGTTATGAAATGTCTTTTTAGCACAATTTCTTTCTCTTTTCCTTTTTTACTTCTCCATTTTAAAAGGTCTGATTTCGTAGATCGGAAACGAAATTTGATATTTAAAATAAATAATTGTTTTTATATTACACCTTATTTAATATATTAAAGTAAGGACTCTATAACTTGACACATTATATAGTCCTCCCTTATAAACCTAATATTCCTCTGATTCATAGTATATTATCCT
>ERZ772906.553-NODE-553-length-21867-cov-7.489364_pt1 | contig 21867 bp, 42 predicted proteins | sample MGYA00511338_ERZ772906 | MGnify/ENA primary metagenome ERZ772906 (study PRJEB29015, sample SAMEA2738076) | human oral metagenome | biome: human oral; feature: human-associated habitat; material: saliva | place: China | collected 2212 ... | reverse complement strand
CCTCTATATCTTTATAATCGTATTCCACTTTTCCGCCATATACTACAATTCTTTTCGGAGTCAACCGTTTTATCATCTCGGTAACTCCATTCTTCCATATCTCAAACTGCTCTTTGTTTTGTTTTACGCCTATTGTACTGATTGCTAGCGTTGAGTTTTTAGGTAAACCGTCAAAACAAAAATCAAAACTCTCCTCTGTTGACCAAGATACTGTTGGGATAACCGTCATACTGTAATCTTGCATTATCTGACCAATTAAGCGTGACCTGTAAATATTCCATACCTGCATAGCGATAGGCATATCAAGATACAAGCTAAAGTCTGGAGTTAAAGCACAATCGAATTCAAGTAACTTTTCAATATAAAATTCTGGTCTTTGCCAAATCCGTTCAAACTGATAGTCATCAAGGAAAAAATGCACGCATGAACTATAATCTGGTTTATTTAAAACATAGTTAAAGCCTTGAAATTGGTTAGGGATATGATCCACACCCTCAAGTATAGGCATGTTATAAAACCCCTCTACTCTGCTTTCATCATAGTGAAAAAGATTGTATTGGTTTATAGTTGTATCTCTATGAAAATCTTCTTGAGGTTCTTCTTCAGTTTCTGCTTCTTCCTGTTCTGTTCCAAAATCTAGCCCTATAACTGATAGCTCGAAACCAAACTGGCTCATGTCTATTGTTTCAAATTCGCTTAGTTCTACATTTAAGAGTTCTGCATCCCACGTTGAATACTCAGCCACTCGATTATCTGCTAGCCTATAAGCTTTTATCTGCTCGTCTGTGAGGTTTACAGCGTGAGCGATAGGTATTGTGTCAATTCCTAAAGATAACGCCGCCTTGAGCCTTGTATGGCCTGTGATGATGATATTGTTATCATCAACAAGTATAGGTTGCTGAAAACCAAAAGCTTTGATGGATGACGCCACTTTCTCGGTTGCCTCGCCGTCATTATGCCTAGCATTCCTGTAATAAGGCTTTACGGTCTTAATGTCCACATACTCGATTTTTAAGTTATCCATATCTCTCCTTTCAAAAAAAGCTTATATATCTTGATTATAGATATATAAGCTTAGGTTTTTTTACGATTATTTCTTGATAGGTATGTATTTATAGGTTGAGTAAAAATACCTATCGAACCATTGATTGAGGTGTGTGTATGCTGAGCTTGGACTTAGATACAAAATACTCTGACAAGCTCCAATCACATTGAGATTTTCATATACATATACCTCTTTGATGGCTTTTATCATCCGTTTATCTGAGGTTTTGACAAATTCAGCGGTCACATCGTTTAGGTTGACTAGAAATACCGCTTTATCAATGTTATTTTGCAAAAAACTCTCATGAATTTTCTGTTGCAAGATTGTCCTTTTCCTGTTGTTTTTATCTTTCAGAAAAAACCACTTGAGCCAATTTATTTCTCGTCTGTGGATAACAGATATTCGCTCAATCTTCTTTTTTGTCATCTCCCACCTCGATTCATTTTTGTAAAACACTTTCAGGAAGATTGAAAAATGAGCATATATCCTCTAAAGCGTACTTGTTAGGCTTGAACTCTCCACGTTCCCAAAAACCAATAGTATTCACATGGTAGCCTAACTCATCGCTCAATTCTTTTCTTGATAAACCTTTTTCTTTCCGCTTTTGTTTCAAGATTTCGGCAAAAGATTTATCTTTCAATGGATAAATATACGTTATAGATATACCTAATTCATTGCAAACGTTGTTTACTTTCAATAGCGATGGCCTAGATGTTCCACGTTCCCAATTTCTAATTGTTTTGTAATGAACATTGAAATATCTAGCTGCATCTTCCTCACTGAATCTTTTACTTATTCTCCACTTTTTAAACCTGTTAGCAAAATACTCTAATTCTTCCTTTGATTCCATGCTTAAACTTCCTTTATTTCAAACTCTAGCTTATAATGCCCTGTTTTGTTGCTTATCCCTCCATATTTGAAAGTCATAGCTTTAATAACCTTGTAATTATCATCCGTCCATATACCTGCATCTGTCATACCGTCAATAATAGCCTTGACTGTTGGATATAAGTTAGGAGGATCTAACTTTGTCCTTGTAGGACTGCAAACAGTAACCACAACCTCACAAGGATTTGAGGGGCTAAAAGCAGCCCTTTTCTTATCCTTGCTGATTGAGGTATGCCAATAAGCATAATTTCTGATACGCCGTGTTATCTTACCTTTTTCTTTATTATGAAAGCGGTCATTACTGTTAAGTACCATGTTAAGAGATTTTTGCTTGGTATTTCTTGGTAAAACAAAATCAAAATACATGTTTCCCCTCCTTGAAAACATCAATATTCTTTTCCATGAAAAGTTTTGACGGCGATTTTATTGCAAAAAATCTCTTTTTTTCTTTAATTTCAAACGGACTTGATATATTTGCCTCAACTGTTTCCTCTATGGCTTTCAATTTTCTACCTCATCTCTTACAATTCCTTTGCAATCGCTGAAATAACATTCACGGTCACGCTATTGCCAGCTTGCTTGTATAGTTGACTGTTTGAATTGACCTCTTGCGCCCTATCAAAAGCCCATCAGGAAACCCTTGTAATCTCCAGCATTCTCTAGGTGTCAGTTTTCTAATTCTAAAGCCCGGCTCTACCACCCCTTGACTTTCCCCGGTCAAAAGAGTATTTGCTATCTGCTTGCCAACTCTACCTCTGCGTGTTTTAGAGTTCGGATGTGATAAGTTCACACTATCGCCGATTTCTGCCTCTGCATATCCTTGAGAGGTTGCCTCTTTAATTCTTATCTTCTTCTGTTCACTTTCAATAATGTACGATCCGTTCCCGACTGCGGTATATCTTGCTGTGAGGGTATTGGTTGTAATATTTTCTCTTGGCAACTCATCAACCTGTTTTGTGTTTCTTCCGATAGGAAAAACTCTTCTGGTACGTTCTCCTCTAAGATGTCCGATAATAAACACACGCTCTCTATTTTGAGGGACTCCAAAATCCTTGCTGTTAAGCACTTGCCATTCCACGTTGTACCCCAGTTCATCCAAGGCTGTAATGATGATCTCGAATGTAGCTCCGTTTTCGTGGTTGAGTAGTCCTTTAACGTTCTCAAGGAATAAATATCTAGGTCTGAGAATAGATGCGAACCGACAGATTTCAAAGAACAAAGTTCCTCGTGTATCTTCAAAACCTCGTCTGTGTCCCGCAATTGAGAAAGCCTGGCACGGAAATCCTCCACAGATAACGTCCACACTTCCGAATCCTCGAATAGACTCGTCTGATACTGCTGTGATGTCATGTAACTCTATTTCTCCTTCAGTGTTATGTATCGCTTTATAACTTGCTCTAGCGTATTTGTCTATTTCACAAAATCCAACGCATTCATGTCCAGCGGACTCCATACCTAAACGAAATCCACCAATACCAGCGAATAGATCTAAAAATTTCAAATATCCACCTCATTCCCAATTTCTGTATCATTATATTTCTGCTCACTCACCACGAAAACATTCCCGTCAATCGTGATTGTGAATAGATTTCCAATTTTTCGTTTTTCCGTAACCTTGCCAGTGATAGCGTACTTACTATCAGCGTGATAGACAAGCAAGGGTTTCTGTGCTTCACGCTGAATGAATAACAAGCAAGTAGCGATAAGAGACCAAGCAAGAAGAAAGCGAATTAGTGTGTCTTTCATTCTTGTTTTTCCTCCTCTGTTTGAAAGACTTTGCCCCCTCGAAAAGTCGGGCCGTATTTTTCAAAGCGTTCAAGATTTGCTTTTCTTGTCTGCTCTAGTGTTTCAATAAATTCTTTACTCATCTTACGCCTCCTATTTCCTTTTGCCGATTAGTTCAACTAAACTTCCTACAATGAATACCAACCCTCCAAAAATGAAAGAATGTGCTAACAAAATTGGTATTAAATAAGGTTTGATTGGGAAAATTGAAAATACCCATGTAAAATACCATTCGATAAGCCAGCAAAAAGTAAGGAAAACGACTGCAACTGTTGATAACATCAATGTTACCGCTCCGATACATTTTAGAAAGTCACTCATCACTCAACCTCCTTATCCTTAATTTCTCTAGTGAGTCTATTTTTTAAAATATGACTTGTAAAATAACTACCGTCTGCATATATATAATAATCAGTAGTTTCTTCAATCCATTGACTTCGTGTATACGGGTATCTGTTTGGTCGTTTCATCCTTCCACCTCCTCATTTTTCTAACGTTTTGATTACACTTTCAATATGTTCTTTCTTCTTCTGCAACTCTTCCAAACTTTTGAGATCTAATGCTTTCTTGATAATTTCAAGTTGTTCAATTTCTTTTTTAAACTTTATAAGTTCTTCAACTTCTAGTGCATAATCCCTAAAATTTTTTGCCCAGTCATATTCATCCCAACCAAAAACTCTTAAAAGTTCTCGTTTTAAGTCATAGTGTTTTCTTTCCAAATCTCTATTGACCATCGCTTGAGAGTACATAATATAAAATGTCATAGCTGAAATCAGCAAACAAGCAATAAACATTCCCCAAAACATTAAATTTTCCATTTATTCCACCTCCTCGATGTCGATTCCATGACAATCGAATACCCAACCGAAGCCAGCTTCTTCTAGTTCTTTTCGGGTGTGTTTAGTTAATACATTACCGTATTTGCCATCAGCAAAGAACCATGAACCTGACATTTCCCAAAACGAAAGATTTTTTGCAGTGCAGTTAATAGCTTTAATCTTAACTGTATATTTCGGTTCTTTCTCGACCTCGTAGCCGAATTGGTGCATATTGACGAGGGTTTGGAATGGTTTTGTGTTAGCTTCCAAGAACCATCCTTCGAACATTTCAAACTCTTTTTTTTCATAAATGTCCGGGATGTTTTCGATGAAGTCAAGTAGATTAGTTTCAAAATCATCTTTATTCTCTTCATACCAAACCGCCACAAACGGCGGTACAACTACTTTTTCGGGTATATATTTCCCCTCAAATTTTCCTTGCTCGTAACCCTCTCTCCATTTTGCACAGCTGAAATCTTGCTCAAATTCACCCATGATAGCCTTTAGCCAAACTTCACGATCATGCACTGGCAATTCTCGCAATCTTGCTAGTATGTTCTTGACATAACGAGGTGCTTCGTCTGCGTGACCTTCTTCGGGTTCGTCTAATTCTCTGACTAGACCTAAAACAACTTTCTTGTCAATCTTTGGTCTGATAAAACCAGTATTATCCGGCATAGCTTCGATTTTTTCGATTAGTTCTTTTTTATTCATTTTCTAACTCCTTCATCCCAATCTTTTCGCTCGAATAAATTTCTGAGTATTTTCCTAGTTTATCTCTAAAATCCTCAGCCTCTTGTCTAGTATCAAATTCATGTATTTTACGTTTTCTAATCCCATTTAATCCATAAACAGGTACTTGTACTACCCACTTCATTTACTCACCCTTTTTCTGATTGTGTATTCTGGAGCTTTTTTCGGTTCATCTGTAAATACATCTTCAAAATCTTTATTGATCACATCAATCATGTACGGCTCATAAGCATGATAATAACAACCACGAGCATCTAGCTCTCCTCTGGTTCCTGTTGCATATCTTAGAAATACACGTTCAAAACAAACTGGACATCTTCTTCCTCTTTGAGTAGTAAATGCTCTTATCACTCCACAAAATCCACAATAAGGGCATTGCATATCAACCTTTACTTTTACTTTTTCTCTTTCTTTATCCATTAAAATCCTCCCACTTTACAATCCCCGAAATAATGCAATTCCTATTTACACGACATGCAAGTGTTTCAGCGTTGTAAATTCCGTGACTGGTTTCTATGTATCTGTCATATACATTTTTAATCTGGACTATGTTGTGAAAGTCCCCATCTCTAAGAACTTTCACATAGTCACCTTTTTTTAATTCAAAAGATTTCATTCAGCCAACCTCTTAGAACGGCAAATCATCATCAGAAATATCCAAAGGGTTTGTAATCTGTCTTGAAAAATCAGGCACTTGTTGTTGCGCTGGTCTTGTTTGATTTTGGCTCTGACCTTGACTATTGCGACTTTCTAAAAGCTGGAATTGTTCAGCGACTACTTCAGTAACATATACCCGTTGCCCTTGCTGGTTATCATAGCTTCGTGTTTGAATTCGTCCAGTAACTCCAATCAATGCGCCTTTCTTCGCCCAATTTGCAAGATTTTCCGCTTGTTGTCGCCACATAACGCAGTTGATAAAATCAGCTTCACGATCTCCATTTTCATTCTTGAAAGTGCGATTGACTGCGAGGGTAAACGTAGCGACGGCCACGTTTGACGGGGTATAGCGTAGTTCTACGTCTTTAGTAAGACGGCCAACGAGTGATACATTGTTTAACATTTTTTAATTTCCTTTCTAATCCAATCCTTCGTATAGACTTTTGCCTAATTCTTTTTCAAAATCCTTTTGATTTTTTGGATCTAGCATTGCTAGATTTGTTACGATTTTTATTTTAGTTTCTCTACAAGGCTGATAGCCATATTTGGCATATCTCAACATCCTATTAAATGTGCTTACTGGATAAATCATTTCATCATCAACAACCAGACGTTTTGTATGCAAATGCTCAAAGAAATCTTCATGGAACATCACTTCAAAAACAGCCATGTAATTTTCTTCGTCAACGTTGTCATAATTTTTGTAGTAAGCAAACTTGGTTATCGTAAAATCAAATTCAGAAATAATTTGCTTAGGTTTACCAAAAACGCTTTTTACAAGTTCTAGCCTTACTTTTTCTTTATTAGAATATATCGACCAAACTTTTTCATTTTCGTAAACAAACCGCCATTCATTCGGGTGTTCTTTCATTTCTTTTTTATAGTAAGAAATAGCTTCCAAACAATCAGCTTTATTTTCAAAAAAGACATCAATATCTTTCACTCTCTCATTATTGAAAATGTTTTTGAAGCACCCACCAGCGATATAGCCTTTATGGCCTATCAGTAATTTATCTAGCCACCACAACTGCCTATAGTTGTAAGTATCGCTAATTTTAAAACTCATCTTTAGTTTCCTTTCAGTTTGTTCAAAAGCATATCAGCTTGTTCTACTTGTGACTCTTTAATTTGTTTGTAGTCTGCAACGCCTAAATGTTGTAAGAACCATTTCACAATAGAGCCGTCTTCTTTGTTCTTTTCGGTTGAAATCTTAGCAATTTCTTTCAAATAGTAATTTGCTTTTTCGACTGAGATAACGGGGTCATCTTGTTTTTTTGTTTTAGCTGGTGCTTGTTTTTGGTTTGCTCGTCCACTTTGGATATAATCTGCATCTGTGTCAGCATCCTTGCTATCATCAATCAAAAACATTTGACTTAGTGCGTACTTGGTAGCGTAGCTTTGCGCTCCACCCGATACTTGAGAAGCATCCATACCTTTTTTTGTGCGTTCTTCCCTTGCTCGTCCTAAAACTGTGATCACGTTGTCGCTATCCCAATCCATGAGTGAAACAGTAACTTTTGTGATCAATTCGCTTGCGAGTTCTTCAGTCGTTACTTCTGAAATCAAGCACGTTGCCCGATACTTCAAACAGATAGGCTTCAATGCTTCTTCAATGTCTTCAGCATTTCGATAGTTATACTTACCGAATGAGTTATACTGATTTTTAGGCGCTTTTAATTCGTTTTGAATATTCGCCAGTTTTTCGTAAATGCTTTGTTTTTTTTCTACCATTTCAAACTCCTATCTGATACTCAAGTTCTTGCGTTCAACCAATTCAGCACCCAAAATTTCAAGTCCATTTTTCAAATCTTCTTTCAAGCGCTTTTTATCAAGTTTATAAGTTGCGACCTTGTACGCTTCAGGTAGAAGCAAGTCATCCACTTCAACGGCTTCAGATTTTCTGAAAGACACTTTAAATAAAGGTGTATCAACTCGGTCATGTCCAGTTAGTGCCATGCTATCTTTTAACGCTTCTTTCAAGCGCTCGTTTTTGCGTTCATCCGCTCGGTTCAATTCAGTTAGTCGTTTAATCTCGTTCTTGCGTGCTTCAACGTCAGCTTCAGTATTCTTGATAACCTTGATATAATTTTCTACTTTATTTTCGTAGTCCGTTTGCCAGTCAATACTATCAAGCGTATCTGCTTTTGTTTCGTCGTCTAATTCCATGTTGTAAATATCAAGGAATTGTCCTGTTAATTCGTAAAGTGTCGCCATGTTTTAATTCTCCATTTATATTTTTTATGCGCTCCAATATTCGTTTAAATCTACTGCCATAACTATGGACAGGTTCTTTTGCTCGGTTAGGATCTGCCGTCTGTATGGTGCCAGACCTGCCTGTCTTTCTTCTTCATTTCGTGGTAAGTAATAACCGCTTGGCTGTGTTTTCTTTGCAACGATTGGATGTTTAAAATTCACTCGTAAACTCTCGATCACTTCTTCAAGACTTCGTTTTGATAGTCCAGTTTCTTGTCTGACCTTTTCAGCCTTGATTGGTTCTTCAAACGTTGCACGGTTGATAATCAAATTCAATACATTTGTTTCAATTTTGCTCATTGTTCTACTAATCATATTCCCTCCCGATAAATACACATCTAATTTCTGTACTTCCGCATTTTTCACATTCGCTAGGCTGGTAAGTGTCAATCCATTCAAATTCATATCCGCAGTCGCAGCATCCACAATCCCAAATATAAATGTTCATGTTTATTGCTCCTTGTATGTATTCTCGATTGCTTCTAGTTTTTCGACAAATTCGACATATGCTTTATAAAAATCACCTGATTTTTTGCTATCTTTATATGCTTTTTCGACCAATTCAGCACCACTACCATAAAAACAACCAACTCTCCATTTTCTGTTTGATTTTGTGTAAGTGAAATAACGACCACTGGACCATGTGTTTTTAAAGACAATATAATCAGCGTCGCCATATACCTTAGCGTCGCCATATACCTCTGCGTCGCCATATACCTTAGCGTTGCCATATACCCAAGCGTCGCCATATTGACTTAAATTTTTTTCACTCTCAACATATCCCCCAACTTCCCCTTTTTTAATTCCACTAAACGAAATTAAAGCCTTAATCCTGAAAAGTTGAACTCCTAAAAACGTGATTGTATCATCTACTAATAACTCATATTTTTTCATTTTATTGCTCCTTTGGTTGTGGTAATGCTAACAAGTTAGGTCGTAAACCTACGGGCGCTTGTGTGTCAAACGTGAATTTTCTATCACATTTTTTGATATTTTCCCTTGCAATATTATTGAATTGCTTTCTACCTTGCTGGTACACTTCAATAATCGCTTTATCTAACATTTCTTGTTCTTTTGCTAGTCGTTGTCTTTTTTGTTCGTTATTTGCCACGATCAACATTGCTACGAATAAGCAAATAAAGACTGTTGCAACTCCTAAAAGTTGACTTGTTAAAGTTGGCTCTGTCATATTATTCTCCTTAAAACACACTTAAACCTTGTTTTTCCCAATAAGAAATATATTCTTGTTGCGCTTGTCCGTTATATCCACACGCATAGAATGCCAAACCGTGATTACTATCACTTTCTTTTTTGTCTAACAAAACTTCTAGTTCTGATTTGACGAATTTTTTTAACGCTTTTAAATCGCCACATGGATAAAAAAACTCATACCCATCAATTACTAACTGCCACACCCAACCAAGGGGCGTTTGATTATAGATGTATTTGATTTCCATTTTCTATACCTCTAATAACTTTTCCAGGTCAGCGATGCGCTGATATAAGATTTGGTTTTCTTCTCGTGTTTCAATCAATTCACGGTTCAAGTCTAATGCAACTAGCTTCCAGTCTGCATTTTTTTCTTGACCGGAAAAGTAATTTGTAAATTTGTCTAGTAACTCCATGTTATTTCTCCTAAATTGCCGTTTTCTGCCAATTTTCGTGATACCATTCAATGACGGCATCCCTTGGATATTTTTCACGCTTGCCTTCAATTCGTGGAAAATCTGCGTGTCGGTTGAAGCGCTCGTCAAACGTTGACGTGTCCTTTGTTCCAAGGAGCATTTCAGAGCACTGCGACTTGTTCAGCTCCATTGGATAACGTCTTTTCTCATCGGTCACAATTGTCATGACCTTGAGCGTCCTATCCATCAAGCCAGCTTCGAATTGATCTAATAGTTGATTCATTAAGTCATTCATGTTATAATTTCCTTGAATAATTTTGTTGAGCGCCTGATTGCCGTCAGGTGCTTTTTTTGTTTATACAATATTACTTTCCAGCGCCCTGAGTTTAATCTCATGACTGACTTGTTTTAATATCTTCTCACACGCTATTTTAGCTTCTCTGTACGTTTTAGATTCGCTGATGAAGTAATCAGCAAGTTCAATGATTTTATCTTCCAATTCAATCTCCTAAAGAGTTTCATCAAGTGGGTGAAACTCTTTTGTCTGCTCTAAATAAACTCCATCTGCTGAAATGATAATCTTTGAATGAAAATCATTATTTTTAAGCACCTTAGAATATGTCAGCAAATCTTCTAAAAATGCCTTCTGTTGCTCATCGTCTTTATAATTTGATGTTTCTTCAGATTGTAAACTCTGAATTTCAGCAATCACCGTCGCATCGATTTCAATAACATCTGGAATTGCTGTGATGGTGATTTTTGGTTTCTTATTCGCAGGCATTTCTAGTCTGAAGTCAGTGACCCCTCTGCCAAGCTCCCATTCATTGATTTTCACTGAATAACCTGAAGAATTAAGAGATTGACCCTCAGTAGGTTCTTGCTTGGGCTTAATACTTAGTTTTAATTGCTTCATGTTTGCTCCTTTCCCATTTTGCAAAGTCCTATATTAGAAAATTTTAAATTTCTCTCTTTTATTTATTAAGAGTAGTAGTACTTGTTGTTAGTTAGTATTTATTGTTATTTAATATTTGTTGTTAGTTAGTATTTATTAGTGCCCAAAATCTGACATCTCACTTTCTGACATCTCACTTTCTGACATCTCACTTTTTGGAAAGTCAGAATTATAATTCATAGACGCCTTTTTGATAGACAGGTTTAATCTCTGTTTCATAATATCGAATTGGAAATCAGATATTTTTACATCCGAAAAGAATCTGAATATATGACTTCCTCCGTTTCCAGGAGGTTTTTTCCGAATTTTTCGCAAATATCCAGCCTCTTCAAATATTTTGAAATACTTATCAATTGTCTTCCGGTTAACACCTTTTCTTTTAGCTATCTCATCTGGATATACTTGCCAGTTTGGGTGATTGGCCAGCACCACCATCATGATGCCAACAGCTGTAAAATCTAGTGCAGGATCGTTGATAAAGCTATTACTAACAGCAGTATAATTTTCAGTCACATTCTTGAAAGATAAACTGACAATCTAAATTTTTAAAATCTGTCATATTGCCTCCTTTTTAAATCTGTTATAATTGACTTATCCACAATGAAAGGAGGATAAATCATGATTACATGTCATATTGTGGTTGACGGAAAATCACGACCAATGCCATTAAAATTGCCTAGTGTTCCAATAAAAGGTGATATAATTGCACAGTCTCCTGACCACAAATCAGAACATTACTTAGTCAAATGCGTTGAATATATCAACAGACATGATACTGTCAATTTACATGTTCAACCATTTCCTAATCAGGTTAGTGCTATCAACGCTATTGACGGTTTCAGGAATAGCAGATAACTCTACTATCTTGACCCAATAGCTATCTAGCACTTTCTTATCAACATAGACCGCTTGCTCACATAAGCCGATATGCTCATCAATGACTATCGCCCTACGGACAAGTAGGTCTTTTTCTTTGTCCAGTTCAATGAGTCCCGCAAGCTCCCCAGAAATTTCTAGATATTTACCAATTAGGCTATTTTCTTGTGCCATACGCTCTCCTTTCTCTTCGCTTATTTTCAATCATATATCTCCTTTCTTATATGATTTAAAATCATATATTTTGTAAAAAATTAAACGCCTAAAAGGTCGCTTGCCGTTGTTCCTAAAATTTCGCAAAGTTTCAAAAGATGTTGTGCCTTGATTGAAGAAATATCTTTTTCCCAAGCGTTGATTGTTTGAGGACGTACCCCGACAAGTTCAGCAAGTTGTGCTTGTGTCATCTTGTTGTGTCTTGCTCGTAACTCTGTGATTGTGATCGTTGGCTTACCCATATACCTCTCCTTTCTTTTTATGATTTAAAATCATTTATTTGATTTACAAGTTTATTATACATGATTTAAAATCATCCGTCAACTACTTTTTTGATTTTTTTTCATATTTTTTTATTTTTTCTATCGTTTCACTTGATTTAAAATCATTTCTTCTATATAATAGACATATAGAACGTAAGGAGAAAAATCATGGTTAGCAAGGAAAGATACCTAGAAATAGGACAAAGAATTAAAGAATTAAGGGAAGCAAGAAATATTGAACAAGGGGAATTAGCTAGTATGTTAGGCTATAAATCCCAAACCACAATTTCAAAATGGGAACGTGGTATCAATTTGCCTACTGGTAAGAAATTGATCGCATTAGCAAAAGTATTTAATACTTCTACTAACGATATTTTGAGAATTGAAAAACCAACTGAACCTGAATTTACTTCATCAGATCTACGCAAAATGGCAGAAAACGCTAAAACATTTGACGGTAAGCCGTTGAATGAAGATGATATTGAAGCAATTCAAAACATCATAGAAATATATCTTAATAAAAAATGAGCATCACGGAAATTTGCAAAAAATACGGGGTCAAGATTGAATACTTCGACAATGATTTGTGGAATAGAAATGGTATCTACATTGATGAGATAAAAGTAGTTTTCGTAAGCAAAAATCTAGCGCCTGAGAAACAAAAACAAGTTATACTGCATGAGTTAGGACATATAGACCATACGGAAGCAGAGTACAGGAACGCTAAGATAAAATGCGAAAATGAAGCTGATAGAAACATGATACATCATTTACTAGTAGATGCTTTAGATCAATTAGAAAATCCGTCTGATTTTAATTATCTTGACTTCATGAAATTTTATAATTTAAAAACCACTACTGACGAGGTAATGGTTAAAGAGGAATACTTAGCATTGCTTAATTGAAAAAGGAGAGGAAATGAAAAAATTATTTTCTATATCATCTGTTTTACTTTGTACACTTTTCATTTCAACCGCTTGTGCAAATCAAACGCAAAAGTCATCCAGCGAACCGCCCACACAAGCAACTTCTTCTAATGACATCAGCGTAGAGGAATATTTTGATAAGCTATTGACTAAAGTTGATAAAGTAACAACAGATAATTACAAGTCAGATGACTATAAAATCTATGATTACAAATCAGTTCTCCGTGAACCAGAAAAATTCTTCTCTTTGAAAATGAGAATCGACAATCTGGAGATAGTACAAATTTTTAAAGAAGGTAAGTACACAAAAATGCTTGCTACACAACCTAACGGTGATTTCTATATGTTGCTCATGGAGACTGAACGGATAGAAAAAAGATTTTTAGAAAACGACCATTTGACTGTAAACGGACGTTACTTGCTTTCTTATGAATACACTACAAATAGTAGCAAAGAGAAAAGCGTGCCTTTAATTTACGTTGATGCGTATTTGATGCTGAAAAATTAAAAAAATCCCACGCTCTGAAAGTTTGGCGACTGCGAGCGTGAGATTATCAAGTATAGGAAACACCATTAAAAAGGGCGTTTTCTTATACTCATTTTATCAAGAAATGAGGTGAAAAGCAAATGGCATACTTTAGAAAACGAGATAACGGCTGGGAATACCGCATATCTTATAAGGATAAAGACGGGAAGTATAAGCAGAAATCAAAAAGCGGGTTTAAGACCAAAAAACTGGCTCAAGTTGCAGCACGGGAGATAGAGGATAATCTATCCGAGAATATCCTGACAGACAAAGACGTCACGCTCTATGATTTTGTCAAGACCTGGTCGGATGTATACAAACGTCCACACGTCAAGGATAAGACCTGGGAAACTTATACCAAAAATCTGAAGCATATCAAAACTTATTTTGAAGATTTGAAAGTAAAGGATATCACTCCGCTTTATTACCAAAAACGGCTCAATGAGTTTGGTGAGAAATATGCTCAAGAAACACTTGAGAAATTCCACTATCAGATAAAAGGCGCTCTAAAAGTGGCAGTCAGGGAGCAAGTGATCAGCTACAACTTCGCTGAAGATGCCAAAGTGAAATCTCAGATAGAAAACCGAGCAGAAGAAAATGACTTTTTGGAAGAAAGCGAATATAAGGCTCTGATAGCCTCTACACGCTCGAATATACAGTACGTGTCCTATTTTACCCTATACTTACTTTCGGTGACTGGTATGCGCTTTTCTGAGGCTCTAGGGCTTACTTGGAATGATGTCGACTTAGAAAATGGAATAATAGACATAAACAAGTCCTTTGACTACTCAAAAACGCAAGATTTTGCTGATCTAAAAAATGAGAGTTCAAAAAGGAAAGTCCCGATAGACAAAACCACGATTGAAACGCTGAAAACTTACAAGAAAAAATATTGGCAAGCAAACATTAAAAACAGGGTATGTTTTGGAGTTTCAAACTCTGCTTGTAACAAGCTGATAAAAAGGCTTGTTGGCCGTCCAGTAAGAAACCATAGCTTGCGACACACTTACGCTTCTTACCTAATATTTAAAGGGATAGATATTGTAACCATATCAAAGCTGTTAGGACATGAAAGCCCAGATATAACCCTAAAGGTCTACTCGCACCAGATGGAAGCATTAGCGGATAAAAACTTTGAGCAAATAAAAGAAATATTCTTAACGGCTTAAATTTGGGGCGGATTTGGGGCGAAATACCCACAAAGCCCGATAAATCAATAGATTTTAATCCGTCTACCGCCTCTATGATACAAGAGACTCTTTCGAGAGTCTTTTTCTTTTTTAACAATTAGGAAAGCTTTACTAGATCCCCAGTAAAGCTTTTTTCTTATTCTGTTTCTTCTTCTGCTTCAATCTCTTGGATTTGAACCTTGAGTTTGGTAACACGACCATTTTTAACCTTATCGTTAGTCAAAATAATGTGTTTATTTGCACTTTCCACTTCATAACTAAGTTTTTCTGTTGTCGGAATGGTTCCGATACCAGTTAGATAGTAACCAGCGATTGTATCTACATCATCACTTTCAAGTTCAACATCGAAATAACTATTGAAGTCGTTCAAGTTCATCGTACCTTGAACAATATAGGTATTCTCACCAATAGTATGAACGTAAACCTCAGCACGGTCAGTTTCGTCGTCAATCTCTCCGACAATCTCCTCAAGGAGATCTTCTAGTGTAACTAGACCAGCCATACCACCATACTCATCCAAAAGGATTGCCATCTGTCTTTGAGTGTTTCTGAACTCTTTTAATAAATCATCCACAAAAATCGTTTCAGGTACAAAGAGTGGATCTTGCAAGATTCGCTTCCAGATGATATTGTCAAACCCGCTGACAAAGGCTTCTTTAAGGAGGCTCTTGGTGTGAACCAAACCAATGACATTATCCTTGTCTCCATCATAAACAGGAATACGAGAAAAGTTCTGTTTCAAGATACTTTGGATAATGGTTTGAGTGTCATCCTGAATATCTACCATAAAGGCATCTGTTCGGGGAACCATGACTTCACGTGCCATGAGCTCGTCTAGCGAGAAAATTCCTTGTAACATTTCAATTTCATCAGCATCCAAGGTTTCTTCACTCTTAGACAACATGTACTCAATCTCATCACGAGTCATTTTTTCATCTGCATCGTCAAATGTCATCGGTGTCAATCGACTCAATAGATTCGTCGAGGCAGATAGCAACCAAACGAAGGGACTCACAATCTTACCAAGTCCAATAATAAACGGTACTGTTCGGATAGCCAAGGCATCCTTAAGATTTAGAGCAATTCGCTTAGGATAAAGCTCACCAAAAACAATAGAAATATAGGTCAAGAAAGCTAATGATAAGAAGCTAGCTACCGCATAGGCAGTTTCACTATTTCCAATCCAAGAAGCAATCTCTTGTCCAAGAGTATCTGCCAGTTTCGCCCCTGACAAGATAGTGATCAAGGTGATACCAACTTGAATGGTTGATAAAAAGTGATTAGGGTTTTCAAGCACCTTTAGCAAACGGATATAGCGTTTATCTCCCTCTTCAGCTTTTTGCTCAACACGCGAACGGCTAAGTGAAACCATAGCCATCTCTGTCGCAGAGAAAAAAGCGTTAAAAAGGGTCAATACAACTAATAGTACAAATTGCAGTAACAAATCCTGACTGCTCGGGTCTTCCATTTTCCTTCTCCTAAATAGTATAATTGAGTCTATTATACCATATTTTTCGTTTTCTACACATTTTTTGCGATTTCAACAGTTAATCCCCTATCTGAACAGATAAGGGAATATCAGTTCATTTAGTTACCGTAACTTCACCTGTACGATAATCTAGTTGGATTCCTTTCTGAACATTAGGAACGACAACATTAAACTCTAGCTCTCCATCCGATGATTTGGCTTCAATTTGAGATGCAGAAGGGACCAAGTCTTGATTTGTTGCATAGAGTAAAGTTACACGATAACGAACCCGTTTATTCTGATCCAAGGCTTTACGGACCAAACTCTCATAGTAGTTTTGACCCGTAGAATCCTCTGCACGTGCCTGATTGGCCCAGGCTGTCTGAACAGCAATATTTTTAGGATTACTTGTTGAGGCATCAAAACCATCAAGTCCACCAATCAAGGCATAGCCTAATAAATGACCTCTATCTACAGCATGATTATAGCTCCCTTTTAAATTTTTAACCTGATGCCATCCCGCTGGTGTCCAAGAAGTAGATCCATTCCCAGTTTCTTCACGATCTTTGTACTGTCTAGTCGCTTTTGACATAAGGGCATTAGCGACAGTTGGAACCATCTCCTCACCTACAGTTTTTGTTTTATTATCCGCGTAGGGCTTGCTCGAAACTTTAGCGTCTAGATTGGTTTTGTTGCCATTCACTACAAAAGCCCCTGCTCCATTCCATTCAAGAGAACCTTTAATTTGTTTTCTTACAGTCTCTGTCAGGACACTCTCAGCTAATTCTTGACTTGGAGCTTCAGATGACTGGGATTTCTGCTTTAGTTGAGTTCGCGGTACATTGTTAGAAGACTGTATTTGATTGATGTAGTAACTTCCTGCAGACAAGAGTAGAAAGACTATGAGACCAACTAGAGCCTGTCTTGTTTTTTTATCCATGTTTTCTCCTTGATTTCTCTAGAAAAAGGCTGGTTCCCCAGCCTATTTTCCTGTAAATTTTGATATAAGTTCCTGCCACTTGGCTGGTGCCAAAATAGCCCATGGGTCTTGACCTTTACCCAAGATACCATAGCCCACCATTAAACCGATAGCCAGAGCTAGAGCACCCAACAAAAGCACAACGATTACCAATAGAAATCGACGCAATACATATTTTGCTTCTTTATTCATCTTCATCAGCTTCCACACTTACCCGTTCAATCTCAGCTCCTAACTGAGCCAATTTTTCATGGAAACGATAGTATCCTCTGTCCAAATGAACTAGCTTGCCAACTACAGTTTCTCCTTCTGCTACTAAGCCCGTTAAAATCAAGGCTGCACTAGCACGTAGGTCTGTCGATAAGACTTCTGCCCCCTGAAGATCTTGCCCTCCTTGAATGCGAGCAGTATCACGAATAATTTCTGAGTGCAAGCCCATACGACGCATCTCTTCTAAATGCTGGAAGCGGTTCTCAAAGACAGTCTCCACCATGACGGACTCTCCTTTGGCCACTGTCATCAAGGCTGTGAACTGAGCCTGCATATCCGTCGGAAAGCCAGGATGAGGCAAGGTCTTAACATGAACAGCCTTTAGTTTATCCCGCTGAGAACGTACACGAATCCCTTCATCCTCATCAATGACTTCAACACCCATTTCTAGTAGTTTTGCTATCAAGGGACGGTTGTGTTCCCAGATAGCGTCCTGGATTAAGACATCCCCACCAGTCATGGCAGCTGCCACCATAAAGGTACCTGCTTCGATACGGTCTTGAACGACATTATGAGTCGCACCAACAAGTTTTTCAACACCTGTGATGGTAATGGTTTCAGTCCCTGCACCCTTGACCTTAGCTCCCATCTTGTTTAAGAGAACAGCTAAGTCTACAATCTCTGGTTCACGCGCAGCATTTTCCATAACCGTTACGCCGTCTGCCAAAGTTGCCGCCATCATCAAGTTCTGGGTAGCTCCAACACTTGGAAAATCCATGTAAATATGAGCCCCTCGTAGACGATCTGCCTTGGCTTCAATATACCCTGCCGTCTGAGTGATTTTAGCCCCCATCGCCTCCAAACCTTTCAGGTGAAGATCGATAGGGCGACTCCCAATGGTACAACCGCCCGGCATGGATACCTTAGCATGTCCAACACGAGCTAGGATTGGTCCCAAGACCACAATAGAAGCACGCATTTTGCTCACATATTTATATGGTGCTTCTTCTGTGATATCACCAGTAGCATCGACTTCAACTATGTGGGCATCTTGATCAAAGGTTACTTGAGCCTTGAGACCACGAACGACCTGATTCATCGTGAAAACATCTGATAAGATGGGAACATTTTTTAAGATTGTTTTTCCTTCACTTGCCAAAATAGTTGCAGCAAGCAAGGGGAGAACTGCATTTTTTGCACCCTCGATGGCAACACTTCCAACTAGGCGATTATTGCCACCCTGGACTACAATTTTTTCCATAGAATTTTTCCTTTACTGTCAATTTTAGAATAAGCTTCTAACCGCATCTTGCCACAATTGGTAGAGATTTAGGAAGAAGGAACTTACAAGAAAACCCAATCCTATACTACACAATGCCACCAATAGGCGAACTTTCCCTACATTGTCATTGGTCACCTTCAAAATCTGATCCCACTTGACCAAATCTTTCAAGAGATGAAAGATTAGGTAGATAAACAATATATGACTACTAAGGGTAAATAATAATTGAATCATCGGCCTATTATACCATCTTATCTTTTCCTATGCTAGTTTAGGGATTAGGCAGCTGCTCTAAGGATTGTTCTTCAAGTAGTCAATCGCATCTTGGAGCGTTTTTACTGGAACAATCTTCATATCTGTTTTAATCATTTCAGCCGCCTCTATAGCTGTTTCATAATTGCTTTTAGCGTTTGGATTGGCTTTTTTTTCTTCCTCAGTAACTGGGTTGTTAGGAGCAAAGAAAACTGTAGCACCTTTTTTTGATGCAGCAACAACTTTTTTATCAATTCCACCAATATCGCCGATATTCCCATCCCTGTCGATACTTCCTGTACCCGCAATATCACGACCGTTACGAAGAGTTGGATCAGCAATTTGTGTATAGATTGATAAGCTAAACATGAGACCTGCACTCGGGCCACCAATACCAGCTGTTGAGAAACGAATAGGGACATCACTGGTCACTTCAGTACGGTCAATCAAGCCGATGCCAATCCCGTTTTTCCCATTTTCAAGAGTCACGATACTTCCTTCGGCAGTTTTGATTTGCCCGTCTTCTTCATAGGTAACTTTAACCTTATCCCCAAGATTCTGAGAATTGACATAGTCAATCATTTCTTTGGAACTTTCAAAGGTCTTATCGTTAACAGCTGTCACCGTATCAGCAATATTAAGAATCCCCTTAAAAGTAGAATTATCTGTCACAGTTAAAACATAAACACCTAAATAGTTAAGTTCGATGTCCTTGCCAGCTGTTTTCAATCCCTGATATTTAGCCATGTTTTGTGAGGTTTGCATGTAGAATTGATTGATGCGCATAAATTCAGCATCTGAAGAGCCACCTGTCATTTCTTTGGCACTATGGATATCTGTAAAAGGTGTTAGCCAAGCATAAATCAAATGAGCCAATCGAGCATGCTTAACACCGACTGTTACAAACTGGTAGGACCCTTTCTCTTGATCAGGCTGATTATTTACCTGCAAGACCTTACGGATATCTTCTGAGGTTCCCGGAACCTCGATATAATAAGGTAGGGGTACTGTAAAAGCAACAAAAATTACCACAAGGCTGATAATCAGGTATATGGGCCATCTAGTTTTTTTCTTCATTCTTTAACTCCTTCAAAACCGAACTTGGGACATAGGCTCTGATGTCTTGACCAAATTTCAATAACTCTCGCACTGCCGAAGAACTGACAAAGACATGCTCTAATCGACTATGAAGATAAATGGTATCAATCCCTGTCGCCAAGCGATGATTGTAATAGTCAAAACTTGCTTCATACTGAAGATCTGCTGCATTTCGCAACCCTCGTACCAGAACTTTGACTCCTAGTTTCTTAGCAAGATCCACAACTAATTCATCATGAGAAGCCACCACTTCCACATTATTCAAATGTTGAACGGCTGTTTCAACGGCTGTTCTTCGACTTTCTATCGGCAAAAAACCTGCCTTGTGAGGATTATAAAAAATTCCCACATATAACTTATCAAAGAGCTTGCTCGCACGCTCAATCAGGTCCAAATGCCCATTCGTAATTGGGTCAAAGGAACCTGTAAATAGTCCAATCTTATCTGACATAGATCGTCACCTTACTAATTCCATATATTTTTTCTTTCCAAATGCCCAAACAGGCAATTTCCTCTGGAAGCTCTACTGATTTATCTGTTTCACAGACCACCATGACATCATCTGCTAAAAGATTTCTATCAGCCATTTTTTCAATGTCGGATACGATCTGTTCCTTTGCATAGGGAGGGTCCAAAAAAACAAGATCGAAAGCACCCTCTAGTTGGTCCAAAGCCCGTTCTGCTTCCATTTTCAATAACTGAAATTTAGCACTTTCTTTGGTCATCTGGATGTTTTCTGCAACGATATTCTGAGCTCTTCTGTCTTTCTCAACTAGAACCGCACCGGACATGCCTCTAGAGACAGCCTCGATGGACAAGCCCCCGCTTCCTGCATATAGGTCCAAGACACGTCCCCCATCAAAGTAGGGGCCAATCATGTTGAAAATTGCTCCCCTCACCTTGTCTGAAGTCGGTCGGGTTGTTTTACCGTCTAGCGTCTTGAGGGGACGCCCTCCGTAGATTCCTGATACGATTTTCATACCGTATATTATACCAAATTCTAAGCAAAAAGAGAAAGAAAATCGAACCTTGCGGTTCGATTGCTTACAAGATATTATCGTAAGTATCTCTGACTTCTTGAGGCCAAACGCTGGTTTGAACCTCTCCGATATGCTTTTTACGAAGCAAGAACATAGCCATACGAGACTGACCAATACCCCCACCGATTGTCAATGGGAATAGGCCATGGAGGAGAGCCTTGTGCCATTCGAGCTCCAAACGGTCCTCGTCCCCAGTAATAGCTACCTGACGACGGAGTGTGTCCTCATCTACACGAATCCCCATAGAAGACAACTCAAAGGCCGCTCCAAGATTTTCGTTCCAAACAAGGATGTCTCCATTCAAGCCCTTATAGCCATTTTCAGATGGAGTTGTCCAGTCATCATAGTCTGGCGCTCGGCCATCGTGAGGTTTGCCATCTGATAATTCTCCACCGATACCGATTAAAAAGACTGCTCCAAACTCTTTACAGATAGCATTTTCTCGCTCTTTTGGAGTCAAATCTGGATAACGTTCTACTAACTCCTCTGTATGGATAAAGGTGATTTGCTTCGGCAAGATAGACTCAATATCATAGCGAGCTTCTACAGCTAGCTCTGTCAAACGAATAGCCTTATAAATCTTCTCTACAGTCTCCTTAAGGTAAGCAAGATTACGTTGCCCGTTTGGAATGACTTTCTCCCAGTCCCATTGGTCAACATAAACCGAGTGAGTCGCATCTAGCGAATCTTCATCCGGGCGAAGAGCCTTCATATGAACAAAGAGACCCTCTCCTTCGCCAAAACCAAAACGAGCCAAGGTATGACGTT
>ERZ772906.545-NODE-545-length-22057-cov-4.350423_pt1 | contig 22057 bp, 20 predicted proteins | sample MGYA00511338_ERZ772906 | MGnify/ENA primary metagenome ERZ772906 (study PRJEB29015, sample SAMEA2738076) | human oral metagenome | biome: human oral; feature: human-associated habitat; material: saliva | place: China | collected 2212 ... | reverse complement strand
ATTCCCTTCAAAATACGCACCGTAATCACATCGGAAGGTTCCTCGACGATAACGGTTTGGAAGCGACGAGCTAGAGCCTTGTCTTTTTCGATTGATTTACGATATTCGTCCATGGTAGAAGCGCCAATTAGATGAATTAGGCCACGTGCGAGGGCGGGCTTCAAGATATTCGCAGCATCCAGGCTACCCTCAGAGGAACCAGCGCCGGTCAAGAGATGAATTTCGTCGATAAAGAGAATAAGATCCTTACTTTCGATGGCTTCGTCGATGATACCCTTAATACGTTCCTCGAAATCACCACGGAATTTAGTGCCGGCAACCACGGAACTGAGATCGATTTGGTAAATTTTCTTACCGATCAGATTACCTGGTACCTCGTTTTTGGCGATACGCGTAGCGAGACCTTCAACAATAGCGGTCTTACCGACACCAGCTTCCCCGATAAGTACGGGATTGGACTTAGTACGACGGGAGAGTACGGTAAGCGCACGTTCAATTTCACGATCGCGACCAATCACAGTATCGAGACGACCTTGACGGGCCAATTCAGTGAGATCGACACCATATTTCGTGAGCCATTTGAGTGGACGTTTGCGCTTAAAATCGTTTTTCTTTTGATCAATCTTGGCTTCTTCGGCCTGTTTTTCGGCAAACTCCTCAATGGTTTTGGATAATTCCGTGAGGTCAATATTGAGACCTTGGAGAATTAAACTGGCGCGAGAATTTGGCTGGCGAATCAGAGCATAAAGTAGGTGCTCGGTGCCAATCAATTTAATCCCCTGCTCTTTCACGAAGTTGGAAGCGAGGCGCAAAGTCAAAACTGCAGCTTCCGAAAGTGACATCATCGCCATATCCGCTCCTGGGACTTCGATGGCGGTATGATTCATCAGTTTTTCAACTTGGTCGAGATTCACATCTTCGTCGGCGAGGAAGCGCGCACCAGTGGAGGTATCCTGTGAAAGAATCCCGAGAAGCAAATGTTCGGTGCTCATGTAGCCGTTATTATAACGTTTAGCATAATAATCGGATTTCTGAAGCGCAAAACGAGCATTCTCGGTCAATTTATTCATTATTTCAGTAAATTCATCTTGCATAATTCTATTGTATAGCAAATATTAGCACTGTCAAGCGATGAGTGCTAATTATTTCCAGTTCCAAGACAGGTTCATGTAATTATTACAAAATTAACAGAGGCGGATTTTAACTTAGGCAGATTTCAGAACTTCAAGACCTGGGAGAGTGCCATGAATTAAGAATTCGAGACTAGCGCCACCACCGGTGGAAACTAAAGAAAAATTAAGTGGAGGCTGATCGGAATATCGGTTTTGTAAGAGGTTTTCTACGAAGCCCGTAGTATCACCACCGCAGATTACGGAAAGATTTTCTGCCAAGTTTTTAGCGCCAATAGATTCGGCAATGATTCTGGAAGCAAAATCAAAAGGTGGTTTTTCGGTAAGACCGAGAGTGCCATTCCAGATAATAGTACGAGATTTTAGCACGAGGTCGATTAGCTGGTCGAGGGATTTCGGACCGATATCGAGTTTAGCGCCGGATTCATCCTCAGTGAAATCCGTAGCGACGGTGATTTGAGGTATATCAGAAGTGAATCCATCGGCAGCGATTTTACCACCAACAAAAATATAATCAGAAAGCGAAGCAAAATGTTCGATGAGAGGAGATTTATCCTTGACCTTAGCCCCACCAATGATTAGCAGTACAGGGTGAAGAGGATTTTCTTGTACCTTTTTTAGATTTTCGATTTCCTGTTCGACAAGTAAACCCATGACGCTCGGAAGTAGACGCGGCAAGGCATCAGTGGAAGCGTGGGCGCGATGTAAAACGCCGAAACCGTCCTGAACAAAACAATCTGGCTGAACAGTATCAAAAATGGCCTCGGCAAAATCTTTTGAATTCTCCTCTTCACCAGGATGAAAACGCAGATTTTCTAATAAAATTACCGTGCCTTCTGGGGCTTCGGAGATTAATTGCTTGGTAGCCTCACCAGTAGTTTCGGGTGCAAAAAAGACTTCGCGTTGCAACAAATGAGAAAGCTCAGCGGCGACTGGTCGTAAGGAAAATTCTGGCATCACTTTTCCCTCTGGACGACCGAGATGAGAAATGATTACCAGTTTTTTCACCTGATGATCTAGAAGATACTGGATAGTGGGAAGAGACTTTTCGATGCGTAAATTATTTTGGATCAGGCCATTTTCGAGCGGCACATTATAATCCGTACGAAGTAAAACGGTTTGATGTTCGGGGTGCAAAAAATGAAGATTGCGATACATGTTTTAATTATACCGCAATCTTCTAATCGTGCTAAAGCTTATAACTAAATACTACGAATTTGAATAGTATCCGTACCGCCAATCACGTTAGGTTGGCCAGAAACAATCACAGCGAGCACTTTGTCTTCACCTGGCTTGGTATTGATGTAGCCAGAAGCTTTGAGCTCTTGAACGAGATCAATGCCATAGTTCTCAGAGAATGGACGTTCGAAACTAGCGTTAGCATAGTTCAAAGCCAATTGGCTAGCCACACGCTTATTCGAAGTCACCGAGATGATTGGGAGATTTGGACGTTCGGCAGAAATTGAGACGGCAGTAGCACCAGAAGCCGTTTCACAAACGATAACATCAGCATGGATTTTTTCAGCAAGACTGACGGCGGCATTGGCCACAGCATTATATTCACGATTTTCACCAGTCACATCCTGGTCAATTGGGTCGACCTTGGAATGGTTCTGAGTGTAAAGGATGATTTGCTTCATTTGCTTGACGGCTTCAATTGGGTATTTACCGTTGGCAGTTTCATCGGAAAGCATGACAGCATCAGCACCTTGAATCACAGCGTTGGCAACGTCAGAAACTTCAGCGCGAGATGGACTTGGATTATCGACCATGGAGCCGAGCATCTGAGTGGCTACGACACAGATTTTACCGTGCTTGCGGCAAAGGCTAATAAGTTTGCGTTGGACGATAGGGACAACTTCATTGCCAGCTTCGACAGCCATGTCACCACGGGCGACCATGATACCATCGGCAGCTTCAACGATAGCTTCCATTTTTTCATCAGTTTCGATAGCTTTTTTGGTTTCAATTTTAGCGATAATTTGAGCGGTAGAACCGAGAGAAACCAAGATTTGACGGAGTCTTTCGACATCATCAGCACTCTGGATGAAGCTCATGGCTACGTAATCAAAATCACGGGTAGCACCAAATTCGATGTCAGCCATATCTTTTTCGGTAATCACATCACCACCGAAGTCGGTATCCGGGAGGTTGAGACCCTTGCGGCTCATAATCGTGCCTTCGTTTTCAACCTTAACCTTGATAGCGGTACCGCTGACGACTTCAGTAACAGTTGAGCGAATTTTACCATCGAAGATGAAGAGCGGTTCACCAACCTTCATGCGCTCAGCGAGATTGTACTGAACTGGGAGAATGTTTGAACCGTCGTGTTCGGTGACGGCATAATCGAGGATCAATTCGTCACCTGGCTTAACTTCGTAATGATTGTCTTTAATGACACCAAGGCGAATCTTAGGACCTTGAAGGTCTTGAAGAATAGCGACGGAGCGGCCTTTTTTCTCGGCAGCTTTTTTAATCCAAGCGATTTGCTCATCGCGTTCTTCGTAACTTCCGTGAGAGAAGTTGAGGCGGCAGCAGTTAACGCCTGCCATGACTAGCTCGGCAATTTTTTCTTCAGTGAAGACGGCTGGACCGATGGTAGCCAAAATTTTAGTTCTTTTATATAGTTTACTCATATCGTTTGATATTATAACATAATTGTGATAATCTTGTGTTTTCGTGGTAAGATAAACATATCTGGGTGTGGCGCAGTTGGTAGCGCGCGCGGTTCGGGACTGCGAGGTCGCCAGTTCGAATCTGGTCACCCAGACCATAAGATTATACCTACCAAACTGGCGGAACGTCCCAAGGGGTAAACGCCAGTTCGAATCTGGTCACCCAGACCATTCAAGGAGGAAAAATAAAGAAAATTTATTTTCTTTATTTGATCGACGCAGAATGGAAAGATTTTGCGATAGCAAAAGCTTACCATGAAATTATATCTACCAAATAAAAAAAGACTGGAACTATTCCAGTCTTTTTGGTTATAAATAATTATTGATCTTTCTTATAGTCGATATCATACCAATCTTTTAGTTTGCGGCGAGACTCTTCATCATTTGTAACTTTATAATTAATAACATCGGTGTTTCGAAGAATTGTACCGTAATGCTTCTCCTCTAATTCTATCACGTAAAATATTTTGGATAGCATTAGGGCATTCATATAAAGTGTCGCTCCCCACATAATAAAAGCTAATACAACGGCAATAACTTTCAAAGTATGTGTTTTAGATTGTGGTTTTACGGTTTTTATTTGTCCCATAATATCGTCCTTTTAATCCTATAATTATCTTATGATTAACGATGGTTTTCATTAATATTATTAAGCATTTCTATCTCTTTTTCGTTCTTAGGGTCGTTTTGGACGCGCAAATTTACTTCACGAATACGAAATTGAATTTGATTAAAATATTTTTGATATTCAACATTTAGTTTGCCAAATGAGTAATCTATTATTAGTATATTACCAATAAAGCTTGCAATCACTAAGATAATGCAGATAATCACAGCAATAAAGAGTCTTTTGTCGTCCTTTATTTGACTTTTGTTGTTTTGTTTAATCATATTGACTCCTTATTAAGATATTTTGAGCAGTTTTACGTCATGCTCAGGACCACAGAGAGATAAAAAAACACTATCTGACATCAGCTTCATAATATCGATGGAATAACCACCCCTTCAAATAAACATCGATATTCTTATGCTTCTTGTCGTCTTCTATAACACCCGTATGCACGTTTTGCGCCCAGTTTTCCTCAGTGCCGCCAATCCCGATGTGAAGACTGTATGGACGACCATAAGTTTCGTATCTCCAATTAGCTATTTGCGAATCACCAGTTCTTTCGATTCTAGCCCAACCAGATTCACCACCATAAACTTCTACCCAGACACCAACTACCGATCTATACCATGTATAATCAGTTATCGTGCCATATGCTGCCATTGATTTAAATGAAATCGGCATAGACAACAGCAAGGTAGTAGCGGAAGCAACAAGAATTTTTCTAGCAATAGAATTTAGCATAGATAACCTCTCTTTCGTAATGTACTAAACTATCTACTAGTTACATGATTAATATAGCATAAACATTTTAGATACTCAATTTTGTTTTAAGCTAAAGTCTACAATTAAAAAAGGACTGATTAAATCCCAGTCCTTTTCCAATTGTAGTCAGTTAGTCTTTTTTGTAGTCGATATTATAATATTCTTTTAATTCATTGCGTGAAGATTCGTCGTTATTGGCCTTCAAGTCCAAGACTTTCACCTGGTGATAAAGAGTATTAAAGTGTGCTTGCTGTAATTTAATTATAGTTCCTACCGCATTTGCTAACATAATGTTTAAGACAATTGTTGCAAGGCTAATTAAAATCAATACGATTAGGCCAATATTTTGCAGCTTCATCGGTGATGGTTCTTTTTTAGATTTTACTTGTGCCATATTTTCCTTTTTGTGTTACAGTTTTGATTTTCTTCCCCGTTACCTGCATTATATTATAGAAAAGTGCTTATGACAAATAAAAATAACCCTGAGAAGTGGGTTATTTTTTAGATTTTTATAGTGACGAGAAATTACTTAGCGTATTCGATAGCGCGAGTTTCGCGAATCACATTCACCTTGATCACACCTGGGTAGCTCATGGTAGCTTCAATTTTTTCGGCAATATCACGAGCTAATTTCAGGGCAGTGAGGTCGTCGATCTGCTTTGGCTCGACAATTACACGAATTTCACGGCCGGCAGAAATGGCGTAAGCCTTATCGATACCATTGAAGCTGGTAGCAATATTTTCTAATTCTTTCATACGTTCGGCGAAATTCTCGGCGGAAATATTACGGGCACCTGGACGAGCAGCGGAAATTGCGTCAACGATTTTCACAATAATAGCTTCGACCGTGGTTGGCTCAATGTCGTTATGATGAGCGGCGATAGCGTGGGTAATTTGATCGGAGAGACCATATTTTTTGGCAAGTTCAGCACCAATTTCAGCGTGCTTACCCTCAATCTTATGAGTGACGGCTTTACCGACATCGTGAAGCAAGGTAGCAGTCTTGGCGACGCGAACATCGGCACCAATTTCTTCGGCAATCATGCCGGCCATGTGTGCCATTTCAATCGAGTGAAGCAAGACGTTTTGACCATAGGAAGTACGGAATTTGAGCTCACCGAGCAAGTGCAAAATTTCGTGCGGAATACCAATCACGCCAACTTCACGTGCAGCGTCTTCACCAGCACGCACAACTTCTTTTTCGATTTCGCGTTCAGCCTTGGCGACGGCATCTTCGATACTCGATGGATTAATACGGCCATCTTTCATCAAACGTTCCAGGGCATATCGTGCGACTTGGCGGCGAATCGGATCGAAGGAAGAAAGTACCACCATACCAGGAGTGTCGTCGACCATAATATCGACACCGGTAGCACGCTGAAGGGCCTGAATATTACGACCTTCCTTACCGATGATGCGACCTTTCATTTCGTCATCTGGCAACTTCAAAGCGGTAACCGTACGATCAGCAGTGACTTCGGAAGACATGCGTTCCATAGCAGTAACTAGTAGAGCCTGGGCGGTTTCGTCGATGTCGCGACGAAGCTCTTTTTGTTCCTTAGTAATTAAACCGACGAGATCATCCTTGATATCTTTTTCGGTCATCTTAATTAATTTTTCTTTCGCATCAAGCTTAGTGAGGCCGGCAATTTTTTCCAACTTTTCTTGCTGTTTGTCGCGAATTTGATGAATTTCAAGCTTCAAATCATCAATTTCACGCTCTTTGTTGGTTAATTTTTCCGAGCGTTTTTCTAACTGATCGAAACGATTGTCGAGTGAGGTTTCACGCTCAGAGAGACGCTTTTCGGTTTGGCGCCAATCTTTACGACGAGCCTCCTCTTCTTGCTGAGATTTGTCAGCAATGCTGCCAGCTTCTTTTTTGGCCTTAAGAACAATGTCGGCAGCCTCATTTTTGGCCTTACGAATAAGATCTTCGGCCTTAGCTTTGCCGCCAGATTCATTCTTTTTGTTATAGACCAGGACAAAACCGGAACCACAAACAAGACCAGCAATAATACTGAGTGCTATCGGAATAAACATTTGACTTCACTTTCTATTTGTCGACGCCAATATCTTCATCATACCGGCAGTTTTACAAAATTAACAAAATTATTTAATAAATCAAAATCCCCCTGTCTTGATTTTATCATAAAGACCGCTCTTATTCGTAGGTTTCGAGAGCAAAAATCATATTGCGAATGATTTGATTGGAAGCAGTTTCAAGACCGAGCTCTGCGCCATCCTTACTACTGATAGTTGGGTCAGTGTAGAAGAAATTATAATCCTTGTAAGTCGTGACCTTGGTGCCAAAACGTTTACCGGTAGAAGCTTCAAAATCACCTTCGGAAACTGGCACACGCACGAGACAGCCTTGCTTGCCGAGATTTTTGGCCGGATCAGCAAATTCCTGTTTTGCTTGGACACCTTTTTGGATGCCATTGAAACAAATTGAATTGCGATATTCGTAAGTATTTAAGACATAGCTCATGGTGGAAATATTATCTGGGACTTTCAATTTGATATTCCAGTCGGAAAGATAAATGTAACCGAGAGTGGTTTTGTAAACTGGAACATCGGCTGGAGTGGAAATTTTCGCCACACCAGAAGATTCTTCGACAGCAGCGATGATTTGAGCTTGGTTCTTAATGGTATTATTCGCAGTAGTGATTTTATCACCTTGAGAAATACCGTAAACCAAACCGATTAAGCTCAAAACGAGGAACAAAACAGCGAGAATACCAAAAACCATCGCCATGGTAGTCATCTTCTTCAAGGCTTTCATAGCAATAAATCGAGGGTCTTTTTCCTTGGCTTCTTTTTCAGCCTTGGCGGCTTCAGCAGATTTTGTCGCATCAGCATTCGGATCCACTACGGTGAATTTTTCCTCAAAATGAGTTGGCGAAGCGACTGGAACATTGAGCTGATTATAGACAATTTCTGGGCCATTATTCATTTCTTGACCTGGATTTTTCTGAGTTTCGGTAGCCTGGTTCAACATGGCAGCATTTTGAATGGATTGATTGATCATGCTCTGGTTAGAATTAGGATTACCATTACGGGCAGCCTGCGTGAAGCCATTTTCACCAAAAGGATTGGAACTGTCATTGGTGTAAAAATTATTGGTATTCTCGGCAGCAAAAATCTGTTCAGCAGAAGCGGCTGGTGAAGTGTAATTATTGGCTTGATATGTATTAGCTGGGGTTGTTTCAGTAACTGGAGTAGACACTGGAGTGGACTGAGGAGTAGAAAAAGTGGCAGAATTATTATTAAAAAGATCAGCTGGGCTAGGGATAGTAGGCTGAGGAGTAGTGATATTTGACTGTTCAGAAGCTGGCTTGGCGAAACTTGGCTGATTGGAACCTGGGCTCACTTGCGGGGTGACAGGATGAGAAAGGCCAGCAGAAAAAGTCACACCACCGATGGTTTGAGGTTTTTGGTTGTTTTGATTTTGACGAAGATCTTGATCCATGAATTTCCTTATATCATATATTATAGCACAAGCGAAATGCGCGGCGGAATGGGAGATTTATTTTTTGGATGGCGTAATATTGGCCGGACGACCGTAGTTCGGTAGAATAATCGGCACCACTTCCCCATCCTGATTTTTCAAAGGAATTTGCAATTGATCAGCCAGAGCATTAACTACGGCAGCACCGATGCGGAGTCCAGTGAAAGAACCTGGACCGGCGAAGAAAGTGATTTCCGTCAGATCCTCCCAGTCGGCCTGATTTTCGACAAGTTTATCATGGATAAAGGTGAAAATTTGCTCGGCTAATTGATTTTTGAGGGGAGCGGAATACTCATTATCGTCGAGTTTTAGGATGGTATTTTCCGTAGAAGTATCGAGATAGAGTTTCATATTAATGCTCCGAAGTAAGATTTTGGGTTAAATTAAGCGTGCGACTACCGTCGTCATTAATGAGGATTTCTAAGCGCAAATGATTGGCGGGGAGAATTTCGCTCACAGTATCTGCCCATTCAATTACCGTAACCGTGTGTGGGTCCTGTAAGTTTTCAAATAAATCTTCCACCATGATGCCTGGATTTTCTAGGCGATAAAAATCATAATGCACAAGTTTCAGGCCTCGAGAATTTTCATAAACTTTTGAAATAGTGAAGGTCGGAGAAGTAATTTCTTCGGTAATTTCGAGACCACGAGCGAGGCCCTTAGTGAAGGTAGTCTTACCAGCTCCAACGTCACCGACTAGTTCAATCACGCAAGGCAAAGCGTCTTGAGATTGCAAAATCTCGCGCATCAAATTTTCCGCGAAGTCAATTACGGCAGCTTCATTTTTTATGGTGAGATTTTTCGTATTCATGTTTATATTATAATTCCCTCCGTTCGAAAATGAAAATTCTTATGCTATAATTTAGCTATGAATATCGATCCACGTGGCGCCAAGCGCATGCACAAAAGGAACGCGACCAAACTTAGTCCCAACTTCAAAAAACTCTCCAATCAAATTCGTCTGGAAACTCTGAGTTCGAAAATTATTCGTGGACTAATGATTGTGGTGGTCCTGATTTCGGTTTGTAGTGTGGGTTTTTCTTTGTTGGTAAAGAAAAATGTGACGGCCGAAGCTTTGGCGGAAAAACAATTTCAAGAATTAGCCAAAAGCTACTATGAGGATTTTTTCTATGATAATTTTGTGAATAGTCATAAGGATGAAATGACCGCCAAGGGTGCGGAATTTGTATTTAAGCCATATCTAAAAACTGGTTTTCCGATGGTAAAACTGCGTAGGCTGCTGAGCTATAGCGATGAAAATAATTTGGATAAGCGCATTTATTTTGAACATAAAAAATTAACTTGCAACAAAGACTTGTCTTCGGTGACGTTCAAGCCGCATGCCCCATTCGGTAAAACCGACTACACTATGGATCCGATTTTAAGCTGCGAAAAAGTTGAAAATTAAACTTCGAGATTTTTAAAAATTAGAGTTGCCGATTTTTTTAAATCTGTTATAATAGAAAAGTACATTTCGGAATTGGTCTCTTAGTATAACGGTTAGTACAACGGGTTTTCATCCCGTCAACGCGGGTTCGACTCCCGCAGAGATCACCATAAATATAAAAAGCACCGTGAGGTGGTTTTTTTATTTATGATATTTGCCGGAGGCGAACCTTTAGGTTCGGTCTTTCAAGGAGAGAGTTAAAAAGTAGAATTTATTCTGCTTTTTAATAATCGACGCAGAAAGAAAATGCGAAGCATTACTCCCGCAGAAATAATATCAAGGATAATTATCTAGACCAGAAACTATTCTCCGAAAGATTTAGAGAGCTACCTGAACCATTGTCGGCCTGCTTCTTTTTAGCGGCAGAGTCCTTGGCAGAAAGAATATTCTCGCACATGGAGACTTTTTGATTGCTTTCCTCGTTACAAATATCTTCCGTGCGTAAACGATTAATCACTAGCGTAGTAGTGTAATAACCGAGACTATTGGAGGCCGTGACTTTCACGATATTTTCACCGTATTTCAGAGAAAAACCTGGGCCAAAAAGCGTCGAATCGGAATCAGTCGGGAGATTATTTCTTTGGTATTTTTGTCCATCCAGTTCGACGGTCCAAGTGAGGTCGAGATGCTTATTTTCGGCCGCATGATTGGTGACATCAAAATGAATTTTGCCATTACTCTCAAGAAAATTCGGCGAGTGGGGCGAATAATTTTTATCAGTGACAGTGAGGTGAATCTGGCCGTTCTTCTCTTCCCTGCGATAGAAGTCATTTTCCACGGAGCGATCAACCCAAATATTGATACCAAAGGGCGATTCGGCCTGATTATACCAACCGAAAAAGCCGCCGTGGACTAAAATTGCCGCGATGAAGAGCACCACCATGCCGCCATTCATGGCAAAATTAAAGATAGCAGGGTTGTTTTTCTTATTCAAAAATCCAGCAATCGGAAAGAAAATAAAAAGAATAATCAGAATACCGAGCGGAATATAAAGCACCAGTCCGAGTAAGATAAATGAAATCCAAAACCACATATGTTTATTATGCCATAAAAACCAAAAACTTGATAGAAGCTTATGGCTATTTCGAATGAGCCAACAAAAAGTACCCCGGTGGGGTACTTTTATGTTAACGATTAGCGAGTATATTTTTCGTTCAAATCTTCGTAATCGTAAGTCTCAGCTTCGGTAAACCAGAGTGCGACTTCTTGCTTGGCTTCTTCGAGATTGCTAGAAGCGTGAACTAGGTTAGGCACTGGACGACCGTGAGAATTGGCGTGACCGAAACTCATGTGCGAGAAATCACCACGAATGGTACCCATCTCGGCGGATTTTGGCTCAGTGGAACCAACAATCTTGCGAACCAAAGCGACGGCTTCGATACCTTCAAGACACATCGCGATAATTGGGCCACTCATCATGTAATCGAGATTGTAACGATAAGTTTCTTCACCACGACGAGAAATCAACTTGCCGATACCTTCATAATGTTGCTTAAATAATTCCTGATCTGGGCTGACCATTTTCATACCGACAATTTTGAGACCAACGCGCTCAAATCTTTGTAAAATTTCACCGACGATACCACGTTGAACGGCATCCGGCTTCAAAATTACCAAAGTACGTTCAATATAATCTGTTCTTGTGTTTTCGTCCATGTTTTCTCCCTTATAAAATCTTGATATTTCCCCCAGTATATCACAATTTCAGAGGTTACTCACAACGAACTGAGTTTATCAATTCGCGACAACCGCCGGCACGGAAATTGTAATTTTCTTCGTAAGTTTTACGAATGACTTCATACAATTCTTCGAACTTAGCATAAACCTTGGCGAGGTCGACAAATTTTAGAGGAAATTCGGTGAGCAAATTTGGGCGCTCATTGCGTTCAAAATCATTGAAGGCATTTTTCGCATCATCCGCAGCGCGACGCATTTCCACAAAATCCACCGAACCGTCATCTTTACTGGAAGAGTGTAGCCAACGATAGGTTGCTTCATTAGCCTGAGCCTTGAGGGTGGCCCATTTTTCACCATAATCTTTTAGGCGCTGATTGCCAGATTCACGCAGGATTTTGGTAGCATTAAGAATATCAGCTTCGGTCCAGTCGGAAGTTTTATTACCTTCGATCACACTCCATTTATGCCAAACCGCGTAGAGGTCGAGAGCTTTATTAATATCCTCATCACCACCATTTGTGGCGTTAAAAACTGTACGGAAGGCATCAAATTTGCGACCAATCTCTGGATCTTTCAGAACGCCGGCAGAATCGCCAAGCTTAGTGACCAAATTACTGTCGATACCGGCCATATTTTGCTTACAATCTTCGATATATTTCTGATAAATCTCATTAGAAGTGGCGGAATTCGAAGCGTATTCAGAGATTTTGTTACAGCTAACATCGCCACGAATTTTAGTAATTTGATTTTTAATTTCTTTCGCCGTGGAATAAGTCACAGAATAATCCGTCTTAAACGCTCCGGTGGCCTGGCCGATAATGGTGACGAGAATAGCTAAAACAATGAGACTAGCAGGAGCGGCAATCATGATAATTTTTTGGCGCTTGGTGGCATGAGTGAAAAAATCTTTGGCGCGCTGGATCAGATTGAGTTTGGTACGCTCTTTTTTGACCGGAGCTTCGGGAGCGGCATTAGGGCCGACGCCGGCTGGAAAACCGTTCGAAAGCACATCGCCAGAAGTTGGAGCTTTTTCTTCAATCACCACAGAACTACCAGAAGTTGGTTCATACTCGACACGCTTCCCTACCATATCAATTTGACTTTTGACAACCGTTTCATCATATTGGATTTGTTTGGCATTTTGGTTATTTTGGTCGCTAAAGAGTTCGCTTACAGAATCAGTTTTATCCATAATCACATTATAGCATAAGGTGTTATAATTACTCTTATGGATATTTCTGAATTAGTGGCAGATTTTTTGGAATCACTGGAAATTGAAAAAGGTCGTTCAACGAAAACCGTAGAAAACTATGGGCTTTACTTGGCACGATTTATTGATCTAATTACCGAAGATTTCGAAGGTCAAGAAATGATTAAACCTTCCGATATTACACCGGAGATTTTACGCCGTTTCCGTTTGAAGTTAAATCGGTTTTCGGATAATCAAAACAAGGAGCGTTTATCGGCGCTAACTCAGAGCTACCACTTGATTGCGCTGCGTGGATTTTTCAAATATTTAGCCAAGCGTGGAATTAAAAGCTTAGATCCTTCCCTAATTGATTTACCACGAGCCGCCAAAAAGCAGGTAACTTTTTTACACTTCGATGAAATCGAAAGATTGCTAGCAGAAATTCCACTAGATACCGAATCGGGACTAAGAGACCGCGCGATTATTGAATTACTGTTTTCTGGCGGACTACGTGTATCGGAACTTTGTAGCTTGAATCGCGATTCGATTAATTTGGAACGCCGAGAATTTATGGTGCGCGGTAAAGGCAAAAAAGACCGACCGATTTTTATTGATAAATCTACGGCGGAATGTATCGAAGATTACTTGAATATGCGAACCGATACTTTGCCTGCACTGTTCCTAAATAATTCTGCGAATCAACAAATTCCATCTACGAGTGGTGATTTTCGCAGATTAACACCACGTTCAATCGAGCGAATTGTACAAAAATATACGAGGCTGGCCGGGATTACTAAACATGTGACGCCACACACGATGCGCCATAGTTTTGCGACTGATCTTTTGATGAACGGGGCGGATATTCGTTCAGTGCAAAGTTTGCTGGGGCATGCGAATATTTCGACTACACAAATTTATACCCACATCACCGATCCACACCTAAAAGAAGTGCACGAAAAATTCCATAGTGAATCGGAAGATTAGTAAGTAGGAAAAATCTTACAACAGATTAAAAGACTAAGGTAAAAAATCTACAGTAAATCAGAAGATTAGTGATTAGGAAAAAACTCTGCAGTAACTCAGAAGATTAGTAAACCAGAAAAATGATGCGCAAAATTTCACTTTGGAAAAGCAGCGTAATCATACAAGCTAGAATAATGTAGGGGGCGAAGCCGAAAGGTTGACGGTTTTTAGGATTTTTCAACATCCGATAATTAAAGATAGCAGCCAGTAGATTGGAAAGACCGAGTTCGATGACACCGAGCTCCCATCGCCCGAGTAAAAGTGCGACAGAAATTAAAAGGATAAAATCGCCGCCACCAACTAAGGTTTCTTTCGAGAATTTATAGAGTACAAAGTAGATGCCAGGTAAAACCAACATAGTGCCTAGAAAACGCGAAAGATCACGCAGTATATATTGCCAAATATCTTGCAGGTGCAGAGAATTTTTCACTAATATGACTTCATTACCACGGGTTTCAATTAATAAATTGAGTCCGTATTTAGTATATAAGTTAAAGAGAAAATAAATTCCAGACAAAATAATCAGAAGGTGGAGTAGATTAACTGGTAGTTGCAACCATTTTTTATCATAAATCAGTAATATCCACATAATAGTAAAAATCGCAAAGAGAAGCAGAAGCTTGATAACTTCAAAAATAACTAGAGGTGCCGAATTAAGTGGACCAGTGTGTTGCAGAATTTGTTGGATTAATGAGCCAGTGCGAAAAGAAAAGCCGGCAAAAATCAAAGCCATGGTGATTTCGGAAAAAAATTCAATCAGGCCAATTTTGGTTTTACATTTTTTACATTTACCGCCGAGAAAAAGCCAAGAAAAAATTGGGATTAATTCAAGACGACTGAGACGATGACCACAATGTAGACACACGGAGCGATTCCCTAGTTTCCTACCTTCTGAGTGCAGGCGAAGACGCCAAGCTTGACAGCAAGCAAAAGAGCCGAGAATGGCACCGAAAATTGCGCCGAAAATTAGAAAAATCCACTGAAGTTCAAACATTTTATAAATTTCCCGATAATGGTTTAGCTTTATTTTAGCATAAACCTCTTGAATTTTTGGTACGTAAAGCTTATGATTGGGTTATAGATAAACAAAGTCTCAGAAAGGAACAGACATATGTTTAAGCAAAATAAAAATTTTAAACATGGGTTTACCATCATCGAAGTGGTGCTCGTTTTGGCGGTCGCAGCAATGATCTTCCTCATGGTCTTTATTGCACTCCCTGCAATGCAAATCATGCAAAGAGATACTGCACGTGCTAACGACGTAAACCGTATCACCACCCAATTAAACTCATATCAATCTAACAATAACCAAAAAATTCCTAGCTTGGATAAAGATGCCTACGTGAGTGGTCACACAGATGTCGATAATGACGTCTTCAAAGCCGCCGAACGTACTTCCTGGGCTTATTTCTATGATGCATATCTAATCGGAACTGATACCAAGCAGAAATTCTCTGACCCAGATGGTCAACCATATAGCTTGGAGATTAGCTCCTGCAAGGCAGCTGATAGCTACGATCCAGAATCCAAGGAATGTAAGAATGGTCAACGCACTCACTACACCTTCACTCAACAATCTGAAGGTACCGAAGATAACACTTCAAACGACCGTTACGCATCCAAGGGTAATGCTGGTCACACTGTGAGTATTGTGGTGAACTCTTCCTGTGATGGTGAAACTGCCGTCCACTCTACTGGTGGTAACAAAGTTTCCGTCCTTTACAAGCGTGAAGGTGGTGGTGTAATCTGCCGCTCAATCTAATTTAGCTTGAATCAGAAAATCTCCCAGCGATGGGAGATTTTTTATATGATTTTACCATTTAATTTCTTGAAGGTGATGAGATTTGAGAAATTGATTAGCCTGAGAAAATGGTTTGGAGCCAAAAAATCCGCGATAGGCTGAAAGCGGCGAGGGGTGAGCTGATTGTAGAACTAGGTGCCTCGATTGGTCGATAAACTTGGCTTTAGTCTGAGTATCAGAACCCCAGAGAATAAATACGGCGTGCGGGAGTTTGGTGCTAAGCATCTTTACACAATCTTCCGTAATTTGCTCCCAGCCGATTTGACGGTGTGAGCCGGCATGGCCTTTTTCGACGGTTAACACATTATTGAGGAGAAAGACCCCTTGTTCGAGCCATGGCGTGAGGTCGCCGTTTTGGATAATAGTTTGACCAAGGTCAGATTTTACCTCTTTTAAAATATTTCGGAGACTGGGAGCGAGCTTAGGGGTTTGCACCGAAAAAGCCAAACCATCTGCCACACCTGGGGTGTGATAGGGGTCTTGACCAAGAATCACTACCTTAATCTTTTCGAGAGGTAACTGGAAAACTCTAAAAATCTGTGCAGGAGCGGGATAGATTTCTTGGTAGCCTGACGAGTCTGAATTAAAAAAATCTAGCAAGGAGTCGAATTTTCCGGATGCAAGCTCAGCCTGAAAAAACTCACGAAATTCTGGCGACAAATCGGTTGAGGCAAGGAGTTCCGTGAGATTAATTCTAGTCATATTATTCTGCTTCTTCGGAAAATTGGGAATTATAAAGCTCGGCATAGAAACCGTTAAGTTTCATTAGTTCATCGTGATTACCATGCTCGACAATATTTCCCTCTTTTATCACGAGGATAACGTCGGCATTACGAATAGTCGAAAGACGGTGTGCGATGACGAAGGAAGTGCGACCTTCGGTGAGCTTATCAAAAGCGCGCTGAATAATTTGTTCGGTGCGCGTATCAACATTAGAAGTGGCCTCATCTAAAATCATCATTTTCGGATTAGTAATAATTGCCCGGGTGATAGTGAGGAGCTGTTTTTCACCAGCGGAAATATTATCAGAATCTTCGGAAATTTTAGTTTCATAACCATCTGGCAGAGACTTAATGAAATGATCCACACCAGTCATTTTAGCGGCGGCTTCAACTTGTTCGAAAGTAACATTAGAGGCACCGTATTTAAGGTTTTCTAAGATGGTACCGGAAAATAGCCAAGTATCCTGAAGTACCATACCGAAGAGACTACGCACTTCACTGCGCTTCATTTGCTTGGTCGAGACACCGTCGATTTTAATCTCGCCACTCTGAATATCATAGAAGCGCATTAAGAGACTGACAATCGTAGTCTTACCGGCACCGGTCGGACCAACGATGGCTACTTGCATACCAGGTTCGATTTTAATAGAAAAATCCTTAATAATTGGCTTCACACCGTCGTAGCTAAAGTTGACATGAGAGAATTCCACTTCACCACGGAATTTACCATCCTTGGTGATAGCTTTAAATTGACTAGTAAAATCTTCAGCATCTTCTTCCAGTTCTTCGAGAAAGTTAAAAACGCGGTCAGCGGCAGCCAAGGTTTGCTGAATAGTAGAAGAAAGCTGCGCAGTATCAGCAATTGGCTGAGTGAAACGACTAACATACTGCAAGAATGCCAGAATACTACCAACAGTGAGAGCACCAATTAGAGCATAGTAGCCACCGAGCAGACAAATTCCAACAAAAGCTAAATCGAGAAAAAGGTGGGTGATAGGGTAAGTGAGTGAACCATAAAACTCACCCTTAAAAGTCTCCTGATAAAGTTTTTCATTGACAGTAGCAAAATCTTGTTTGGATTTTTCCGCGTGATTATTAGCCTTGATGATGAGTTGGCCACCATAATTTTCTTCGATTTCAGAGTTTAATTTACCGAGAGTTTTGCGTTGCTTTTTGTAATATTCTGAACCCTTCTTTACAACTTTAGAAACGGCAAGCATGGAAATAGGCACGACAATGACAGAGACGGCAGACATAGGAATGGAGATATAAATCATCATGCCAAGGTAACCAACCAGAAGCGTAATGTTAGTAATAATTTGAGAAAGGGTTTGAGAAAGCGAAGAAGCGATAGTCTCCACATCGTTAGTCATAATCGACATAGTGTCACCGTTTTGAGTTTTATCAAAATAGGACATTGGCAAACGCGAAAACTTAGATAGAATTTGGCGCTTCATTTCTTTGGCATATTTAGCCGAAATAACTGCGGCAACATAGCCCTCAACATAACTGATAGTAGCAGAGATAAGGTAGAGACCAACCAGGATTAAAAGTAGTGAGCTAATACGAGCGAAATTAATTTCCTGACCAGCACGCAAAGCGTCAAAAGCTTCAGTAGTAATGAGACCCAGAAGATATGGACCGGCCACTACAAGTCCGGCCGACATTAGAGCAAGCAGCGCCGAGCCGAGCAAACCAAAACGATATTTTTTCACAGAAGCGAGGAAGCGTTTAATAGTCTGTTTGGATGCTCGAATAGTTTTCTTTTTTTCGTTTTTTAAATTTTTAGACATATTATTTTCCCTCCTTAGCCTGGCGCATTTCATCCGCAAATTCTTCTTCCGAGAATTGAGACTTCGCGATTTCTTGGTAAACCTTACATTTTTTCAAGAGTTCCAAATGAGTCCCTTTTCCTACCATCTTTCCCTGATCGAGAACAATAATTTGCTCAGCTTCTTTAATCGTACTAATACGTTGAGCAACAATAAGTACTACGGTATCTTTAATCTCTGTTTTCAAATCTTCACGTAATTTTTTGTCGGTTTTCATATCAAGAGCCGAAAAGGCATCATCGAAAATCAAAATTTCAGGTTGCTTAGCTAAAGCACGAGCGATGGCGAGACGCTGCCTTTGACCACCGGAAACATTGGTACCACCTTGAGAAATTGGCGCATCGTATTGATCTTTTAGCTTAGTGACAAATTCTTCAGCTTGAGCAATTTTAGCGGCATGGCGCATACGCGCATCAAGTTCCGATTTTTTAAGATTTTCGACACCGTAAAGAATGTTGCTCCGCACGGTGCCAGTGAAGAGATAACCACGCTGCGGAACGTAACCGATTTTATCCATAAGGGCATTTTCAGTATATTCCTTAATATTGAGGTCATTAATTAAAACTTCACCTTCAGTAGCGTCGAAGAAACGTGGCACGAGATTAATTAAGGTGGACTTACCAGAACCGGTGGAACCAATGAAGGCGGTAGTTTGCCCAGCTTTAGCCACAAAAGAAATATCCTCGATGATGGCTTCAGATTTTTTGCCATAAGAAAAAGTTACATGCTTAAATTCCACGGAAGGAACCTCACTAGGCGTTTCGGTGATTTGGTCCTTAAAAGTGATTTGACTCTTAGTTTCAAGGACTTCAGAGATACGTTTACTTGAAACATTACCGCGAGGGATCATAACAAAGAGAAAAGTTAAGAAGAGGAAGGACATGAGAACCTGCGCAGAATATTGCGAAAAAGCAAGCATGCGACCAAGATAACTCATATCAGTATGAAGATTAGAAACACCAATGAAGATAATGAGGACGGCGGAAAGATTAAAAACTAGATTCACTACTGGCTGCTGAAAAGCCATAACTTTGGAGATATAAATATCCGTGTTTTTTAACTTTTCGTTGCTGCGCTCAAATTTATTTTCTTCATACTTCTGCTTATTGAGTGCGCGAATCACCTTGATGCCGGTGAGATTTTCACGCGTAATGGAATTGATTTTATCCAAGATTTTTTGGTAGACCTTAAATTTTGGAATGGCAAGACTGATTAAAATCGCCGCCTGAATAAAGAGAATGGCGACCGAAACGGCAATAATCCAAGTCATATTCGGGGCAGTGCGGAAAGCCTGAATGATTGCCCCGATTGCCATAAATGGCACACGAACCATCATAGTAAGACTCATAATCAGAGTGCGTTGGACGGTCCAGATATCGGCGGTGGTACGAGTAATGAGTGAGGCAGTAGAGAACTTTTCGATGTCAGCAAAAGAGAGCGACATTACTTTAGCAAAAACGTCCTTACGCATATCCATAGCGACACGACTACTGACCTTGGCGGAAAAATAAGACGAAACGATACTACCAAGTGAGCCAAGCGCGGTAATACCAAGCATGAATAGACCGGTTTGAAAAATAAAGCTCATATTAGATTCGGCTACACCCTTATTCATAATATCTGAACTTAGGGCAGGCAGCTCAAGGGCGGTATAAACCTGTAGTGCGACGCCTAAGACAATTAAAAGGCATTGCCAAAAATAAGGTTTTAAATATTTGATAGATTTTAGCATGTTTGTTCCTTCTGAATAAATAATTATAACAAAAAAATCAGATTAATTAAAGAATGTCGCATACCTCGTTCCAGAGACACTCAAGGGGAAGAATGTCGCATGCCTTTTATCGGACCGCTCAAGGGGTGAGAATGCCACATGCCTCGTTCCGGAGACGCTCTAAGGAAAGAATGTCGCATGCCTTTTATCGGACCGCTCAAGGGTGAGAGAACGCCGCATGCCTCATTCCGGAGACACTCAAGGCCGTTCGGCCAAGCTTATGCTCCGTCAGAGGCAAGCGGCATTCTCTTTTATAAACCCATAAAAACAGGCTAATTGTAATATTTAACATACGGAAACTACTAAATTATGTTTTTCTAGTGAAGTAACCCTGCACACCCAGTCGATCCACGCGAAGCCAGGTTTTATCCGCCGTGGATGGATTAGGAAGATATGAACCGTTACCGCCCCGGAGTTTCTTGCGGTTCTTAAACATATCTGAAAATTCTGCAAGTTTAGATGTATTAAAATCATTATTCACATATATTTTTTCCAGTTTATCATTATACTCATATCCATTTGGAAGTAAGAACATCTGATTCATTTTTGTCACATTGGAAGTGTCAAAATTGGAAATATCGAGCGAAGTAAGATTAAGCATTTCAGAAAACATATCACTCATATCCGTCACCTTGGAAGTGTCGAAGTTGGAGAGATCGAGACTAATGAGATTTGGAACATAAGAGAACATATGATTCATATTTATCACCTTGGAAGTGTCAAAACTGAAAAGATTAAGGGTAGTGAGATTGGTCGCACCATTAAACATATAGCTCATATTTGTCACCTTGGAAGTGTCGAAGTTGGAGAGATTAAGCGTAGCGAGTTTAGGCATGACAGCAAACATATAGCTCATATCCGTCACATTGGATGTGTTGAAGTTAGAGAGATTAAGCGTAGTGAGATTAGACATAACATTAAACATAGCGTGCATATTCGTCACCTTGGAAGTGTCAAAGTTAGAGAGATTAAGTGTAGTGAGATTAGACATACCCCTAAACATCCAATTCATATCTGTAACCTGAGAAGTATTGAAACTCGATAAATTAAGACTAGTGAGACTAGACATGTCAGCAAACATAAAACTCATATCTGTCACCTTGGAAGTGTCGAAATTGGAGAGATTAAGTGTAGTGAGATTAGACATACCATCAAACATAGCGTGCATATTCGTCACCTTGGAAGTGTCGAAGTTGGAGAGATTAAGTGTAGTGAGATTAGACATACCCTTAAACATCCAACTCATATCTGTAACCTGAGAAGTATTGAAACTCGATAAATTAAGACTAGTGAGATTAGACATACCACTAAACATAGTCCACATTTTTGTCACCTTAGAAGTGTCGAAATTGGAGAGATTAAGTGTAGTGAGATTAGACATACCATTAAACATAGCGTACATATTCGTCACCTTGGAAGTGTCAAAGTTAGAGAGATCAAGTTCTAAGATGTTTCTGATTTTTTGTTCATCAAGTCTTGAATAGAACATCCTACCGCTATCCGTATTTAAGTAAACTTTCTCGGTTTCAGCGTAATAATAAGCTGTTTTATCGGTCGGATCTAACCAAAGTTTAATTTCATAATCAGATTCCTCATCTTCAATATTCACTGCATTCATGGAAGCGGTTGGCACTACGGTACTCTTCTTAAAATACTTAATTTCACTCGTCGCGGTTACAAGAGATTTTAATTTTGTATTAAAATCAGGACCTTCGGTCATGATGGCGATATGGTCATAATTATTAGTTAGAATTGAAAATATTAGTTTATTTGAATATCTGCCACTTTCAAGATTATCAGCTAATTTCATGCCAATACTAAGCTGGTTCGATTCGTTGCCGTTGGTCTTTCCAGTAGTCTGCAAGATTTGTGCTGGGGTAGAGAGAGCTGGAATCGGTGCATAGTTTGAA
>ERZ772906.540-NODE-540-length-22121-cov-3.034351_pt1 | contig 22121 bp, 19 predicted proteins | sample MGYA00511338_ERZ772906 | MGnify/ENA primary metagenome ERZ772906 (study PRJEB29015, sample SAMEA2738076) | human oral metagenome | biome: human oral; feature: human-associated habitat; material: saliva | place: China | collected 2212 ... | reverse complement strand
TGGGCACGCTCTTCCTGGGAGTCGAGGGCCTTGACGAGAGAGGTACCTACGCCCAGCACGACGGCGAGGCCGCCGTCAACGCCGCCCTGGTCGAGGCCGCCCAACGCGTCGTCGTCGTGTGCGACAGCTCCAAGCTCGGTTCCACCGCCTTCGCCCTCATCTGCCCCACCAGCTCGATCGACGTGGTCATCACCGACGACGGCGCCCCCGCCGACCAGGTCGAGGTCCTGCGTCGGGCGGGAGCCGAGGTACAGCTGGTCTAACCTCCGAGAAACCTGAGAGCTTTCTCATCCACCCCTAATCGTCATCTTCTTCTGACCGGTCAGGATCGTTTCAGAACGATCCAGAACCAACACCGGGAGAAGAGAGACCATCATGACGAGCGCTCCCCTACGTGTGGCCCTCTACAGCCACGACGCCAAGGGGCTGGGGCACCTTCGCCGCAACCTCGCTCTGGCCCATCACCTGGCCCGGGCACTGCCGGGGCTCACCGGCCGCGACGTCACCGGCCTGGTCATCACCGGGCTGGCTCCGGGACAGGAGCACCGGCTTCCTGACGGTTTCGACTGGCTGGTACTGCCGGGGGTCAAGAAGGCGAAGGGCGTCTACCTGCCTCAGTACCTGCGTATCACCCGTGAGGACCTGGGCCTGGTCCGCAGCGCTCTGCTGTCCGGTGTCCTGACGACCTTCACCCCGGACCTGCTCATCATCGACCGTCATCCCTTCGGGGTGCACCAGGAGCTGCGCGAGCCCCTGGCACGTCTACGTCAGGCGAGCCCCGGCTCGCGCGTGGTGCTCGGCCTGCGCGAGGTCCTGGACGCACCCGTGACCGTGCAGCGCGAGTGGGAGGAGCTCGGCGAGGCCGACACGCTGCGGCGGCTCATCGACGAGGTCTGGGTCTACGGGGACGACTCGGTCCACGACCTGAGCGCTACTGGTGAGGCTCCGACGGCGCTTGAGGAGCGGATGCGCTACACCGGTTACCTCGCCCATGGCCGCGATGCCGCAGAAGCCACTCACGGTTCCGAGGCGTCAGAAGCCCTGGCCGGCAACGCCGAGGCTGCCGGAACCTTCATCCTGACCACCGCCGGTGGCGGCTCCGACGGCATCAACCTGCTGCGTGCCGCCGCGCAGGTACGCGTCCCTGACGGCTACCGGCATGTCGTGGTCACCGGCCCCCAGCTCGACGCCGCCCTGTTCCACCAGGTCGCTCAGGCGGCCGGTCCCCGCACCGTCGTGCGCCGGTCCTGGCCGGGAATGAGTCGCCACATCCAGCAGGCCGCTGCGGTCATCGCGATGGCCGGCTACAACACGGTCACCGAGATCCTCGCCTCCGAGACCCCGGCCCTCCTCGTCCCGCGCGAGACGCCTCGCCTGGAGCAGTTCATCCGGGCCTCCGGCCTGAAGAAGGCGGGCGCCGTCGACCTCCTGAGAGTCACGGATCTGAGTGCCACGGCACTGGAGGACCGGCTCTCCGAGCTGCTGGGCGACCAGGAGGCCTCCCGTCGCCAGCTGACGGGGCGACGTCGTCTGCGCCTGGACGGCCTGGCCACAGTCCCCCTGCTCGCCGCCGAGCTCTTGGACGACACAAACAACGCTCCCACCACATGTCTGACTCACCTCACCAGCCACGCCACCAGCCTCACCAGGATGGAGATCCCCGCATGAATCCCTCACTCGACACCCCCCAGGGCGGTCCCCGTATCGGATACGTCCTCAAGGTCTACCCCCGCTTCTCGGAGACCTTCATCGTCACCGAGATCCTGGCCCGCGAGGCCCAGGGCGAGGACCTGAGCATCTACGCGCTGCGCCCTACCACGGACTCGCGCTTCCACCCCGAGATCGCCCGGGTGGCCGCCCGGGTCAACTGGGTGGGCCGGCCGGTACGGGCCATCGACATGTGGAGCCGGCTCACCGACGGCCTGACCCGCCAGGACGACCGCGAGCGCTTCGCCGCCATCATGCCGGTGCTGGCCGACCTTCCCGGTGACGAGGTGGCTCAGGGCGTGGAGCTGGCTCGTCAGGCGCGCAGGGACTCCATCACGCACCTGCACGCGCACTTCGCGTCCCTGGCGGGCCGGGTCGCATGGATCGCCTCGGCCCTGACCGGCATCCCCTACACCGTGACCACCCACGCCAAGGACATCTTCCACGAGTCGGTGGACCCGGTGTGGCTGCGCCGGATCTGCGCCGATGCCCAGCGGGTCATCGCCATCAGCCGTTACAACGAGGACTACCTGAAAACCGTGCTGGCGGGCACGGGGGCCACGGTGTCGCTGCGCTACAACGCCATCGAGCTGGACCGCTTCTCCTACCGGGCCCCGCAGCCGGTGGCGTCCGGGAGGAGCGGACCGCTTCGGGTGTGCGCCGTGGGCCGCCTGGTGCCCAAGAAGGGCTTCGCCGACCTGGTCGAGGCGGTGAGGATACTGGTGAGCTCTGGTATCGACGTCGAGGTGGAGCTGGCCGGTGACGGCGATGAGCGTGAGCGCCTGACCGAACAGATCGAGCGCCTGAGACTGGCCGACAGGATCCGTCTGCTGGGTCCGCTCACGCAGGCGGAGGTGCGCGAGCTGCTGGCGCGCTCGGACGTGTTCGCGGCGCCCTGCATCGAGGCGGCCGACGGCAATATCGACGGTCTGCCCACGGTAGTCCTGGAGGCGATGGCCTGCGGGACGCCGGTGGTGGCCACCGCGGTGTCGGGACTTCCTGAGGTGGTTCACGACGGCGTCACCGGGATCCTTCTGCCCCCGGGCGACCCGGCCTCACTGGCCGTGGCCCTGCGCGGGATCGCGCTGGGAGAGGTGGACACCGTCTCGCTGTCCCGCGGTGCGCGAGCACTGATCGAGGAGCAGTTCGACTCCCGGGCCCAGGCCGCGGTCCTGGCCGCCTGGCAGTCGGGTCCCGTCCCCGCTGCCGGCATGCACCTGGCCGATCAGGAAGGAGCCGCCTGATGCGCATCGCCTACATCTGCTGCGACCCGGGCATCCCGGTGTTCGGGACCAAGGGCGCCTCGGTGCACATCCAGGAGGTCGTCCGCGAGCTGCGATCCATCGGCCATGAGGTGGCCCTGTACGCCGTGCGCTCCGGAAAGCACGTTCCCGACGACCTCACCGACCTCGAGCTGCACCTGGAGGCCGTGGCCGACGTCGAGCCCGCCGAGCGGGAGCAGGCGCAGGCGCACGCCGCGGAGCGGATCGTCTCCCGGGTGATCGCCGACGGCGCCGACCTGGTCTACGAGCGCTACTCCCTGTTCTCCACGGCTCTGGCCGACATCACGGCGGCCACCGGGGTGCCAGGGGTCCTGGAGGTCAATGCTCCGCTGATTGACGAGCAGCGTCGTCACCGCTCGCTGGTGGATGCCTCCGGCGCCGAGCAGGTGCTGCGCCACCAGGTCGGGGCGGCCCAGGTCACGGTGTGCGTCTCGGACCCGGTGGCCGACTGGGTTCGCCGTCGCACCGCCGATATGCCGGACGCCGAGGCTGTTGCCGCCCGAATCCACACGGTTCCCAACGGCGTGAGCGTGCGCCGCATCCAGCCTCAGCCGGCCGATCCCGACCGGGTGGTCGTCACCTTCGTGGGGACGCTCAAGCCCTGGCACGGGGTGGCCGACCTCATCACGGCGGCGGCCCTGGCTCGTCAGCAGTGGAGCCTGCGGATCATCGGCGACGGACCCGAGATGGACGCGCTCCGTGCGCAGGCCGAGCGCCTGGGGGTGGAGGCGGACTTCCGGGGGGCGGTCTCTCCTGAGGAGATCCCCGCCCACATGGCGGGTTCGGCGATCGGGGTGGCCCCTTATCCGGATCTGGGGGGCCTGGAGCAGCAGTACTTCTCCCCCATGAAGGTCCTGGAGTACCTGGCCGCGGGGCTGGCGGTCGTGGCCTCCGACGTCGGGCAGATCCCTCAGCTGCTCGAGGAGGGCTCGCAGCGCCACGGCGTGCTCGTGGCGCCCTCGGACCCCACGGCGCTGGCCGCGGCCCTGGATGATCTGGCGGCCTCGCCCCAGCGGCGGGCCCGGATGGGGCGCAGTGGGCGTCTCCTGGCCGAGGAGCGCCACTCCTGGAATCGGGTCGTCACCCGGATCCTGGGGCTGGCCGGCGTCGCTGAGGGTGGTGTGCGGTAATGGCTCCGCTTCCTCGTCGTCACGGGCGCAGCCGGATGCGCCACTCCCCCATGCGGCAGACCCTGCGGCTGGTGGGCCCTGATGCCGCGCCGCAGTGGCGTCTCATGGCGGGTGGCACAGCAGTGCTTCTGGCGGAGGTGGTCTTCCGGGTGCTGGAGCCCTGGCCGCTGAAGATCGCCATCGACTCACTGGTGGCGGCGCTGGGCCGCCACACGGGCAGCGCCCCCGCCACGGTCTCCTCGCTGGTGGGGCTCGGTATCGCCCTGCTGGTGATCGTGGCCGGCCGGGCGGTGTGCAACTACCTGGCCACCGTGGCCTTCGCCCTGGTGGGCTCGCGTACGGCGGCCTCCCTGCGCAGCCGGGCCTTCCACCACGTCCAGGGCCTGTCCCAGCAGTTCCACGCCCGCAACCGCAGCGCGGACACGGTTCAGCGGCTCATCGCCGACGTCAACCGCATGCAGGAGGTGGCTGTCACCGCCGGCCTGCCGATGGCCGCCAACACCTTGACCCTGCTGGTCATGGTCGTGGTCATGGTGTTCCTGGACCCGCTGCTGGCCATGATCGTGCTCCTGGCGGTGGTGGCCTTCATGCTCGCCTCCTCGGGCAACTCGCGGCGGATCTCCGCGGCCTCCCTGCGCAGCCGCAAGTCGGAGGGGAACCTGGCCAACACCGCCCAGGAGGCGCTCGGCGCCATCAAGGTGGTCCAGGCCTACGGTCTGGAGCCGCTGCTGCACGAGCGTTTCACGGGCGCCAATACGGTGTCACTCAGTGAGGGGGTGCGCTCGCGCCGGATCGCCGCGCGCCTGGAGCGCTCCACGGACGTCATCGTCGGCGTGGCGACCGCCGTGGTCATGGTCGGCGGGGGCATCCGGGTCCTGAACGGCGCCATGTCTCCGGGAGACCTCGTGCTCTTCACGACCTACCTGCGCACCACCATGAAGCCGCTTCGGGACATGGCCAAGTACACCGGCCGCATCGCTCGGGCAACGGCCTCGGGTGAGCGGGTGGCCGACCTCATGGCGGTCAAGCCAGACATCGTCTCCCCCGATAACGCCACCGTGCTGGACCGGGTCCGCGGCATGATCCACTTCGACCACGTGCACGCCGCCTACGAGGGCCGCCGGGTGCTCCACGGCGTGAGCCTGACAGTGGTCTCCGGTGAGCACGTGGCGCTCGTGGGGCCGTCGGGCTCAGGCAAGTCCACCCTGGTCTCCCTGGTGGTGCGAGCCCTGGATCCGACGTCGGGCACGGTGAGCCTGGACGGGCACAGCCTGGACGATCTGGATCTTCGCTTCCTGCGCTCGCAGGCCTCGGTCCTGCACCAGGAGGCGGTGCTGCTGACCGGCACGATCCGGGAGAACATCCGTCTGGGACGGCCAGACGCCACCGACGAGGAGGTCGAGGCGGCCGCGCGCGCCGCCCACGCCCACGACTTCATCACCCAGATGCCTGACGGCTACGACACTGCCGTGGGCGAGCGGGGCGGCACTCTGTCCGGTGGACAGCGCCAGCGCATCGCCATCGCGCGGGCGCTTCTGCGCAACTCGCCGATCGTCATCCTGGATGAGGCGACCACCGGGCTGGATCCGGCCTCGACCTCGGCGGTGCTGGAGGCGATCGATGAGCTGGTGGCCGGGCGCACGACCTTGACCGTCACTCACGACCCGCAGGCCGCCATGCGCGCCGACCGGGTGGTGTGGATCCAGGACGGGCGGATCCGCCTGGAGGGCAGCCCTCAGGAACTCATGGAGTCCTCGGCCGACTTCCGTCGGTGGGCGAACAGTCACCTGGCCGAGTCCTTCGCGCTGGTGGGGAGCGGATCATGACTCCTTCGCTCATCAGCGCGATGACCACGGCTGAGGCCGTCGCCGCGATGCTCGACGCCGATCGGCTCAGTGAGCGCCTTCAGCGCCCGGTGCGGGCAGACAGGCTGCGCATCAAGCCGGAGGTCTCCGTCCTGGTCTCTCTGACAGATCGGAGCACAGGGCTCACCGCGGGCTGGGCCCGTCTGCTCTGGCCGGTCTCGCACTCCAAAGCCGCTCAGGCCGAGCGTCTGGCCACCCGCCTGGGTCTGGCGCAGCCCCCCGTCACCCTGCCTCTGGACGAGGGCCTACTGCTGCAGAGTGGTGAGGTCCTCACCGACCCCAAGCTGGCCCAGCCTCTCGCACAGGCGAGGGATCTGGGGGTGCTGGGTGCCTGGGAGGCCCGGGACGTGCTGCGCTACAACCCCTCACGGCGCCTGGTCCTGCGTGACGGCTCCACGGTCCTGCGACTGCGAGCTGGAGCCGGCGGGCCGGCTGACGACGTCCACCGCACCCTGTCCGGGCTCCTCCCGGTCCCCGGCCTGCTCGACTCGCAGGCCGTGGCCCGGTGCGAGGGCCGCGTCAGCGTGCAGCAGTGGTGCGGGGACACGAACCTGGCTGACTTCTATGCGGACAACGCTGATGGTCCGGCCACTGCACAGAGCCTCAAGGAGGCCAGCAGGCGTGTGGGGGCTCTGCTGGCCGAGCTGCACTCCTGCGTCGGGCAGCTGCCGGCCGGCCTCATCGACCGGCTGCCGCATCAGCCTCCCGGCTTCCGGGACCTGGCCGAGGTCCACGCCCGGCAGCTCGATGTCCTGGCCCCTGAGCTGGCACGCCGGGTGCGGGCGGTGGGTGACATGCTGCCCTCCCTTCTCACCGGGACACCGGTTCTCGCCCACGGCGACGTCTCCCCCGACCAGGTGCTCTACGAGTACTCCACCGGGCGGATCTGGCTGACCGACTTCGACCGGGTGCGCCTGGCGCCGGCGGCCATGGACCTGGGCTCCTACCTGGCGGAGGCTCCGCCCTCTCAGCGGCATGCACTGCTGGATGGCTACTCCGTACACCGGCCGGTGCCGGGCGCCGAGGAGCTGGGGTGGGCGATCGCACTGTCCCGGCTGGCGCGGCTGGCCGACACCCTGCGACGGGCCCACCCGTCCTGGCGCGAGCGCATCGGCGCGGACCTGACCGCCATCGAGCGCATCGCCCGGTCTCCGGAGAAGGAGGCCGGCTGGGCATGACGGACACGACGAGGACAACACCAAGGACTGAGATGACACAGACGACGGAGGTGACAGACATGCTCAGCACGCTGCGCGCCATCCCCGGACTGCGCCGGGCCTGGCCCGCCACACGAGACTCGGGCCCCGCGAGCGTGAGCATCGAGTGCGTCGATGGCCAGGGCCGTCTGCGCGCCGGACACGTCACCATGGGGGGCGCCCCCGATCTGCTGCCCTACGCCAGTGACCCGGCCCTGCCGACCCTGTCCACGCAGCTGACCGGGAGACTCGTCGTCCACCGCGCCGGCCGCCGCGCCGTCGTGATGGAGGCCTCCCGGGTCCGCAAGATGGTGCGGCCCCACAAGGCCGCCTCCCTGGTGCGAGCCCACACGACCGCCGCCTCGGTGCTACAAGTCACCGGCCTACGAATGCCCAGGATCCTGGGCAACGGGGACGACGTCGTCGATCTCGAGCTGCTTCCCGGCCGCAGTCTCGACGATCTCGGTGACGCCGGCCTGCCCGGGTGGCAGCGGCTCACGGACTCCTGGGCCCACCTGGCCCACGACAAGGCGGACCTGCCCGTCCACGGGCCGCGTCAGGAGACCGAGGTGCTGCGCCGATGGTTCGCCTCCGCCCAACGCCACGGAGTCATCGACCAACCGGCTCCCCTGCACGAGCAGGTGGTGGACACCTGCCTGAGCCTGAGGGAGGGAAGCGAGACACACGTCATCACCCACCGCGACCTCCACGACGGCCAGCTCCTGTGGGACGGAATCGACCTCTCCCTGCTCGACCTGGACACCGCGGCCATGGCCGAGGCTGCTCTCGACCTGGGCAACCTCTGGGCCCATGCGGATCTCATGGTGGTTCAGGGACGGCTCGGCCCCGGGGCCCACGCACAGGTCCGCGGGCTGCTCGACAACCTGGCCCGCACGCTGCCCATGACGGCGCAGCGTCTGGAGACCTACTACCGATCCTCGGCACTGCGGCTCGTCTTCGTCCACGCCTTCCGGCCCACCACCCACCAGTGGCTGCCCATCTGGGTGCGCCACTGCCTGGGGCACGCCTCGCCTTTCGCCCCCCTCGACCTCGGCAACGATTGGAACAACTCATGACCCCTCTCAAGCTCACCGTCATCGGCTGCGGATACCTCGGTGCCGTCCACGCCGCCGCCATGGCCCACCTGGGACACCACGTCCTGGGGATCGACACCCGCCCCGAGCAGGTCGAGGCCCTCTCCCAGGGCCGCGCCCCCTTCTATGAGCCGGGGCTGCCCGAGCTCCTGGTCACGGGGGCCCGGCAGGGAGACCTGCGCTTCACCTCAACGCCGACACCGGCCGAGCTGGCCGAGGCCGACGTCCACTTCATCGCCGTGGGCACCCCGCAGTCCGCCACCGGCGGTGAGGCGGATCTGAGCCAGCTGTGGAACGTGGTCGACATGCTTCATGACGCCCTGCCCGAGGGCGGGCGCAGCGTCGTGGTGGGCAAGTCGACCGTTCCGGTCGGCACCGCCCAACAGGTGGCCGAGCGCCTGGCCAACCGCGCCCTGGTGCTGTGGAACCCCGAGTTCCTGCGCGAGGGCTTCGCCGTGGCCGACACCCTCCACCCCGACCGCATCGTCTACGGGGTCCCCGCCGACCCCACCGACGCCCAGGAGGCCCAGGCCGCGCTCGACGCCGTCTACCGGGACCTGCTGGAGGAGGGCATCCCCCGGATCGTCACCGACTACCCCACCGCCGAGCTGGTCAAGACCGCGGCGAACTCCTTCCTGGCCACCAAGATCAGCTTCATCAACGCCATGGCCCACCTGTGTGACACGGCCGGGGCCGACGTCACCGTCCTGGCCGACGCCATCGGCCACGACCCGCGCATCGGCAGGCGCTTCCTCCAGGCCGGCGTCGGCTTCGGCGGAGGCTGCCTTCCCAAGGACATCCGGGCGCTGCAGGCCAGTGCCGACCTTCACGGCGCCGTGCACCTGGCGGACCTGCTGGGCCGGGTCGACTCCATCAACCGCGAGCAGCGCGACCGGATCGTCGAGCTGGCCCGCACCCACGTGGGCGGCGACCTGTCCGGCCGGGCCATCACCATCCTGGGGGCGGCCTTCAAGCCCCTGAGCGACGACGTGCGCGACTCCCCCGCCCTGGACGTCGCCTCCCGTCTGGCCGACCTCGGGGCCGAGGTCACGGTCTGCGACCCGCAGGCCCTGCCCGTAGTAGCTCGCTCCCACCCCCACCTCACCTTGGAGGACGACCCCCGCGCCGCGCTCAAGGGAGCCGAGCTCGTCCTGCTGCTGACCGAGTGGGACCAGTTCGTGGCCCTCGACCCCGCTGAGGCCGCCACTGGCGTCTCCGAGCGCGTCATCATTGACGGACGCAACGCCCTGGACCCGGTGGCCTGGCGCGAGGCCGGGTGGACCTACGCGGGAGTGGGACGCTGAATCGGGCCGCTCCCGGCTCCGCCCGCGCCCGGATCCATGGGGCGGAGCCCAGTGGATCCGGGCACAATGGCGAGGTGACCTCACTGCTGCCCACTCGTACCGTCACCATCGGCACTCGTGTCATGTGGGCGATCGTGCTGGTGGCCAGCATCGCTCTGGTCATGTGTGGGGCGATCGTGTGGGCACTGGGGCTCTCCAGCGTGTCGGCCGATGCCACCAACCGGCTCGAGCACAGCCGTGACCGGATCCGCCAGCTGGCCGCCGACAGGCAGGACCCCTCCAGCGGTCAGCCCCTGGAGGACGTCTCCGCGGTTCTTCGCACGCACATCCAGCGCACCGCCGAGGGGCGCGGTGAGGCCGAGCTCGGCTTCGTGGGCACCGACGCCGGCATGGAGCTGACCTGGGTCTCCTCGGACAATGTCTCCTTCCGCCCCGAGGAGGACAAGGAGCTGCTCACACGGGTGACATCCCAGGCCGCCGCCTCGGAGTCCGTCATCGAGACAGTACGCACCCCCGCCTCGAGCTATCGGGTCCTCGTCGTCCCGCTGCAGGGAGGTTCCCAGCGCGGTGCGCTCGTGCACGTCATCGATCTCAAGGTCGCCGAGTCCCAGCTCCGGCGCACCATGGCCTTCTACGCGGCTGCGGCCGTGTTCACGGTCGCCCTGGTGACGGGTCTGGCCTGGTTCGCCGTCGAACGGCTCCTTCGCCCCATCGAGCAGCTGCGCCGAGCCACCGAGTCCATCGGTGAGGAGGACCTGACCACCCGGGTGCCGGTCAAGGGCCGGGACGACCTGACGGCCCTGGCCGAGGCCGTCAACCGGATGCTCGACCGGGTCCAGACCTCGGTGGAGGCCCAGCGCAACCTGCTCGACGACGTCGGCCACGAGCTGCGCACCCCGATCGCCGTGGTCCGCGGCCACCTCGAGCTCACCGACCCTGTGGACCCCGAGGACGTGCGCCAGACCCAGCTGCTGGCCATTGACGAGCTCGACCGGATGGGGATGCTCGTGAACGACCTGATCCTGCTGGCCAAGAGCGTCCAGAGCGACTTCGTCACCCCGGCGGACACGGATGTCGCCGAGCTGACCGAGCTGGTCTTCGACAAGTCCCTCGCCCTGGGCGAGCGACGCTGGAAGATGGAGTCGGCGGCCTTCACCCGGGCGATGATCGACCCCACCCGGATCACCCAGGCCTGGCTCCAGCTGGTGGCCAACGCGGTGAAGTACTCCGAGCACTGCTCCACCGTGTCCCTGGGCTCGGCCGTTCGCGACGGCCACCTGCAGATGTGGGTGGCCGACGAGGGCATCGGGATCGCGCCTGAGGACATCGACCTGGTGCGCCAGCGCTTCAAGCGCACCGCCGGCGCTCAGGAGCTAGCCTCCGGAACGGGACTGGGGCTCAGTATCGTCGAGACGATCGTCGCAGCGCACGGCGGGAGGCTGGACATACGCTCTGAGGTGGGCCGAGGATCGGTGTTCACCATGGTGGTCCCTCTGAAGACCTCCACTGCCTCGTCCTCCTCCCGAGGCGGCGTCCTCGCACCCGCCGGGAACTCAGGCCCCGCTCAGCCCCCGACAGCCTCCCAAAGGAGTCACTCACCATGAGCCGCATCCTCATCGTTGAGGACGAGCCCCGCATCGTCGCCTTCCTCACCAAGGGTCTCAAGGCGGCCGGGTTCACCACGCACACCACCGCCGAGGGCAGGCAGGCCGTGGCCCTGGCGGTCCAGGAGGACTTCGACCTCATCATCCTGGATGTGGGCCTGCCCGATATCGATGGCTTCGAGGTGCTCCAGCAGCTGCGCGGCCAAGGAGTGGGAGTGCCGGTCATCATGCTCACGGCGCGCTCCTCGGTGGCCGACCGCGTCGCCGGTCTGGAGGGCGGCGCGGACGACTACATGCCCAAGCCCTTCTCCTTTGAGGAGCTGCTGGCCCGTATTCGGGTACGGCTGCGCCCGGATACCACCGGCCCCGACCAGATGCGTCTGACACATCGCGACATGGTTCTGGACCTGCGCGCCCGCACTCTGACGCTGGAGGGGCGAACCGTGGAGCTCTCCGCCAGGGAGTTCGCCCTGGCCGAGACCTTCATGCGTCACCCCGGTCAGGTCCTCAGCCGCGAGCAGCTACTGAGCTCGGTGTGGGGGCTGGACTTCGATCCCGGCTCCAACGTGGTGGAGGTCTATGTCTCCTACCTGCGCAACAAGCTGGGCAGGGACAGGGTGGAGACGGTACGCGGCATGGGCTACCGGCTCACCTGATCCGCCGCCCCCCGCGACGCCGCGCACTGGCCGGTGACCGCGGCATCAGCCATCTCGTCAGTCGTCCATTCAGTCATCGATGTCGCGGTCGTCGTCATCGGCTTCTTTTTGCACACCGTTTCTGGCCGGCTTCCTGTCGTCGTCATCATTGTCGACCTCGGTGCGGGAGTCATCGGACCCCCCGGTCGCGGCCGGGGCGACGGGAGCAGCGGGCGCCACCTGATGACTGCCGTGGTCGACGGCGACAGGCGGGTCGGGCTCCACCGCCTGAGGCGCGTGGCCCTGCGTCGAGGAGTCCGATGAGGTCCAGGAGTCCGCCTCGGAGCCTCCGGGCTCGTGCTGGGTGGAGCTGGCACCGCCGGCACTCCGGCTCGGCGTCGCCGTGGTCGAGGACTGGGATGACGTGACCTGTGGGGTTGCCGTCAGGACGATTCCCGGCTCCTTCGCCGACTCGGCGGGGTGGGAGAACACCATGCGGGTGACCGCGAGCAGGAGGCCCGCTGTCACCACGACGACCGCGGCGGCGATGACGCGGCCGCGACCAAAACGATGTAGCAAACTCGCCACTCCGGTGTCCTCCCCTTCTCCCCCGGTTGTCCTGGCCCCGCCCAACTCCGAGGCGTCCCAACATCACCCGCGGGCGCGAGGGCTCAGGGACGGATGTGGCCGTCTCCCTCGACGATCCAGGTCGTCGTCGTCAGCTCGCTCAATCCCATGGGGCCGCGGGCGTGGAGCTTCTGGGTGGAGATGCCCAGCTCGGCGCCCAGGCCCAGCTGCCCGCCGTCGGTGAAGCGGGTCGAGGCGTTGACCATAATGGCCGCCGAGTCCATGCCGGCGATGAAGTCATTGATGACGCTCACGTCCTGGGCGAGGACCGCCTCGGTGTGCCCGGTGGTGTGGGCGCGGATGTGGTCGATGGCCTCCTCCAGGCTCTTCACGACGCGCACGGCCAGGTCCAGCGAGCCGTACTCGGTGTCCCAGTCGGCCTCAGTGGCCGGGGTCAGGAGGTCATCACGTCCAGCGGTCGTCGCAGCCTCGGTCAGGATCCGGTGGGCGGTGGGGTCGGCGTGCAGGACGGTGTCCTTGTCCCACAGAGCTCGGGCGGCCGCCGGCAGGTAGGTGGCGGCGACGTCGGCGTGGACCAGGAGCGTCTCGGCGGCGTTGCACACGCCGACGCGCTGGGTCTTGGCGTTGACGATGATGTCCACCGCGGCCTCCAGATCGGCGCTGGCGTCGACGTAGACGTGGCAGTTGCCCGATCCGGTCTCGATGACGGGGACGGTGGACTGCTCGACGACGGTGCGGATGAGCCCGGCCCCTCCCCGCGGCACCAGGGCGTCGACGAGGCCGTGAGCGCGCATGAGGGCGCGGGCCCCATCCCGACCGGCGGCATCGACGCTGGTGACGAGGTCTGCGGGCAGTCCCTGCGCCTCCAGGGCGCTGCGCAGGGCCGCGACGATGGCGGCGTTGGAGTCCTGGGCGGCACTACCTCCGCGCAGGATGATGGCGTTGCCGGACTTGACGGCCAGGGCAGCGGTGTCGACGGTGACATTGGGGCGGGCCTCGTAGATCATGCCGACGACGCCCAGTGGCACCCGAACCCGACGCACTCGCAGTCCGTTGGGCATGACCGAGCCGTCCACGACCTGACCCACGGGGTCGGGCAGGGCGGCCACCTCACGCAGGGAGTCGGCGATGGCCGCCAGTCGGCCGGAGTCCAGGGCCAGGCGGTCGAGGAGGCCGGGCTTCATCCCGCCTTGGCGTCCGCGCTCCAGGTCGGCGGCGTTGGCCGCGAGGATCGCTTCGCCGTGCTCGGTGAGGCTGTGGGCCATGGCCTCCAGGGCGGCGTCCTTGACGGCGCGCGGGGCCCTGGCCAGGCTCCGTTGCGCCACGCGGGCTGAGCGGGCGGTTGCGGTGACGAGCTCGTGGGCCTCAACGTCGTTCATGGGGACACCATAGAAGAAGAGACCCCGGCAGGAGGAGTCTGCGTCGGCCCACAGAACCACTGGCGGGCCACCGGTGTGAGGGCTGAGGTGCCCACGGTGTTCACGAACAGCAGGAGGGTAGGGATCCACTGGCCAGGGGTTGTGCGTACTGCACGAAGGCCCCACCTACCTGAAGCACACCCGCCTCTCCTCCAGTAGCACCCCACCCTCGTGCAGTGGTCCGACCGAGAGGCGGCTCGGGCGGTCCGGGGATAGTGGGGACTGCGGTTCGCCCCGAGGACGTACTGTTCGTTCGGGGACTGCGTTGTCCTACGGGATACTGGGTTCCCCGCGTCGTCGTTTGCCGTAGAACGCAGTCCTGGTAACAGAAGTACGTCCTCGATGGTGCAGTGGTGCCCTGCTAAAGGTCCACGGCGGCGCGCAAGGACGCTGCGGAAACGAGCAACTCACTCGGACATTGTGACCGCCCCACCGATCGAATCGCCAGGATTCGCGCCCGCGCTTGAGGCGATGCGCTCAGACTCCGGCAACACGGGGCAGCTCGGCCAGATCGTCGCGGTGGATCACGGGTGCCACGTGGTCGGGGGCGGGGGCGCCCTCGGCCTGGGCCGCCAGGACCTCGCGCAGCTCGGCGGCGGCGTAGCGGCATATCCCCCGGGCCAGGACGCCCTCGGGGCCGACGACGTCGACGACGGAGCCCGACTCGAAGTCGCCGTCGAGGCCGGTCAGGCCCGGCAGCAGGAGCGACTTCTTCCCCACGGTCAGGGCCCGGGCCGCCCCGGCGTCGATGAGAACACGCCCTTCGGGCTGGGAGGCGTGGGCCATCCACAGCCGCCGGCTGGGACGGTGGGGCCCGGTGGGCTCGAACCAGGTGCCCAGGTCGGTGGGAACCTGTTCCTGGCCCAGAAGCGCTGCGGCGTCGTCGGCCCGGGCGATGAGGGTGGTGGTGCCCGAGGCGCAGGCGATGGTGGCGGCCTGGAGCTTGGTGGTCATGCCGCCGGTTCCCACGAAGGAGCCGCGCCCGGAGACGCTGACCCCCGCCAGGTCTGCCAAGGAGCGCACGTAGCGGATGGGCGCGGCGCCGGGGGTCCCGGGGCGCGCGGTCCACAGGCCGTCGACGTCGGTGAGCAGCACCAGGACGTCGGCGGTCACCAGGTGGGCCACGAGGGCGGCGAGGCGGTCGTTGTCGCCGAGGCTGAACTCGCTGGTGGCCACCGCGTCGTTCTCGTTGATGATGGGGACGGCTCCCAGTGAGAGCAGGGAGTCGAAGGTGGCGCGCACCGTGCGGTAGTGGCTGCGGATGGCGACGTCGTGGGCGGTCAGGAGGACCTGGGCGGTCACCAGCCCGTAGGCGCTCATCGCGGTCTCCCAGCGGGCGGCGAGCCGCCCCTGTCCCACGGAGGCGGCCGCCTGCAGGAGGCTGAGCTCGTCGGGGCGCCGGCTCAGCCCCAGGGGCACCAGCCCTGAGGCGACGGCCCCGGAGGAGACCAGGACGACGTCGTGGCCGCGACTGCGCATACCGGCGATGAGGCCGGCGAGGATGTCGATGCGGTTGAGGTCGAGCCCGCCGTCGGCGCGCGTCAGGGACGAGGAGCCGACCTTGACCACCACGCGGGCGCCGGCGGGCAGTCGTTCCGGGCGCTTCTGCCCACCGGCGGCGCCGGGGCCGGTTCCTGATGGTGTCACGGGATCCCTCCGGTCAGTCCTCGTCGTCCCCGTGCCAGGAGGCGGCATCGGTCCACAGGCCCTCGGCGGCCTCGTCGCGCAGCTGCTGGCGCGCGGCCTCCTTGGCATCCATCATCTCGTGGTACTGGCTGCGCCGCTCCACGTTGGTCCGACGCCGACTGGTCTCCAGGCGCAGGTCGGTGCCTCGGGCGCCCAGCAGCTCGGGGCCGGTGGTCATCGAGGGCTCCCAGGTGAAGAGCACTCCCCCGTCGACCTCGCCGATGAGGACGGTGTCTCCTGCGTGGGCACCGGCCTTGACGAGCTCGTCCTCGACCCCGGCCGCGGCCAGACGGTCGGCGAGGTAGCCGACGGCCTCGTCATTGGAGAAGTCGGTCTGACGCACCCAGCGCTCGGGGCGCTGCCCGCGAACCTGGTAGACCTGCCCCTCGCTGGGATGGGCCAGCAGACGCACCTGGGCGACGCTCTCCTTCTCCCGGCGTCCGACCGCTGCGGGCCGGATGATGGGGCGCGGCCCACCGGAGCCCCCGGTCCCACCGGACTCGCGGTCGCGCCGGGGAGTTGCCGGAGCGGCCTTGCGGGCCCGCTCGACCTCACCGGCCAGAGCGAAGGACAGGGGACGCAACCCCGTGTGCGCGACTGCGGAGATGATGTGGACGGGCAGTCCCCGGGCCTCGATGTCGGCGCGCACGAACTCGGCGAGCTCGGCGGCGTCGGGGACGTCGACCTTGTTGAGCACCACGATGCGGGGACGCTCCATGAGGGGGACCCGGCCGGTGAGGGAGGGGTCGTCCTCCTGCTCGCCGAGGCGCTCGGAGTAGGCGGCGAGCTCGGCCTCGATGGTGTCCAGGTCGGACAGGGGGTCGCGGCCCGGCTCGAGGGTGGCGCAGTCCAGGACGTGGACGATGACGGCGCAGCGCTCGATGTGCCGCAGGAAGTCCAGTCCCAGTCCCTTGCCCTGGGAGGCTCCGGGGATGAGGCCGGGGACATCGGCGATGGTGTAGCGCACGTCGCCGGCCTCGACGACCCCGAGGTTGGGGACGAGGGTCGTGAAGGGGTAGTCGGCGATCTTGGGACGGGCGGCGCTCATGGCGGCGATGAGGGAGGACTTGCCGGCGCTGGGGTAGCCCACCAGGGCGACGTCGGCGATGGTCTTGAGCTCCAAGGTGATGTCCTGGGCCTGACCGGGCTCTCCCAGGAGGTGGAAGCCGGGGGCCTTGCGCTTGGAGGACGCCAGTGAGAAGTTGCCGCGCCCGCCGGTGCCGCCCTCGGCGACCACGATGCTGGCGCCCTCGCCCACGAGGTCGGCGATGACCTGGCCGCTCGTGTCCTTGACCACGGTGCCCTCGGGCACGGGCAGGACAAGGTCCTTGCCGTCGGTACCGCGACGCCAGTCCCCCATACCGGGCGTACCGTTTCCGGCCCGCTGGTGCGGGGAGCGGTGGTAGCTCAGCAGGGTCGTCACCCGGGGGTCGACGGTCAGGACGACGTCGCCGCCATGACCGCCGTCGCCGCCGTCGGGACCGGCCAGGGGCTTGAACTTCTCACGGTGCACGGAGGTGCAGCCGTTGCCGCCGTCGCCGCCGGCCACGTGGAGGACCACTCGGTCAATGAAGCTGGGCATGGGGTCTCCTGTGAGTCCGGGGATAGCGCGAGGGCGGACGGCAGGTGCCGTCCGCCCTCTCGCGACGTGGTGATGTGCTCGGGGCTCAGGCCTCGGGGAGCACGACGTTGACGACCCGGCGACCGCGGAAGGTGCCGAACTCGACGTTACCGGCAGCAGTGGCGAACAGGGTGTCGTCGTTGCCGCGGCCGACGTTGCGGCCCGGGTGGAAGTGGGTGCCGCGCTGGCGGACGATGATCTCGCCGGCCTTGACGAACTGGCCGCCGAAGCGCTTGACGCCGAGGCGCTGCGCGTTGGAGTCGCGGCCGTTACGGGAGGAACCAAGACCCTTCTTGTGTGCCATGGTTGAAGGCTTCTTTCTTCTCGAGCGTGTGCGTTCAGGATGCCCGCGTACTGGCTGACGCCGGGGCGGTCACTTGATGGCGGTGACCTTGACGGCCGTCAGCTGAGCGCGGTGGCCCTGGCGCTTGCGGAAGCCGGTCTTGTTCTTGAACTTGAGGATGTTGATCTTGGGGCCCTTCTCGTCACCGATGATCTCTGCGGTGACGGAGGACTTGGCCAGGTCGGCGGCAGCGGTGGTCACCTTGTCGCCGTCCACCAGCATGACGGGGGCGAGGGTGACCTCGTCGCCGATCTCACCAGCAAGCTTGTCGACAACCACGACGTCGCCGACGGAGACCTTCTCCTGACGGCCGCCGGCCTTGACGATCGCGTAGACCACTTGAATGCTCATCTCTGTAGATTCTTCGAAAGGCTCTCACTCGCCGCAAGACCGGTATCGGCCTCGCCGGGAGGGCCCTGTCTGGGCAATGGCGCAAGAAGCACCGGCAGATAACTCTAGGCGATCATGTCGCCAGCACCAACCTCCGATCCTCCCCGTCCCCTGTGTTCTTGGGCACGGAGACCTCGTCAGGCCGATACCTCCGGGGTGTCTGAAGAATTCTCCGGCGAGGGCGCGGCGCTCTTGGCCGTGGCCCGCCGTCGCGTTCTCCTCACCGGCTTCTCCTCCACCGGCTCCGCCGGCGCCTCGCCAGGCTGCGGCTCAGCGGGGTCCTCGGAGGTCGTGGCGACCTTCTTCTCAGCCTTCTTGCCGGTCTTCCTCCCCGACTTCTTGTCCGCCTTGTCGCCCTTCTTCTCACCGGTCTTCTTCGCCGACTTCTTGTCAGCCGCCTTCCTCGACCGGGTCTTGACCGGCTTGTCCTCGGCCGGGGAGTCCGAAACTTCCTGACCATCGGAGGACTGCCCGTTCTCCGCGGTCTGCGTCGCAGCGTCGGCGGTGTCACTCACGCCGGCCTCCGGGGCCTCAACGGCCCCCTGACCCTCATGAGGGTCCTGTCCCTCCTGCTGGCTGTCCTTGTGAGCCTGCTCGGCGGCGGCCGCGATCTGGGCCAGAGCGCCTCGCACTGCCGCCCGGGCCTCGTCGTCTACTCCGGACTCGGGCGATGCGGCAACGTCGCGCCCTGCCAATGCCTTGCCGCGACCGGAGCCCTTGGAGCTCTTGGAGCCCTTGGTCTCCTGGGAGTCCTTCTTGGCCTCCTTCTTGCCCCCGCCGGTGGCCTGCTCCTCACGGTTCTTGCGTCCGCGCGAGCGTCCGCCGCCGCGTGAGGCGGAGGCCGACATGTCGACCTGCTGGTTCTCCACGGGCTCGTCGTGGACGATGAAGCCCCGGCCCTTGCAGTGCTCGCAGGTGGTGGAGAATGCCTCGACCAGGCCCTGGCCGACCCGTTTGCGGGTCATCTGGACCAGCCCCAGTGAGGTGACCTCAGTGACCTGGTGGCGGGTGCGGTCGCGCCCCAGGCACTCCACGAGCCGGCGCAGCACGAGGTCCCGGTTGGACTCCAGGACCATGTCGACGAAGTCGATGACGACCATGCCACCGATGTCGCGCAGGCGCAGCTGGCGGACGATCTCCTCGGCGGCCTCCAGGTTGTTGCGGGTGACGGTCTCCTCCAGCGTGCCTCCCGCTCCGGTGAAGCGCCCGGTGTTGACGTCGATGACGGTCATCGCCTCGGTGCGGTCGATGACCAGGGTGCCGCCGCTGGGAAGCCAGACCTTGCGGTCGAAGCCCTTGGCGAGCTGCTCGTCGACACGGTGGGCGGCGAAGACGTCCTCGGGCCCGACCCAGTGCTCGAGGCGCTCGGACAGATCCGGGCTGACCTCGTCGATGTACTGGGAGATCGTGGACCAGGTGTTGTCGCCGGAGACGATGAGCTTGCGGAAGTCCTCGTTGAAGACGTCGCGGATGACTCTCACGGCGAGCTCGGGCTCCCCCTTGAGCAGGACGGGGGCCTTGCCGCTGCCCTTCATGACGGAGGACGCCTTCTTGTCGATGGCCTCCCACTGGGCCACGAGGCGTTCGACGTCGGCGGTCAGCTGCTCCTGAGTGGCCCCCTCCGCGGCGGTGCGCACGATGACTCCTGCCGAGTCGGGCACGATCCGCTTGAGGATCTTCTTCAGGCGGCTGCGCTCGGTGTCCGGCAGCTTGCGCGAGATCCCCGTCATGGTTCCTCCGGGGACCAGGACCAGGTATCGGCCCGCCAGGGTGATCTGGCTGGTCAGACGCGCGCCCTTGTGCCCGATGGGATCCTTAGTCACCTGCACCAGGACCGTGTCCCCGCTGGAGAGCGCGTCCTCGATGCGGCGCGGCCTTCCCTCCATGCCGGCGGCGTCCCAGTTGACCTCACCGGCGTAGAGCACGGCGTTGCGCCCCTTGCCCAGGTCGACGAAGGCCGCCTCCATGGAGGGCAGCACATTCTGGACGCGGCCGACGTAGACGTTGCCGACCATCGAGGTCTGCGTGCGGCGGGCGACGTAGTGCTCGACGAGCAGCCCGTCCTCGAGCAGAGCGATCTGGTTGAGGCCGTCGTGCTCACGCACGATCATCTGGCGGTCCACGCTTTCACGGCGGGCCAGGAACTCAGCCTCGGTGACGATGGGGCGACGGCGCCCGGCCGCGCGGCCCTCGCGGCGGCGCTGACGCTTGGCCTCCAGGCGCGTCGACCCCTTGAGAGGAGTCACCTCGTCGCGCGCGTCCCGGCCGGAGTCCGAGCGGGTGCGCGAGCGCGAACGACGGCGACGACGACGAGTCGAGCCGCTCTCCTCGGCGTCGGCCGTCCCGTTCCCCCCGTCGGCCCCTCCCGTCCGGGAACCGACCTCCTCTCCGCCCTGCGGGCTCTCGGTGTCGCGGTGCTCCTCCGCGCGGGAGCGCGCGCGGCGGCCTCGGCCTCCACGGCGGCGCGAACACGCGGATCGGTTCCGGGAAAGTCGATCACATCAAGGAGAGCTCTTTGATACAGGCCCGATCCGCCTGCGACCACGCTAAGACCCCCTCGTCCTCGAATATCAGCGAGGTCGGCGCGGGCTGCTTGCTGATAGCGGGCGACGGAGGCCTCCTCTTTCACATTGAGGACGTCGATCTGATGGTGAGGGATGCCGCGCCGCTCCTCGAGAGGGGTCTTCGCCGTGCCGATGTCCATGCCGCGGTAGAGCTGGAAAGCATCTGCTGAAACGATCTCCCCCGCCCCTGATTCGAGAAACTCGGGCAGTGCCGAAGCGAGGTCGAGAGCCAAGTCCGATTTTCCTGAGGCTGTCGGTCCGACAACGGCGATGACGAAGTCGCCCGGCCGCTGGAGCGTAGGGGCACAAGGGGCTGTGAAATCCGCAGTCATCGACACCCCGTCATTGTACGGAAGGAGCTGGCACGGCTGAGCCGGTCTGCGGTGAACAGGACACCACCCCGTCATTGTACGGAAGGAGCACTACCCGCATGTCAGGGGCGCGGCTGGGAGTGGACTCATCCTCGACGACGCCGAACGCATGGGAGGGGCAGTAGTGGTACGGGCCCCTAGCCCGATAGAGAGCCCCCAGCCCGCTGAAGATTCCCCAGCCCGATAGAGTTGGGGCATGAGTTCAACCAGCACCGATCCGATCACGATCGAGCGCGTCGCGAAAGCACTGGAGACGATCGGGCTCTTCCCCTTCCTCGCCGGCCAGACGCAGATCGCCGCGATCCTTCCGAATCGCACCATCCGCATTGTTCTTCCCGAGGGTTCGCCCGCGCAGGGAGTTGCGGAATATCCCCGTCGTTTCCACGCCTGTCACCGAGACACACTCTCTGAGGTGGTGCGCATGTTCAACGCGACGACCTACGTTCCCAAAGCCACCCTGGTGACCACTGAGGAGGGAATGCTCTCTGTGCGTTTCTTCCACTGCTTCAACTGGGTTGTTGGTGCGACCGATGAGCAGGTCAAGGGGGAGATCTCCCAGTTCATCCTGTCGTGTATCGCTGTGCAGAACCGCCTTGACGAGCAATTCGTCGACCCCTGGGCGAAGGAGGCCCCGAATGCCTGAGTGGAAGTCCTGGACTTTTGGCGGTGAAGACGAGAACGGCTTCGCCTTGCCCACTCCCACCGAGGATGAGCCGAGTGCACCGGCCCCCGCCCCGGGAATGGAAGCTGATGCGGCCGCCGCAAAGTGGGGCGTCGAGGTTGAGCCCGTGTCGATTAAGCGCATCGAGAAGGTCATTGAGGGCGATGGCCTGCCACATGCCTCCGATGAGTTCGTGGCCGTCACCGAGGTCAATGGCATTCGCATGCAGTTCCACCTCGAACCCGCCGACTCGCCCTGGCTCCAGCTCGAAGCGAAACTCCCCCTCGAGGACGAGAGTCCCGGGCTCGAGGTGCTCGGCGAGATTGCGAACACCTGGAATCTTGATCACCTCCAGCCAACCGTGTTCCCACTCAGTGATGAGTCTTCCCATTTCTTCATCCTCGCGACGCGTTTCTTCGTCGCCGAGGGGCTTTCGGATCGTCAGATCCACGCCATGGTGCGGCGCGGCGTTTCTGTGACGGCGCAGGCGCTTCAACTTCTGCCGACTCTTGTGGCCGAAGCGGGTAAGTGAGTTCACACGCGCCAGTGAGCCTGCACGAGGGAAACCTGACGCACATGTGAGCCCAGTGTCCAAGTGAGCACGGGACGCACGAACCCTGCGCGCCGGGAAACCCATAAAATCACGCGAGCCCGGTACACA
>ERZ772906.538-NODE-538-length-22181-cov-3.347510_pt1 | contig 22181 bp, 19 predicted proteins | sample MGYA00511338_ERZ772906 | MGnify/ENA primary metagenome ERZ772906 (study PRJEB29015, sample SAMEA2738076) | human oral metagenome | biome: human oral; feature: human-associated habitat; material: saliva | place: China | collected 2212 ... | reverse complement strand
CAGGTTTCCGATCCCGAGGGATCCGTCGGACGGTGCGGCAGTGGAGCCCGCACCATTGCTGTGGTCGTCTGATGTCTGGTCACGCGGCGCCTCAGAAGATGCGTTGAACCCTAGGTCCTTGGCGGCGCTCAGCTCAGTGGCGGGCTGGGTCGGGTCCTTCTGTCCGGCCTCAGGTCGGACAGAAGGCTTCGCGTACTGGTCGGCGTCGTCGAGGAAGGCGACCGGCGGAGCGAAGAAGAGACATCCTGTCAGAGGCGTGGAGAAGTCGAGGATGCGGTCGTAGTTGCCCTCGGGCTCCCCCAGGAACATACGCCGGAGCATGAGCTCAGTGACGCGTGGGTCTGCGGCGTAGCTCATGAAGAACGTGCCCTGCTCCCCGGAGGCCTCACCGAAGGCGAGATTGTCACGCACGATCTGGAGCTCGTTGCCGTCGGCGTCCTCAATGGTGTTCATGGTGACGTGGCTGTTGGTGGGCTGCTCATCATCGGGGAGCTGGGTGTCATCGAGCTTGGTGCGACCGATGACGCGTTCCTGTTCCTCGACACTCAATGAGTCCCAAGCGGTGAGGTTGTGGACGTACTTCTGCTCAATGATGTAGCTGCCGCCCGCCCAAGCACCCTCGTTGATGAGCGCCGCGGCAACGGCCGCCTGCCCCCGCGGGCTCTCAGTACCGTCGACGAAGCCCAGAGGGTCCCGATTATCGAGGTAGCGGAAGGCGTGAACCTCATCGTAGGTACTGACCGCAGGGCCCAGTCGGCGCATGATCTGGCGCGCCAGCTCGAAGCACATGTCGAGAGTTGAGGCGCGCAGGTGGAAGAACAGGTCTCCCGGCGTCGAGGGGGCACTGTGCTTTCCTCCCTGAAGTTCCGTGAAATCGTGCAGATACTCAGGTCGAGGCACGTCGAAGAGACGGTCCCACATGCCTGCCCCAATGCCGACGACGCAGCTGAGCATCGTCTCGGGGTAGCGGAAACCAACAGCCCGGGTCAGCCCGGACACATCAGTCAGCAGATCGATAACCGCGGACTCGCCCCCACTCCGTACGGTCACAGTGAGGAAGATCGATGCCTTAGCCGGCGAAGCCAGAATCTCTTGAGAGAGGTCCTGAGAGTTGACGTCGCTCATGGTTTCACCTTCAAAGATGACGCTGATACCGATGCCCGGAGGCATTTCATCCTATGTGAAGGTTAGCATCCTCAGTGCAGTCGGAGCCGGTGAGCATCATGATCCGACGACATGGTCGGGCGGCTTGGTCGTCGTGGTCGCCTCAGTCACCGCTGCCTCTCAGCGCGCGCCGGTGGGGACCGCACCGGCCAGGCTCCCCGCCTCCACGAGCACCAGCCAGCGTGAGACCTCCCGGGCTCGTTTCATGGCGTCGGCCGCCTTCTGGCCGGTCAGGTCGGTGGTAACCGCCGCGGCCGGCAGCACCGTGCAGACCTGCCTGGCGCTCACCCCGAGCGTGGGGGTTGAGCCTGCTGCGCTCGACAGCCCGAGCTCCTTGAGGGATGCCTCATCGATCGTGCCCACCAGCTCGGGCCCGTCAGTGACGAGGACGAGTGCGGCTCCTTGCGCCAGCGCTTCACGCACCTGCGACACGGGCGTGTCTGGTCCGACGACGCGCAGGGGCCTGGCCAGCTCGCGCAGGTCCAGCTTCGAGGCGGCCCGGGCGCCTCCCCCGAGCTCGAGGACCTGCCAGCTGGAGGCCACGATCGACCAGCCCACCATGAGAACCAGGATGAGGTTGAAGGCGTCGGGCTGGCGGCCGTCGAGCACGAGGGGGCGCAGGATCCACCACCACACGACACCGCCGACCACCGCCAGCCCGCCCCAGCCGGCCACTTTGAGACCCAGCCTGCGGTTGCCGGTCACCTGGACCACGAGCGCGGCCAGGGCGTAGCCGCCGTCGAGGGGAAGACCCGGCAGGGCGTTGAAGACGGCCAGGGCCAGGTTGACCAGGGTCACGGCCCATATGGTGAAGGCGACGGGAACCGGCAGACTGACGAAGTCCTGCACCCACGTTCCAATGCCCCAGATGAGCAGGTTGGTGGCCGGTCCTGACAGGGAGGTGACCAGGTCCTTCCACGCGGTCCACTCGCGTGCCGGTCCGAAGGAGGTGCGCCCGCCCCACAGGTAGAGCTCGTAACGGGTGGGTCGCCTGCCCATGAGAGTTCCGGACAGCCCGTGGGCCAGCTCATGCAGCAGCACCGAGGCCGCAACGCCCAGGACCGTGGAGACCACCACCAGCAGCACCGTTGTGGTGCCGAAACCACCCAGGGCCGAGGAGACCAGCGGGTACCAACTGCCGGCGATGAGCAGGCCGAGCAGGAGAGAGGTCGGCGAGATGACGACGGGGGCGCCGCCGACGCGGGCGATCACCCACTCGCCGGTCGATGTGGAGGCAGGCATGGGCGCGAGCCTAACGCCGTCGGCAGCCGGGAGCCGCATCCACTCGGCGGCCACAGCCGCGGATGTCTCTCCCCGCGGGTGCGGCATGTGGAGGAAGGCCGCGCCCTCCGGCCAGATCCGACGCCGCGTCACCTCCTCGCGGTAGCGTCATGCCCATGTCCCACGAGCCGCTCACCGCATCCAGCTCATCGCCTCAGACCGGCGTCAGGCCCACCGGTCCGGGTGCCAGTGGTCGTCCGGGGGGAGGCTCGGGCGGCGGACGCCGCGCGGCCCTGTCCCCCTCCCGGGCCAGGGACTTCATGCAGTGCCCGCTCATGTTCCGTCTGCGCACGGTCGACCGCCTCCCCGAGCCCGGTTCGCTGGCGACGCACAAGGGCACCGTGGTCCACGGCGTGCTGGAGCGTCTCTACGATCTTCCGGTCTCGGAACGCCTCCCGGAGGCGGCCCTCGAGCTCCTGCCCGGCCAGTGGGCCTCCCACCGGGAGAAGAACCCGGAGGTCATGGACCTGTTCGAGGACGCCGACCACGTGGAGACCTGGCTGGAGGAAGCCCGCGGACTCATTCGCACCTACTTCACCCTGGAGAACCCCCAGCGCCTGGAGCCGGCCGAGCGCGAGCTCTTCGTCCAGACCGAGACCGGAGACGGCCTACTCCTGCGAGGCTTCGTGGACCGTCTGGACGTGGCGCCCGACGGCGCCATGCGAGTGGTCGACTACAAGACCGGGCGCAGCCCCGGCACGCGTTTCATGGAGGAGGCGCTGTTCCAGATGCGCTTCTACGCGCTGGTGCTGTGGCGCCTGCGCGGGCGGGCGCCGGCCCGTCTCCAGCTGGTCTACCTCAAGGACGGGCGGGTCCTGACTCACGATCCTCGCCTGGCCGAGCTGGAACGCACCGAGACTCGCCTGGCGCACCTGTGGGACGAGGTCGAGGACTGCGCTCGCACCGGATCCTTCCGCCCCCGCCGCTCCCGGCTGTGCGACTGGTGCGCCTTCCAGGCCCAGTGCCCGCTCTTCGGCGGCACCACGCCGCAGGTACCCGATGACGGGATCGCCCGCCTCCTGACCGCACGCCGCTCCGCTGCCTGATCTCGGCCATTGTTCAGGAATTGCCACGGCCAGAGGCCGTCGATTACAGTCCGTGACGGCTGACAACCGTCGCCACGCACTTCCCAGATCCTCATGGAGAAGCACATGAACGTCGTCCAGGCCCACGCAGCCCGCACCGCCTCGCGCGGAGCCGGCATGTGTATGCGCTGCCTGGTTCGGGCGTTCTGAGGCGGTCTCAGACAGATCGTTCTCCCCGGCTCCCGGCGCCCCTGAGACGGCGCCCCATCAGCCACGTCCAGCCAGGCCTCCACCTCACTCCCCCACCGGATGACGTGGCCTGTCTCTGTCTTTCCACCTGTGCTGCGTCACCGGTCCCCACGCAGGCTGCTTGCACCTGACTGCAGCAGCCGGACAAGGACCGCACCGTGCCGTCACCCACCATCCTCACTGGGCTCATCGTTGGAGCCGTCCTCGGTTTCATCCTCCAACGGGGCCGTTTCTGCATCACCGGCGCCTTCCGGGACCTGTGGGTCTCCCGCTCCTGGCGCTGGTTCACAGCCTTCCTGCTGGCCATCGCCGTTCAGGCGGTCGGAGTCGCCGTCCTGACCTCAGCAGGCTCCATCACCCCTGAGATCCCCAAGCTGTCGGTGGTTGCCACCGTTGTCGGTTCCTTCCTGTTCGGAGTCGGGATCGTCCTGGCCGGCGGCTGCGCCACCGGGACCTACTACCGCGCCGGCGAGGGCCTGGTCGGTTCCTGGTTCGCGCTCGTGGCCTATGCCACCACGGCGGCCGCGTCGAAGACGGGACTCCTGTCGGGGGTGACGAGCTGGGTCAAAGGACTGTGGGTCACCGACCTGACCACCATCCCGGCCACCATCGGTCTGCCGAGCTGGGGCGGCGTCGTCATCCTGGCCGGCGTCACCGGGCTCATTGTGCACCGCTTCATCGTCCTGGAGCGCAGCCGTCCCGCTCAGATCCAGCTGCCCGCCCAGCGCACGGGCCTGGCTCACCTGCTGCTGGAGAAGCAGTGGAACCCTCTGGCCACCGGATTCCTCGTGGGCGTCGTCGCCGTCATCGCCTGGCCCACATCCTGGGCCTCGGGGCGCCCGGACGGGCTGGGGATCACGACGCCGTCGTCGAACCTGGTGAGCCTCATCGTCACCGGGGATGTCAAGCAACTCGACTGGGGCGTACTCCTGGTCCTGGGCATCCTGCTCGGCTCCTACCTCGCGGCCAAGGCCTCTGGCGAGTTCCGTGTCCGCGTGCCCAGCGCCCAGGTCATCCAGCGCTCCATCGCCGGCGGTGTCCTCATGGGTATCGGCGCCGCCTGGGCCGGTGGCTGCTCCATCGGCAACGCCCTGGTGCAGACCTCGCTCCTGTCATGGCAGGGCTGGATCGCACTCGTCTTCCAGGTGCTGGGGGTCGGAACGGCCGCCTGGTTCCTCCTCATCCGCCCCCGGCAGCGTCGTCGCGCCGAGCGCGCCGCCTCACGCGTGCCCGCCACCGTCTGAGGCCTCGCCAGAACCCCCGCAACCATCTCGCTGCCCCAACCGCCCCCGCACCCTCATCACATCGTTTCAAGGAGTCACTCATGCGCACTGTTCTGGAGACCACCGGTCAGGTCTGCCCCTTCCCCGTCATCGAGGCCGAAGAGGCCATGGAGGAGCTCAGCGCCGGCGACGAGCTCGTCATCGGCTTCGACTGCACCCAGGGGACTCAGACGCTGCCCGCCTGGGCCGCCGACAACGGCTACACCGTCACCGAGTTCGAGCGCACCGGCGACGCGGCCTGGACCATCACCGTCCGCAAGTAGGCTGAGCCGCTACGGTTAGGCCTATGGAGCACAGGAGACTCGGCCGGACCGGCCTGCGTGTGTCCTCCGTGGGCCTGGGCACGATGACCTGGGGCCGGGACACCGATGAGCTCGAGGCCAGGGAACAGCTCGACATCTTCCTCGATGCCGGGGGCACGCTCGTGGACACCGCCGCCTCCTACGGAGAGGGCGTCAGCGAGGAAGTGATTGGAGCGCTCCTGCGCGAGCACGTGGATCGCCAGGACCTCGTCCTGGTCTCCAAGGCCGGGGTGCGCACCTGGCGCACCGGGGAGCGGTCCTCGGTGGCTGACGCCTCCCGAGGCTCGCTGCTGGACACGCTCGACACCAGCCTGGCCCGCCTGGGCACCGATCATCTGGACCTCCTGCTGGTCCAGGTGCCCGATCCCAGCACCTCCCTGGAGGAGACGGCTCACGCGCTGAGCCTGGCCGTCTCCTCCGGGCGAACCCGGTACGTGGGCATCGCCAACCACCCCGCCTGGGCATCGGTGCGCATGCATGACCTGCTCAGCGAGTGCGGCCGGGGTCCGGGGCTGGCGGCCGTCGAGGTGGAGCACTCACTGCTCTCCCGGGGTATCGAGCGCGAGCTGCGGCCCGCCTCGCAGGCCCTGGGCTTCGGCATCCTGGGGTACGCGCCCCTGGGAAGGGGCGTGCTCACCGGCAAGTACCGGGCGACGATTCCACCGGACTCACGGGCCGCCTCCCCTCACCTGCGCTCCTACGTGTCCCCCTACCTGGGAGACTCGCACCGGGGTGTGGTTGAGGCCGTGGCCACTGCCGCCTCGGGCCTGGACCGTAAGCCGGCCGAGGTCGCGCTCGCCTGGGCCCGCGATGCCCCCGGGATCGCCTCAACCATTGTGGGTGCCCGCACTCCGGCTCAGCTCCAGGGCGTGCTGTCGGCAGACGACCTGGAGCTTCCGGTCCAGATCCGACACGCCTTGGACGAGGTCACCTCCGTTCAGCTCGGCTACCCCGAGCGCTTCTAAAGCTCCCGGCGCTGCTGTGAAGCGGCCCCCTGGCGAGTATCAGCCCCAGACGAGGGCGATGCGCCTGCCGTCGATCTCATGGACCGGTACATCCATACCGAAGACCTCACTCAGACACTCCCGGGTCATGGTCTCCTCGGGGGTTCCTTGAAGGACGACCCTGCCCTCACGCATGGCGACGATCCGGTCCGACCATGCGGCAGCCATATTGATGTCATGCATGACAACCACGACCGTGCGCTCGAGCTCGTGGGCGGCAGCGCGTAGACGACGCATCATGGCCACCGAGTGGACCATGTCCAGGTTGTTGAGGGGCTCGTCCAGGAGCATATAGGGAGTCTCCTGGGCCAGCACCATGGCGACAAAGGCCCGCTGGCGCTGCCCACCGGACATCTCGTCAAGGTAGCGGTCGGCCAACTCTGTCAGGTCCATCCACTCCAGGGCCTGGTCGACGATCGTCTCATCGTGCTCGGTGGGACGTCCCCGGTTGTGCGGATAGCGGCCGAATCCCACGAGGTCGCGCACAGTCAGTCGCACGGCGAGATGGTTGTCCTGCTTGAGGACGGACAGAACGGTGGCGAGCTGGCGTCCCGGGGCCGTGGCGACGTTCAGGCCACCGACTTCTACCGTGCCGGCGTCGGCTCCCAGGAGTCTGGCGATCACGGATAACAGCGTGGACTTACCGGCCCCGTTGGCACCAACCAGTCCGATGACTCCGCCGGCCGGCAGGTCGAGGTCGACGTCGGAGAGCACCTGACGCTCACCGTAGGACTTGGCAAGGCTACGAACTGTGATCACGAACGTCTCCTGGAGCTGATGATGAGGGCGATGAGGGTGAGCCCGCCGAGGAACTCGATGATGACGGACAGGACGTTGTCGGCGTCCAGGACATGGGCCAGCACCGTCTGCCCGATCACGAGGACGAGCATGGCGACAAGCGCCGCCATGGGCACGGTGACGATATGGCGGTTGGTACCGGCGGCCCAGTAGGCCAGGTGGGCAACGAGTAGCCCCAGGAACATGATCGGACCGACCAGGGCCGTGGACACGGATACCAGCACGGCCACCATGACCATCACACGCCGGCTGATACGACGGTGATCGACTCCGAGTGCGGTGGCGATATCGGGCCCGAGAGCCACGACATCGAGCGCCCGCAGCTCCCGGATCGCCAGAATCGACACCGCAGCGGTCAGGACCAGCGAGACCACCAGAAGACTCGGGTTGATCGAGCCGAAGGAGGCGAAGAGCCGGTCCTGAAGGATGAGGAAGTCATTGGGATCCAGGAGCCGCTGAATGAAGGTGGTCCCTGAGCGCAGGAAGGTTCCCAGCACGATGCCCAGCAGCACCAAAGTGGTCACCGAGCGTCTGGCACCGAGCACCGCCCCCATGAGCGCCACGGACACACCGATCATCACCAGAAGTGTCAGGACGAAAGCCCCCAGGTCCGGCAGCGAGGAGAGTCCCGCCGCCCCCAGCACGAGAAGAAGAACCACCTGCAGCAGGGCGTAGAGCGCATCCAGACCGAGCACGGAGGGCGTGAGGATCCGGTTGCCGGTGACCGTCTGGAACATGACGGTGGAGACGCCGCTGGCCCATCCCACACACACCAGTGCCCCCAGGGAGAGCAGCCGGTAGGGCAGGACCAGAAGCGGGTCGAAGGCGTTGATGACCAGGAAGACGCCGCTGGCCACCAGCACCAGGAGCAGGACGACCACCAGGCGGAGGACGGAACGCCGGTTCTCCCGGCGACGACGTCTGGACAGCGCGTCAGCCACGTTCCACTCCTCGCAGGATGAGCACGGTGAAGACGCCGGCGCCGACGACCCCCATGATGACGGACAGCGGAACCTCGTAGGGGTAGCGGACCACGCGTCCGACGACGTCGCACCCCAGCGTCAGAACGGCACCGCCTACGGCAATGACTGGAAGACTCCGGCGCAGATTGTCCCCTATGAGCCGGGAGACGATGTTGGGTACCACGAGCCCGAGGAAGGGCAGGCTCCCGACCACGACGGTGCTGACCGCCGTCATGACGGCCGCGGCCATGATCGTCAGGTTGATGGTGCGGTGGTAGCTCAGCCCGAGCCCGGTGGCCGTCTCCGCCCCAAGGCTCGCCACAGTGAGGCGGTCGGCGGCGAGATAGAGCAGCAGGACGATGAGCGCCACCAGCCAGAGCAGCTCATAGCGGCCGGCCAGTACCCGGGAGAGGTCGCCGGCCGTCCAGGACCCCAGTGACTGCAGCAGGTCGTAGCGCCAGGCCACGAAGGTGGTACCCGCTCCGACCACGCTACCGAGCATGAGGCCGATCAGAGGAACGGTGACATCGTCGGACGTGCGCCGATGCGGCAGCAGTCGCAGGAGCCACAGGAAGACGGCCGAGCCCGCTACCGCGCATGCTGAGGCCACCATCATCTTCACCACAACGCTGGTGCCCGGCGCGAAGAGAGCCACGAGCAGCAGCCCGACGACGGCGAACTGAGTTGTGCCTGCCGTTGTCGGGGAGACGAAACGGTTGCGCACACTCATCTGCATGACGGCGCCCGCCACAGCAATGCCCGAACCGGCGAGGACGGCCGCCAGGGTGCGCGGCACTCTCGAGACCAGGAAGAGGCGCATGGAGCGGCCTTGCGAACCGGCGCGAACCAGATCCACCGGATCGAAGTCGGCCACTCCGATACACACCGACACGAGTCCCAGGACGAGCAGAAGCAGAAGGCCACCGACCAGGAGCGACAGGCCCGACCGTCGTGGCCTGTGTCCCCAGGCCGCAACGGGGTTCCTGGGGCTCATGCGGACAAGTCGCCCTTGATCTCCTTGGCCATGCGCAGACTGACTCCGAAACCGGCGCCCAGGAGGTACCAGTCGGGACCGTCAAGGTAGTAGACCTTATTGTTCTTCCAGGCCTTGGTGGCGGTGACCAGCTCGTTGTCAAGAATCTCCTTGGCCGAGGAGCCCTCCTGCCCGATGGTGGCGTCGCGGTCCAGGACGAAGAGGACGTCCGGGTTGGCCTGCCCGATGAACTCGAAGGAGACGGCCTCGCCGTGGGTCGCCTCCTCGATGTTCTCAACAGCAGGGGTGACACCGAACTCGTCAAAGATGACGTCGAAGCGGGAGCCCTTGCCGAAGGCACTCACCTTGCCGCCGGTGGTCATAAGACACAGGCCCTTGCCTGCGTTCTTGGCCGCTGTGGCCACCTGAGCGGCAGCATCGGTGAACTCCTTGACCTTGGCCTGCGCCGCGCTCTTCTTTCCGAAGATCGAGCCGAGGATCGTGGAGTGGCTGGTGAGGATCTCCGTCATCGATGCTGAGGGCTCGTTCTTCTTGCCCTTGTCTGCGTTGCCGCCCTGACCACCCTGATCGGGGCTCGCGGCCGCCGTCGCACTCGCACCCTGCGGCTTGACAGTCATGTCGATGGTGGTGAACTTGCTTGAGAAGTCCTCATAGGACTTGGCGGTCCGGTTCGCCACGATCACCAGGTCCGGCCCGACCTCGGCGATGGCCTCCTGCTTGGGCTCCTTGAGGCCGCCCATATCCTTGTACTTATCGTCCTGGAACTGGGACAGGGACTTGGGCAGGTTGCCACCGGTCTTGGGGATGCCGACGACGAGGTCGGCCAGGCCCAGTGCGGCCATGGAGTCCAGGACACCGTAGTCGAGAACGACGACGCGCTGGGGCGCCGCCTTGATCGTGGTCTCCCCTTGGGCATGCTTCACAGTGACCGGGTACGTCACTGCCTCTGCGCTCGATCCGGCAGAGGCGGCGCCGGTCCCGGTGCCTGACGAGCTCGAGGACTTCGAACCACAGGCGGACAGAGCCAGCAGACCGGCTGTGGCCGCGGTCGTGGAGAGCAGCTGACGGCGGGACGGAGACATGGGCATCAGGATTCCTATCTTCGTGGGCGACAACCGAGTACGGGTCACAGGCACACAGCTACTGAGGGAAGGCTTACCTACGGTATTTAAGCGTATCATACCTATGCTAAAGCGGTGGGGCCCACGCAGTTAGCGCGGGCCCCACCGCCAAGAGATGGGCTGAGGAACGTCGTCCGTCCAGTCAGGGACCTCAGTCAGTCCTCGTCGTCGTAGTCCTCATCATCGTCATCATCGTCATCATCGCTGTCGTCGTAGTCGTCGTCATCCTCGTCGTACTCGCCGTCGTCGTAGTCCTCATCATCGTCATCGTCGTCCTCATCGTCGCCATCGGAGTCGAAGGCCTCGAAGGGGAGCTCGATGCCGTATGCGGTGAACAGCGAGTCGTCGTAGGTGAAGAAGGCGTCCTGGAGGGCGTTCTCGGCCGCGACCACGGCCGGGGAGAGCTCGTCACCGGTCGCGGCAGCATCCAGGTGCGCCTCGAAGGCGGCAATGAGTCGGTTGAGCGCGGACCGCGGATCGTTCGTCATGTGGGACACACTACCGGCTATCCCCCGCGCAGCGCACAGGCGGACGGCGTTGCCCAGCAGCGTCGCGCCCGGTCGTACCCGATCAGGCCTCCGACTCGACTCCCAGCTCCTGACGGATGAAGCCCAGGAAGAGGTCCTCCCCCTTGAGCTTGCTGGTCTCCTCAGGGCCGACGACCACACGCACGCCGTCATGCAGGATCTGGGAGGCACCGCCGTCGGGCCCCAGGGGCAGGATGATCCGCTCGGTTCCGGGCGTGTAGGTCGCGGAGGGCTCGCGGCCCGCGATCATGTCGGCGATGTTGCTGGCGACCACTCGGGCATGGGCGCGGGCGGCGTCGGCGCGCTTGGACTCGCGCACGTCGGTGATGTCTCCGATGGCCCAGACACCGGGGTGGTCCACCACGCGCAGGTACTCGTCGACGCGGATCGTGCCGTCGTAGTGGCGCACCTCGTCGTAGTCCTCGCTGAGGAATCCGGTGGCGGCCGCCGAGCCGTAGGCGCGGAACCACATGTCGGCCTCGAGCTGGCGCCCGCCCTGGGTGGTGACCCGGAAGGGCGAGAGCACGCCGACGTCGACCGGGGGCAGGAAGCTGAGGGAGTCACCGGTGAGGATCTCCACCCTGCGCTGAGCGAGCTGGTCGGCGATGGCCTCACGGATCTCCGGCTTGTAGTCACCGGCGGGCAGAATCCTGTCGGCGGCCTCCAGCATGGTCACCTTGACCTGCGGGAAGGCCGAGGTGATCTCACCGGCCAGCTCGATACCGACGGCGCCGGCGCCCACGATGAGCACTCGCGAGGAGTGCTCAAGGTTGGAGTGAACGCGCTCAATGCGGGCCTTGGCGATGACGGAGGAGGACTCCATGTGCTTGGCGGGGAAGGGGTAGGCGGTCCCGGTGGCCAGCACCAGGTAGTCGGCCTCGATCGGTCCGTGACCGGAGACCTCAACGGTGGTGCCTCGCACCGTCAGCACCGTTCCGTGAACGACGCGCCCGTTGGTCAGGAGCCGGTCGTAGGGCAGGAAGATCTTCTCCGCCCAGTCACGGTCGACCGCCGCGCGCAGCGCCGCGGCGTGGCTGACGAAGGTGTCCTTCTGCTCCACGAGGGTGACCTCGGCGACGTCGTCGAGGGCCTTGGCGGCGGTGATGCCACCGTATCCACCGCCGACGATGGTGACGCGAGCCATATTATGTTCCTTCCGGTGATGAGAGGGTGAAGATGCGAACTGCGTCCATCAGGCCAGTCCACGACGTCGAAGAAGAGGCAGGATGCCGGGGTCGCGTCCGGTGAAGGCGCGGTAGGAGACCAGAGGGTCTCGACAGTCGCCGCGGGAGAGGAACTCGCGGCGGAAGATCTCTCCGGCCTGGCGGTTCAGGCCGAGGTCGCCGTCGATCGCGCCGTCGGTGGTGAACCACTCGATGGCATCGGCGTCCATGACCTCGCTCCAGATGTAGGCGTAGTAGGCGGCGCTGTAGCCCCCGGCGAAGACGTGGGAGAAGTAGGTGGTGCGGTAGCGGGGAGGCACGAGCGCGTCATCGACTCCGGCCCGGGCCAGGGCCCGGTGCTCGAAGTCCTCCACCTCATCAATGCGCGTCGGGACCTCGCCGGAGGGCAGGGTGTGCCAGGCCTGGTCGAGCAGAGCGGCCCCCAAGTACTCGGTGGTGGCGTAGCCCTGGCCGAAGGTGCCCTGGCCGCGCAGCTGCTCGGCGAGGTCGGAGGGCATGGGCTCGCCGGTGTCCACGTGGCGCGCGTAGGAGGCCAGCACCTCGGGGTGAAGCGCCCACTTCTCGTTGAGCTGGCTGGGGAACTCGACGACGTCGCGGGGCACGGCCGTTCCGGAGGCCGAGGGGTAGCGGGCCTGGGAGAACAGGGCATGCAGAGCGTGCCCGAACTCGTGGAAGCACGTAACGACCTCGTCCCAGGTCAGCAGGACCCGGCCGGAGGTGGGCTGCTCGATATTGCAACAGTTGATGACGACCGGCTTGCGGCCGGTAAGCGTTGAGCCGGTGACGAGGCTGTCCATCCAGGCACCGCCGGACTTGCCCGCCCGGGCGCAGTAGTCGCCGACGAACAGGCCCAGGACCGGCGCCTGGGCGTCCTCACCGTCGTGCACCTCCCAGACCTTCACGCCCGGGGCGTACATGTGCTCGGCCAGGTCCTCGCGCTCGTGGAAGGTGATGCCGTAGAGGCGGTTGGCGGCGTAGAAGACGCCCTTGGTGACCACGCTCCACAGCTCCAGGTAGGGGGCCAGGACCTCGTCGTCGACGCCGAAGCGCTCCTTGCGCTCAGCGGCCTCGTAGAGGGGCCAGTCGGCGGGCCCGAAGGTCTCACCGGCCTGGGTCTGCGGGTCCAGGTCCATGCGGGCGGCGTAGACCTGAGCGTCAGCGCGGGCGTTGTCCATGGCCGGCGCAGTGAGCCGGGCGAGCAGCTCTGAGACCGCCTCGGTGGTGCGGGCAGCCGACTCCGCGGCCACGAGGGCGGCGTGGTGCGGGAAGCCCAGGAGGGCGGCCCGTTCGGCGCGCAGCCGGGCGAGTTCCAGAACGATGCCGCGGGTGTCACCGAGGGTGTCCTGCTTCCCCAGTCCTCGGCTCATGGACGTCTCCAGTAGAGCGAGCCTGGCGCCGTGGGGCCGGGTGGTGGCCAGGGCCGGCGGCACCGTGACATTCGTGACCCCGGCGGCGTGCATGGCCTCGGTGACCAGGACGGAGAAGCGCATCTTGAGCGCGTTGACGCGGGCGTTGATCTCCTTGAGCCTGTGTGTGTCCGCCTCGTCCAGGCCGACGCCGTTGCGTTCGAACTCCTCGACGGTCAGGCGGATGAGGCGGGCGGCCTCGGCGTCGATGACGGTGCCGTCGGCGTCGCGCGCGGCCTGCCCCTCAGGAGCTTGGGTCACCATCTCATCGAGGACCTTGAAGCGACGGTAAAGACGGGAGTCGAGGTGATAGGCGTCGGAGTGGGCCGCCTGCTCAGGGGCCAGGGCCTCCTCGAGCTCGTCGAGGTCCGGGCAGTCGGTGGCGGAGGTCAGAGCGTCCAGCACCGTCAGCGCCCGCTCCAGCAGCTCACCGGATCGCTCCAAAGCATCGACGGTGTTGGCGATCGTGGGCTGGTCCTCGTTGGTGGCGATCGCCTCCCACTCCTGGCGCTCGACAGCCATCCCGGCGCGGATGGCCGGTTCGATGTCGGCGTGGTCCACGGCCGTGAAGCCGGGCAGGCCAAGGTCGAGCGGCCATGGCTTGGCGAAGACGTTCGACTCCGGGAGGTCGGTGCCGTCGGTGGTCTCGCTCATGGGCCCATCGTGCCATGTACGGATGGTCTTCTCGTTCACAAAAGACCATCAATTCTAGGACTATGGTCGCACTGGGCGTAGCCTGATGACGTCACTCGATGCAGGACTTCTAGGGAGAAACGCATGAATGTTGCAGAACAGCTCGTGGCCCAGCTTGTCGATGCCGGCGTCCGCAGAATCTACGGCATTGTAGGAGACTCCCTCAATCCCGTCGTCGACGCCGTCCGTAAGACCGGCGGTTCCGCCGAGGGTGGGATCGACTGGGTCCACGTGCGCCACGAGGAGGCCGCCGCCTTCGCTGCCGCAGCCGAGGCACAGCTGACCGGCGAGCTCTCCGTGTGCGCCGGCTCCTGCGGTCCAGGCAACCTTCATCTCATTAATGGCCTGTACGATGCGCAACGCTCGGGCGCCCCTGTGCTGGCGATCGCCTCGCATATCCCCAGCGTTCAGATTGGCCAGTCCTACTTCCAGGAGACCCACCCGGATCGTCTGTTCAACGAGTGCTCCGTCTACTCTGAGCTCATCTCCACTCCCAAGCAGGCTCCGCGTGTCGTCAACGCAGCAATCCGCCACGCTGTCAGCCTGGGCGGCGTGAGTGTGATCACATTGCCAGGAGATGTCTCCGACGAGAAGGCCACAGCCGCCATTCCCGAGTACTCCAAGGCTCGACCGGCCGTCCTGTCACCCAACCCTGTCGATGTAGCCGAGGTGTCCGCCCTACTCAACAAATCCCGAAAGGTGGCGATCTTTGCCGGTGCCGGCGTCAAGGGTGCCCATGACGAAGTCATCGCCCTGGCCGACCTGCTCAAAGCACCGATCGGTCACTCGTTGCGCGGCAAGGACTTCATCCAGTACGACAATCCTTACGACGTCGGCATGACGGGGCTCTTGGGATACGGGGCCGCCGCCGAGGGTATGAAGGACGCCGACGTGCTGCTTCTGCTGGGTACCGACTTCCCCTACGACCAGTTCCTACCGGAGACCACCACTGTCCAGGTAGACAATCACGCCGAGAAGCTGGGGCGGCGCACCGACGTCTCCCACCCGATTCACTCCGACGTCATCCCCTTCATTGAAGCTCTTCTACCACATATTAAGAAGCGTCGCTCCAACGCATTCCTCAAGGCTCAGCTCAAGAAGCACGCCAAGATCATGAAGGCGCCCATTGGCGCCTATACGCGCAAGGTGGACAGGATCAAACCCATTCACCCCGAGTATGCCGCCCACGTGCTCAACGAGGTCGCCGCCAAGGATGCGATCTTCACCGCGGATACTGGCATGTGCAACGTGTGGACCGCACGCTACATCGACCCTCTGGGTACACGCCGACTCATCGGCTCCTTCCTGCACGGATCCATGGCAAACGCTCTCCCCCATGCCATCGGCGCACAGGTCTCCCATCCCCATCGCCAGGTGATCTCCGTGTCCGGCGACGGCGGCCTGTCCATGCTCATGGGAGAGCTCGTGACCGCCCGTATGCACAACCTGCCGATCAAGGTCGTAGTCTTCAACAACTCGACCCTGGGCATGGTCAAGCTCGAGATGCTGGTCAATGGTTTGCCAGACTTCGGTACTGATGTCCACGACGTCAACTATGCCGGAGTGGCACAGTCGATTGGCTTCCACGCCGAACGCGTTGACGATCCAAGAGACTTGCGCAGGGCCTTTCAGAAGGCCTTCGACGTCAATGGTCCAGCGCTGGTGGAGATCATCACCGATCCCAATGCCCTGTCGCTGCCACCGGAGATCACGGGTGAACAGTTGATCGGATTCGCCACAGCAATGAGCAAGATCGTCCTTAATCGTGGTGCGGGTGAGGCCGTGAGCATGGCGACGTCGAACATGCGTAATATCCCCCGCTTCTAGGAAAGCCTGTCACTGCTGTCCACGGGCGTGCTCGCCGCGGGCCAGGGACACGATGAACTCGGCGATCTCGGGATCGTCGGGGTCCTGGCTGTCACTGTCAACAGCACGGTTGGCCCACCATCCGTCCACGGCCAGCAGCGCCACGCGTTGCATAGCACTGAGCTCACGGATCTCACCCACCCACTCCCGGCGCAGCGTGTTCCAGGTCTCCTTGAGCATCTCCGCCTCCGGCGTGGCCGAGAGCATGAAGCTGACCTCGCCGGGGAGGATCTCGCCGTCGACGACGGAGCGCGCCAGGGCCTCGATGCGCTCGGCGCGACTCGCTTGCGCGATCGGCTTGCCCAGCGCCTCCAGGGCCTCAGCCTGCCATCGCTCGAAGAAGGCGTTCGCAATACCCTCCAGGAGCTCGGTCTTGGTGCGGAAGTGGTAGATGACACCGCCTCGAGTCAGTCCGACGTGCTCGGCCAGGGCGTCGAAGGTGAGGGCATCGAAGCCGTCTCGGTGGGCGAGCTCGAGCGCCCCGGTGATGATGCGGTCCCGTTTCGAGGTTCTCATACGGTCTCCTCACTCGTCTCGCTCGTGGCCGGAACATGGCGTGCGGCCATCACGCCCGCACCCAGGAGGATGACGGCGGCGATCACGGCCGTGGCCTGCATGGCGCAGGTGAACGCCTCCCGGGCCTGGACCATCAGCCCGACCTGCCCGGGGTCGCTCGGGTCGATGGCACCAGCCAGGGTGGCCAGGGACTGCTCGGCAGCCTCGGCCACCCGCTGCGGAAGACCGGAGGGGGCGGGCCCGAGCAGCAGCCGGTAGCCGACGTCCTGAATCGTGCCGAGCACCGCGATCCCCAGGGCGACACCCAGCTCGAGACCGGTCTCGGAGATGGCCGAGGCCGCTCCGGACCGGTCCGCCGGCACCGCCCCCAGGACCGCTCCGGTGGAGACCGTGAAGGCCAGGCCGATGCCTGCGCCGATGACGAGTAGACCGACACCGATGACCACGATTCCACCGTAGGACTCTCCGAGCGCGACCACGACCAGCCCCACTGCGGCCACCAGCAGGCCGCTTCCGAGCGCCCGGCCATTGCCGAGCCGGCGTACCACCGCGGTGACGACCGCGACGACGACGAGGGAGGCCAGTGACGAGGGCAGCTCGGTCAGGCCCGCTCGGAGCGTGGAGTAGCCCCGAACGAGCTGGAGGTACTGGGAGAAGAAGTACAGCAGGCCGGCCAAGGCGAAGATCGCCAGGACAGTGGCCGCAATCGCCCAGGTGAATGCGGGGCGCCGGAAGAGCTCGACGTCGATCAGCGGCGTGGCCAGCGTGCGCTGACGCCTGATGAACAGCCATCCGGCGGCCAGGCCGCCCGCCAGTGCAGCTACTGCGATGACGGTGAGGCCGTCGTGCGCGAAGGACTTGACGGCGTAGGTGATCGGCACGATCCACAGCAGCTGGCTGGCCGTTGGGCTCAGGTCCGCACTCAGCGAGGGGATGGCCAGAGCCAGCACCGTGGAGTCGATGGCCAGCAGGGTCACGGCCAGGGTCAGGACGGCCAGGGCCGCCCAGGCACGAAGTCCGGGGGTACAAGTCATGGCCATAACTTTACTATACGTACAGTAAAGTTATGGTTGTGTCGATGGTCTCTTCTCAGCTTCTCAGCGCAGACGCCGACGACGCAGCACCTCAGCCACATCAGGTGCGAAGTAGTCCGGCCCCTTGAGCACCTTTCCGTCCTCGCGGTAGACCGGCTTGCCATCGGCACCCAGCTTGGACATGTTGGAACGCTGAACCTCGGCGAGCACGGCCGCCAGGTCGATCCCGGTCTCCAGGGCCATGCCGTAGATGACGTAGATGAGGTCCGCCAGGGCGTCGGCGGTCTCGACGGTGTCGCGAGCGCCGTCATCGGCGGCCACGGCGCGGCGGTAGCTCGACTCGATCTCGGCGCGCGCCGCCTGCCCGTAGACGGCGCCGACGAGCTCGGAGAACTCCTCGGCGATAAGACTCATGCGCATGTCGAGACTCTCGCGCTCGAGGCTGGCGCCGTCGGTCTGGACGGGAAGTCCGTAGACGTGATGGAAACGGCGCACCAGGGCCTCGGGGTCGTCGCCCTCCCTCTCTCCGACGCCGTCGTGAGCCACCAGGGGCAGCACGCCGTCCGTCTCGACAGGGCCGTCCCAGGGAGCTCGCGGCTCACGCGGGTCCTCGGGCAGCAGGGTGGCGATCCAGCCATCATGGAGCCGACCGTCATTGGGCAGGAAGCGATGCACTCGCCCTTCCCGCCGGAAGCCGAGGGACCAGGCCACCTTCCAGGAGGCCCAGTTGGGCACCGGGCCGCAGCTTGAGTCGTGGATATCGCAGCGCCACCTCAGCGCGGACAGGCTCAGGGGGCCGCTTGAGTCGAAGGCCATATCGATGAGGGCGGCGACGGCGCGGGTCATTGTGCCGCGCCCACGCGCCGCAGCAGCGAGCCAGTAACCGACCTCGCCGGTCCGAGCGCCCTCAGGGCCGCTCAGGGTGATGCCGAGCATGCCCACCAGGTGCGCAGAGGCACCGGCGTCGGCCTCGCGGATCGCCCAGGTGAGCTCGCGTCCCTCGCTCCAGCCCTTGGCCACGACCTGCTCGACGAAGAACTGCGCGTCACTGCGCTGATAGTTGCGAGGGACGAAGGTCCACTCCTGAATGTCCGCGTCCTGGCAGATCTCGGTGATGCGGTCGAGGTCGTCTTCGGTGGGGACCGACAGGACGAGTGCGGGCAGGTCGCCGTCAGCAGCAACGGTCATCTCAAAGGAGTCCATGGAGGCCGATGCTAACGCCTCCCCCTGGTCCCACTCTTGATGAGTCGCTCGAATTCCTCTCCCGGATCATTTCATGGGCCTATGCTCGAGGGTGATGTCCCCCCAACGAGAAGAGCCTGAGTGACTACCGCCCCCACGCCTGAGAGCCGGCGCCACGGTCCCGCCATCCCCCGCTGGATGTTGCCCTCGGTGCGAGTACGCAGACGCGGCGATGTCATCACGGTCGAGCAGCGGGTCCCCGCCCGTGTGGAGAGTATTCAGACACGCAGCAGTTACGACTCGGCTCATCGCGGCTACGTGGAGCACCATGACATTCCGACCTTCGAGTCCGGTCTGAGGTCTCCGACTGGCCTTGCCCTCGTCAAGGAGCGTCTGACCATTCCGGCCAGTGCGGCACGTGAGGAGCAGGTGCGTCAAGCCGTGGACCACACCGTCGCCGCCTACGACCCGGGCACGGCGGCGCTGTCTGTTCAGCTCAGTGGGGGCATGCTGCTGCGGCTGCTACAGACTGTCTTCTTACTGGGAATGACGGGGATCGGCCTGTACCTCGCCATCTCCTTCCACCGAAGCCCCTCCATCGCACCCCCGGACGATCCTTTCGCCGGTATCCAGAAGGTCTTCACAGTTCTTCCCGGCATCTTCGCCCTCGTGACACTCGCCATCGCGGTCACCTGTGCTCGAGCCGCTTGGGCTCTGCGCACTCCGAGGTTCGTGGCTGAGGAGCAGTGGGGGCTGTTGCGTCAGGTCCTGACTCAGCTGGCGGGGCAGGAGCCCGGCTCGTCACGCCCCCTGGACATTGAGGCGGGCCTGCGCCGGGATCTCATCACTCACCCGAACGGAGGCTCCCTCACGCGAGGAGCCACCCGTGACGGGCGCATGGGCCCCCCATGGCCGGATGCCTACGACGTCGCCAAGCGCGTCAGGCAGGGGCGGCGCGCCCTGGTCGGTATGACCGTCTTCGCCTCAGTCTTCCTGCTCGTGGGGGTTTTGGTCTTCCTGCTGTTCATCGCCGCCGGGCAGCTCACACTCATTCCCCTGCTCTTCGGCGTCAGCGTTTTCGGCGCGCTCCTCTCCCACGCCTCCAAGCAGTGCGACCGTCTCCTCGTCTCTTATCCCCGCACGATGCCCGGAGGAGAAGAGCCGCAGGAGCTCAGCTGGGAGGATGTCGACACCGCCTCATTGCCCGCGTGGTGCGATGCGCGCCGGCGCGAGCGCTACTGGAACCTTGCTGCGATCGTGTTCCTGGTTGAGTTCGTCGTGGCTGTTCTCGCCATATTCGCCTCTGTGATGCTGAATCAGACTGCGTTCTCGACCGGCTCCTCCTCGCAGGAGGCCCACACCCACGCACTGATATGGAACTCGGTCCTTGCTCTGGTCGTCATCGCTGCGGCACTCGCCACCGTTGTGATCGGCAGGCAGTGGATTCAAAAGAAGGACAGCAAGCTGCGCCATCAGGCAGGACTGCTCTGAGTCCCCGCGGGCCTACGGCGCAGGACCGGCCAGCAGGTGACCATGATGAGGCCACCCAGTAGGCCGTAGGCCAGAGCCACCCACAGTCCGTGATCGTCGGCGAGCCGGCCGACAAGCGGCGGTGCCAGGAGGCCCGCCAGACGGGCCAGCCAAGACACGATGGTCAGTCCCAGCCCGGGAGGAAGCCCCTCGACGTCGTCGGCGGCGGAGTAGGACACGGGGACGGCGACGGCGCACCCCGCCCCGGAGATCGCCATCCCCAGCAGCGTCCCGGGAACGGAGGAGAGCAGGAGGGCGATGCTCATTCCGAGGGTGACCAGTGCTCCACCCCAGGCGATCACGGCTCGTTGACCGACAGCGTCAATGATGCGGTCACCCACCAAGCGCCCCACGATCATCGTTCCTTGAAGGGCCACCAGCCCCAGCCCGACGTGACCGGCACCGGCGCCCTGTTCGGACAGGAGCAGGGACGACCAGTTCATGGCCACGTCCTCGGGGAACATCGAGGCCGCACATAGTAGCCCGACGACGAGGAGCACGAGGATCGTGACCGGTCGGACTCGACGAGGCGATGTCGCCGGCCTGACCGCGGAGGCGTTGTCGAACTCCTTGATCTCATCGGGCTCGCGATCAGCACGGTCATGGCCGGGTAGGAACCAGCCTGCGAGCAGGGGGCCTGTCGAGAGGACGAGCAGCACCACCGCCGTCAGGACCATGTGGGTTCCCACCCCCACTCCGGCTCCAGCCAAGGCCTGCCCCATGGCGGCTCCCAGAACCGCCCCCAGTGACCATGAGGCATGGAAGCTCGTCACGATGGAGGCGCCCCAACGGCGCTGGACCCGCAGCCCGTGTGCGTTCTGCGCGACATCGACAATGGAGTCCGTCCCGCCCACAACCAGCAGGCAGATCGCCAGGACGAGCCACGAACGGGCCAACCCAGCTCCCAGGAGAGCCAGGGCCACCACGAGCATGCCCAGGCTGGCCACCTTGGCCGAGGTTAGGCGGGAGATAAGCCAAGACGCGGCCAGCCCTGCCACGAGAGCACCAACGCTGGCTGCAGCCACCGCCTGCCCGAAGGCGCTCCTGCTCAGCCCCAGCCCCTCCACGATCTCCGGGAAACGCGGCACCAGATTGGCGAATCCCAGGCCATTGGCCAGGAACACCAGGCTGACCCCGGCGCGCGCACGGAGCAGATCAGGACTGCGCCTCACATCAGAAGGACTGCTCGGTGAGGTGACGGAGTGCATGAAGGCCAAGTCTACTGAGGTCTACCGAGGCGGGTGCCCTGTGTCCCGGCATAGGGAGTGCTCCCCACTGCAGAGGGGAGGAACCGAGATGACGAGCCCTCCCCTCTGCCCTTAGGCTGTGACTCGTACGCCGACCTGACACCAGAAAGCACATCAGCCCGGGTGCTCTCAGCCATGGCGGCACCCGTCACTCCCTGCCCCGTCTTACATGGAGGATTCATGTCCTACGGAACCGGCCCCGCACCCTACGGCGGCCAGGCACCATACGGCGACCAACCGGCCTACGGCGGCCAGGCTCCCTACCCGGGCGGCCCTGCCCCCTACGGCGCACCCAACCAGTTCGGGGCTATGTCATTAGCCCCCGACGTCGCCCCGCTGCCTGGTGCAAGCTTCGGCGAGGCCGTCAAGCGCTACTTCCAGCGCTACGCCCAGTTCCGAGGCTATGCATCTCAGTCCGAGTTCTGGTGGCCATTCCTCATATTCCAGATGCTCATCCCCATTGGCCTCTATATTCTGGCAGTGGCAATCAGCGCTTCGGCAGCGATTTCGGGGGCCGACGAGCTGCCTTCTGCGGTGGTCGCAATCTTTGGCCTGCTCATGCTCTACGTTGCCGCGATCATTATTCCGTCGCTCGCAGTGATGGTCCGTCGCCTCCATGACACCGGACAGTCAGGACTATTCCTGCTTTTCTACTTCGTTGGACTGGGGATCGTCCCGCTCATCATGTGCTGCATGCCTCCCCGCCCCGACCTCTACCGTCCTGAGTGGAGCTGAGCGAGGCTCCCTGAGAGACAACGGATCCCCGGAACCTTCTGGTTCCGGGGATCATCTATTGGTGGTGTCCGAGGGGGG
>ERZ772906.536-NODE-536-length-22198-cov-6.226031_pt1 | contig 22198 bp, 17 predicted proteins | sample MGYA00511338_ERZ772906 | MGnify/ENA primary metagenome ERZ772906 (study PRJEB29015, sample SAMEA2738076) | human oral metagenome | biome: human oral; feature: human-associated habitat; material: saliva | place: China | collected 2212 ... | reverse complement strand
GCATTTTGTATTTTCTGCATTGAAAAAATTTAGATATGAAAAGCTAGTCCTTGGCACTACCAGGCAGCTTCGGCGTGACATAAACCGTAGAATTATGCGTGAAAATCACCATTCCTGGCTTTGCGCCGCTTGGCTTCTTGACATACTTTACTAGCGTGTAGTCGACCGGTACGTTGTCGCTATCCTTACCCTTGCTGTGATAGGCAGCTATGGAAGCAGCCTCGTATATGGTCTCGGCTGTAATATCCTGAATTGACTCACCTGACTCAGTTACGAGAATCACGTGCGAACCAGGAATTTCTTTGGTATGAAACCATATATCGGTACGACTAGCGGTTTTGGTGGTTAGCTGGTCATTCTCCTTGTTGTTCCTGCCGACAAATACATGGTGTCCATCAGTTAGTCTATACTCTAGAGGAGCCTGCTTAGCTTTCTTGCGCTTCTGCCCTGGCTTACTGCGGTATCTGATATATCCCGTCTCTATTAACTCCTCTTTAATCTGATCTAGCTCCACCTCTGTATTTGCTGCCTCGAGACTCTGGAGAACGCTGTCCAGATACACGATGTCAGCCTCTACATCTTCGAGCTGAATTGCCTTCTCCTTGACTGCTGTTCTAGCCTTAGAATACTTCTTAAAATAATGCTGGGCATTTTTAGCTCCCGAAAGCTTCTCGGATAGCGGAATTGTAACGTTTGTGTCATCGTAGTAATTTACGACTTCTACAGCCTGAGCACCGGATTTGATTAGATGAATATTAGCGGTCAAAAGCTCTCCATAAAGTCGATACCTATCAGAGTTCTCGGCCTTTAGAAGATCCTCGGACAGACGTTTTTTCTTGAGCAAAGCCTTGTCTAGCGCTGATTTTACAATCTTGTGAAGCGGAACAGACTTCTGTTTGATGATATTAGTGCTTGCTCGGTGTTGATAGTAGAATTCTACACATTTACTGAGGCTGTCAAATTCCTCTCGCTTTAGCTCGCAGTACTCCGAAAGCTCTGCAATATGAAATTCGCGGGGAGTATCGTTTTCATCAAAATAGACAAGCGATGTAAATGATCCAGTTTCTGCGGATTCAGCAATCTCCTTGAGGCGAGCTGCAGGTTCATCAGCAGAAAGAAGTTCTCTAGCGATAGCGGGAGAAATTCCTGAGATGCGGTTCATAATTAGCTTTTCACTAAGAGTTACACCTTCGCTGTTAGTAAAGTCTTCTGGCGATGCTAATTTAAAAGGCGTCTTGTTCTGTTCAGGTGGATACACGTATATAACGCCTGGAAGTAGTTGTCTGTATCTGTTTACATCTATGGAAATTCTCTTTATAGCATCAATGATTTTGCCAGACTCGATATCGATGAGAATTATGTTGCTGTGCTTGCCCATAATCTCAACGATGAGTCTCTTGGATGTGGTAAAACCGAGCTCCGTCTGAGCCTCGATATCTAGTTCTATAATACGTTCAGATCCCTGTTGTCTGACTTCTGTTATACGGCCACCCTGAATATGCTTTCTGAGAAGCATGCAAAAGTTAGGAGGCTGCATTGGGTTGTTATACTTATCCTCCGTTAGGCAGATGCGCGCAGACTGGCTTCCGCACGATGCGAGCAGCTTCACGTTGCCTTTTCTCGTGTGAATCTGTATTAATAAATTTTCGCCCGTCGGCTGGTAGATTTTCTCAATCTTGCCGAGTGTAATGGTGTTCGATAGTTCCGTTGCTATCGCAGATGTAATGATGCCGTCAAATGCCAATTCGTATTCCTTTCCGGTGCTCACGTGATGCACGCTTTAGGGAGCCTTATGCATGCTCATCATGCATAACAGCGCCCCGCCGTGCCGAGCATTTCCACCGGCACGATGGTAAATAGCATATCATGCAAATGCGCATTTTTCAAGGGTAGCAGGGTGTTGTGTTTACTTTGAAATATATAAAGGATATAATCAGTAGGCTAGATGAAAGGGAGGTAGACACGTGGTCAAGAGCATGACAGGGTACGGCAGAGGCATATATAGCGATGAGCAGCGAAGCATAACTGTAGAAGTAAAAGCTGTTAATCACAGATACTGCGATATAACCGTCAAGATGCCTAGAAAGTACTCGTTTGCAGAGGAGCAAATCAAATCTGTTGCAAAGGAAGTGCTGAAGCGCGGTAAAGTTGAAATCGGTGTGTCCGTAGATAATTTCGGCAAGAGTGAAACAGATGTAAACCTTAACCTAGAAGCGGCAAAGCGTTACTACGATGCGTTTACTGAGCTCGGGCATAATTTCAAGCTGGCTGGAGATGGACAGGTGCCGCTCAGCCTCCTTGCAGGAATGAATGATGTGCTGACGACCGTGCCAGCTACGGAGGATGAAGAGGAATTCATGAGGGAACTGATGGCGGCGCTCAAGGAAGCACTTGAATGCATTAGTGCAATGAGAGCAGTTGAAGGTGAGAAGCTGGCACTAGATATACTCAAGAGAGCCGATATCATTGAAAATACTAAGAAACTTATAACCGAGCGAGCTCCTAAGATTGAAAGGGAATACAAGGAGAGGCTGCAGGCGAGAATCACCGAGCTTCTAGATGGAAGCGTGGAAATTCCTGAGGAGAGACTGGCTCTCGAGGCGGCTATTTTCGCAGATAAGGCTAATATAACAGAAGAAATCGTGAGACTTGGTAGTCACATAGATCAGCTCAGGTCATTTATAAATAGTGATGAAGAGACCGTGGGCAAGAAGATTGACTTCCTCGTTCAGGAGATGAACAGAGAGGCTAATACAATTGGGTCCAAGTCAAATGACATGGACATCACCTCGTGGATGCTCGAGCTCAAGGCAGAGATTGAGAAGATTCGTGAGCAGGTTCAGAATATCGAATAAGATAAGCAGGTTCTCCAAATAAACTACAGTAGTAGCTAGAGAGAAGAACGTTTTTATGGTATAATGTTAGCCGAATATTCAGTACAGGAGACAGTGATGGGAAAGTCGAGTCACAACGACGGCAGACTCTTTGTTATTTCGGGACCGTCAGGTGCAGGCAAGGGTACAATTTGTAAGAAATTGCTTAAAGCTGTAGATATCTCGCTTTCAACTTCTATGACAACTAGGTCACCAAGACCAGGTGAAGTTGATGGCAAAGATTATTACTTCGTAACGGTAGAAGAGTTCGAAGAGAAAATTAAAAACGACGGAATGCTCGAGTATGCGAGGGTATTCGATAATATTTACGGCACACCTAAGGACATGATCATCAAACAGCTTGAGAAGGGTAGAGATATCATTCTTGAGATTGATGTTCAGGGCGGTTTGCAGGTTAAACAGAAAATGCCGAAGCAAGCTGTACTTGTCTTCGTTCTACCACCAGACCTTGCTACACTTCGCCAGAGGATTGTAAACCGAGGCACGGAGACTGAAGACGTAATAGATAAGAGATTTAATGAAGCAATTAATGAGATTAAACTGATTGGCGAGTACGACTACTATTTGATCAACGACGAGCTTGACGATGCAGTATACGACCTTCAGGCTATAATTATGGCCGAGAGAAGGCGCGTACCAGACAAGATAATGCCAATCGTTAGAGAATATGAGAAGGGACTATAGGAGGTACATTAATCATGATGCTATATCCGGCAATTAACGAGCTTAACGAGCTAACTGACAGCAGATACACGCTGGTTGTGCTAGCTGCCAAGAGAGCCAGAGATATTATAGATGGCAAGCCTGTGCTGACAGAGGTTGATGCTGAGAGGCCTGTGAGCCTTGCAACTAATGAGATTGCAGAGGGGAAGATCAAATATAAGAGAGTCGATGCACCTGTGGAGAAGGCTGAGACTGCTTCGTTTGATAACTTTGAGCTTGCACTTGATGGAGATGATGTAGAGCCATCGGCAGCATTTGAGTCAGAAGCGGCTGTCGATGGAGAGATAGAGGCGGCAGTGTCCGATTCAGATACTGTAGAGCAGGACGCATAGGCTGCATGATGTAATATGGTAGTTGAAATGGAAGTCGTCATGATTTCCATTTTTTGTGTATAGATGATTTATAGGCGGTACGATGGAGAGTTATTTTAGAGAGATTGCATATGGGAAATAGTGTTGAGACAGACCTGATGAAGCTGATTGTCGCACTCAACCAATCTCAATCCGGCGGTCAGGATGTTCATATAGGAGAAAAGAAGTACGGGCTAATTGGCGGCAGTGTCAGTCACAGCTTATCCAAGAGGCTGCACGGGCTGATTGGGGGCTATGCGTACAACCTTATCGAGCTCAGAGATGCTGACAGACTCGGAGAGGTGGTGCGTATGCCGGGATACTATGGCTTTAACATCACAAATCCTTATAAAGAAGCGATCATTGAGCATCTGGATGAGCTGTCTGAAGAGGCTGAGGCAATCGGTGCTGTCAACACGGTCAGGAGGCTGCCGGATGGCAGGCTTAAAGGCTATAACACAGATTATCTGGGACTGATGAAGATCTTTGCGCCGGGCTCTGCAGAGGGGAAAAAGGTTGCTGTACTCGGAACGGGAGGAGCTTCGTTATCCGCAGCATATGCAATGCAAATGCTCGGTGCGCGAGAGATTTGCCGGATATCCCGCAGTTCGGAGAGAGCTGCTAACGGTATATATGGATATCGGGATTCATACTGGCATGATGCAGAGGTGATTATCAATGCGACTCCGGTTGGCATGTTTCCGGACAATGGCAGGTCACCTCTGGATAGCGTTGATATGTCTTGGGATAAGCTGAGCAGTGCAGAAATGGCGGTGGATTTAATCTACAATCCGCACAGAACGAAGTTCCTGCAGGATGCATCAGCTGCAGGGGTATACACGATTGGTGGACTTGGAATGCTCATCTGGCAGGGCATCTACGCCAGGGATATCTGGGAAGGTCGCGAGATGGAACCGGATTATTCGCTGGCAGCATCTGTGATGGAGAGATTGCTCCGCGAACAGCTCAACCTGGTGACTGTCGGAATGCCGGGAAGCGGCAAATCCTCGATAACGAAGCAAGTTGCTTATGCGCTTAAGCGAAAATTTATAGATATAGACAAGGCGATAGCTAAGGATGTGGGGCGTCCGATAAATTTGATCATCAATAGAGATGGAATTGAGGCTTTTCGAGGGCTTGAGTACGATAAAATCAGGGAAATCTGCTCCGGGAACTATCTGGCAGTTGCAACCGGCGGTGGGGCGATACTGAACGAAGCAAACAGAGAGCTTATACGAGAGAACAGCGTTGTCATCTATATAGATCGACCTGCGAAGTTCTTGGTTACCAAGAACAGGCCTGTCAGTCAGAAGCGAGGAGTTCATGTGCTGTACAAGGAACGCGGGCAGATATACAGAGACGTTGCAGACGTCAGGGTCCGCAATCGCTATAAGTTTGGAGCTGCGAAGCAGCCGGATGGTAAAAGCAGACAGACGATGGACAAGCAACGGATGCAGCCGGAGCAGTCGCAGTACATGAGAGATATTAAAAGATTTGCAAGAAGCATAGCCAAGAAATACAAGCAGCACATCCATGAGATTGTGGAACGCGACATGCGAGGCATCAGCGGTCAGGCAGAAAGGGATAGATGAAGCTTCCGGTTATCAATGTACCTGATAATAAATGCAGACAATCAATAACAAAGATAAAACAGGTGACTCTCAGATGAGAGCCGCCTGTTACGTTTTTGTTATATGCCGACAACTGTCACTCAGTGTCGTTGAAGCCCTGCGCTGCCGGAGTACAGAGCAGAGCATAGCCCGGGCTCTAGAACAAACCTAGACCAAAGAATGTGTTGAGCTGCCCTATAAGTATGAAGAATGTGAATATAGGTGCAACCCACTTGATGCAGAATCTGTAGAATTTCTCCGACTTGAATTCTGAACCGATATGAATCTCTTCAGGAAGGACGTTTGGACGCACCCAACCGAAGATGATGGTCGTGATGAACGCGCCGAACGGCATCAGCAGACCTTCAGCCAGCAGGTCGAAGCCATCGAGCCAGATGAACTTTCCGAACATAGGTGGCAAATATTTGCCAAGTCCGTCGCACGCTACAAGGAGTCCCATGCACAGACACACCAGCCCGAATATCCAAGCGAGCTTTTTGCGCTGGTTGCCCTTACCTTTTCTGATACCGTAATCGATAAATGAACCGATGATTGCTTCGAGTACTGACATCGAGGATGTTATAGCAGCTATTACTACCAGTCCGTAGAACAGAACTCCGAATATTGGACCCAGCTTGCCCATACCGTTAAATACGGTCTGCAGAGTCATGTACAGCAGGCCGACTCCGCCCTGTGGGCTCTGTCCGCTTGCAAATACCGCAGGCATGATAGCAAGTCCGGCCATGAGAGCAATGACGGTGTCTGCGACAGGAATTATTAAGCTGCTTCTCTCTATGTTCTGATCCTTCTTCATATAAGAACCGTATGTAACCAGTATACCCATACCTAGTGACAGCGAGAAGAATACCTGGCCGCCGGCTGCAGCGAGAACCGTTATCCAGCCTGTTCCCTTGAATACGGAGAAGTTTGGCTTGAACAGAAAGGCTATACCTTCCGAAGCTCCGGGAAGCGTGACACTTCTGATGATTATTATCAGCAGCATGAAGAACAGTGCCGGCATAGCAATCTTATTGAAGCGCTCGATTCCTTCGGAGAGGCCGCGGGCAACTATTATTATTGTAAGAACGAGGAAGATTGCTGTAAAAACAGATGACTGTAATCTGTCTGAAGAAAGCTGTGCAAAATAGTCAGGGCCGTCCATACCGTTAACACCCCATTTTGCGCCAAAGAGGTCACCGAGATTTGCAATTGTATACTTCAGACAATATCCGCCAAGGTACGAATAGAATCCAAGGATAAAGAAAGGAGCTAGAGCTCCGAACCATCCGACGATTGTGTATTTCTTGCTGATTGCGTGATATGCAAGGATGATTGAACTGTTGGTCTTTCTGCCCAGGGACAGCTCGGTCATGATTAATACGTATCCGGCAAATACGGCCAGTATCAGGTATAGGATCAGGAAGGCAAAGCCTCCATTCATTCCCAGCTTATACGGGAATCCCCACAAATTACCGAGTCCAACGGCAGAACCTATAGCAGCGAGCATGAAACCCAGTGAGCTGCCCCAAGATTCTCTCTTAGCTTTCTTGTTTTGCATTTTTGTTCCTCCGATTAAATTTTGCTTCGTGAATGATGATATTATACAAGAATAGAAAATAGTTTGTCAACATATACAAAAAACTTATTTAAATTATAAATATAAATACAAAATTAGACTTCGCAAAATATAAAAATTCTATTTTTAATAAAATTAATATAAAATTTTAAAAAGTCATAAAAAGACATTGACATGTTCAGGAGGCGGTGGTACTATTGCATCATCACATCAGCGCTTTACTACGGTAAATTAAAGAAGCAAAGTGCATCACGGATGATTTAGAGGAAGCATTAAAGAGGAGAGATTAAGATGAACAGCAAGATGAAGAAAGTGATTGCTATCGGGCTCACAGCGATGACCGTGCTCGGACTCACAGGCTGCGGAGCCGGTTCCAAGTCGGATCTGGAATATGTAAAGGACAAGGGCGAGCTCATTGTCGGACTCGACGATACTTTTGCCCCTATGGGATTTCGCGACAAGGATAACAAGCTGATTGGCTTTGATATTGACTTGGCTAAGGCGGTTACTAAGGAAATGGGAATCAAGGTCAAGTTCCGGCCTATCGACTGGTCGGCTAAGGAGGGTGAGCTCAAGTCTAAGAATATCGACTGTGTGTGGAATGGTATGTCCGCTACGCCGGACAGGCAGAAGAGTATGTCATTATCCAAGAAGTATCTGCAGAACAGAATCCTCATAATGTCGCTTGACCCCAATGTAAAGGTCAACAGCGCAGATGACCTTAAGAATATGAAGCTTGGAACTCAGGCAGATTCCGCTGCTCTGGAGGCTATCAAGAAGGATGACAAATACAAGGAATTCAAGGATAACGTGTCTGAGTATAAGACTTATGACGAGGCTATTCTCGACATGAAGGCAGGTCGTGTGCAGGCTGTAGCAATTGACGAGGTGTACGCAATATATAATAATAAGAACAAGGATACACTTTATGAATCGCCATTCAATTTCGGAGCTGACTACTATGCAGTGGGCTTCCGCAAGGGTGACAAGAAGCTAACAGCTGAGGTAAACAAGGCCTTTAAGGCTGTAATCGACAGCGGGGAAGCTCAGAAAATCAGTGAGAAGTGGTTCGGCAAGAACATGGTTGTATTCGAAGGATACGACAAATAAGCAGCTAATATACAATTAATTACGATATGAGCTGAACAGCCAATGCCGCCCGGCATTGGCTATCTATATTAAAGGAGATTATGATGGCTTACATCGGAGAGATTTTACCGTTAATGTTACAAGGCGCAATTATTTCGCTCAAACTTTTCGTGCTGACTCTTGTGCTGTCGCTGCCGCTTGGGCTGCCTATATGCCTGGGTGAACAGAGCAGGATTGCACCTATCAGGTGGCTGTGCAAGACATATGTATTTATATTTAGAGGCACGCCTCTGATGCTGCAGCTGTTTTTTTTCTATTTCTTCTTCCCGATTCAGCTTGGAATCCGCATGGCTGCATTTCCAACTGCCATTCTCACGTTTTCCGTCAACTATGCGGCGTACTTCGCGGAGATATACAGGGGGGGATTTAACAGCATTGACAAGGGACAGTATGAAGCGGCGTATTCGCTTGGCTTCACTCACAGCCGGACCCTGTCTAAAATCGTAATTCCGCAGATGTTCCGCATCGTAATTCCACCTATTTCGAACGAGGTTATCACTCTTATCAAGGACACGGCGCTCGCATCGACAATCGCGCTTGCTGAAATGATGAAGGTTGCTCAGGGGATGGTTAACCGCGATGGAACGCTGGTTCCGTACGTGCTGGCAGCCGGAATCTACCTGGTGTTTACGTTCGTGATGACTATAGCATTAGGTAGGGCAGAGGTTAAGTATTCTCAGTACTAGACTGGGAAAATGCAAATTGAGCTATAGTTAAAGGTGTTTCGCGCGATGGCAGCCGGTGATGCCTGTTATGCGGTTTTGCATGCTGTTGTCATTCGCGTTTTTTATGGACATGATAATAAAATTAAAAGTGATTATTGTATGTAAATGCATACACCGAATACTGCAATTGTGGTACAATATAAATAATTTCAAAAATAATTAGTTATTTGTACAGAAAGGGAATGCAAGTATGAAATTAAGCAGAAACTCAGAAGCGATGCAGTTTTCGCCTATTAGAAAGTTCAATCCTATTGCAACAGAAGTCGAGAACTCAGGGGTAAAGATATATCACCTCAACATCGGGCAGCCGGATGTCAAGACGCCTGAATGTTTTGCAGCGGCAGTCAATGAGTATGACGAAGATGTTCTTGCATACCAGCAGTCTCAGGGCGACATCAACTTTCTGGAGGCGGTTTGCGATTACTACCGGAGGGAGTATGGCATAGAATATAAGCCTACTGACATCGTAGTTACGATGGGTGCATCCGAAGCTCTTACGATGACTTTTACCACAATACTGGATCCCGGTGACGAGGTGCTGATAGCTGAGCCGTTCTACAGCAACTACTGCACATTTGTCCTCACTACAGGTGGCGTTGTAAGGCCTATACCTACTACATCGACAGAGGGATACCGTTACGCTAGCAAGGAGAGACTGGAGGCTGTGATTTCTGACAAAACCAAAGCTATTGTCTGTATCAATCCCGGCAACCCGACAGGTCTTGCACTGACACCGGAGGAGATGGAGACAGTTGCAGACTTTGCGATTGAGCACGATCTATGGCTCATTGCGGACGAGGCATACAGAGAGTATGTGTATGATGGTATGAAGCCACACAGCTTCGCTAACATTGATAGAATCAGTGATCGACTGATTGTCATCGATTCCGTATCCAAGAGATTCTCAGCTTGCGGTGCTAGAATAGGCTTTGCGGCATCTAAGAATGAAGACTATATCACCGGTATCATCAAGCTGGCTCAATCCAGACTGTGCGTATCCACAATCGATCAGATCGGTTCGGCAGAACTCTTCAAGCTGCCTCATTCGTACTATGAGGAGATGAACAAGGAGTACTGCGGCAGAAGAGATGCAGCATATGAGGAAATCATGCAGATTCCGGACGTTATCTGCCACAAGCCGGGCGGCGCTTTTTACATGATGATTGACCTCCCGATTGATGACGCCGAAGACTTCCTGATGTTCCTGCTCACAGAGTATCGGGATAACAACGAAACTGTGATGTTCGCACCTGCCGGCGGATTCTACGCTACACCGGGTAAGGGAAAGAGCGAGATTAGAATCGCTTATGTGCTGGAGAAGGAATATATCAAAAGAGCTTGCGAGTTGATTCGCACAGGCCTGGAGGCATATATGGCAAAGAACGTGCAGGAATAAGCGTGTAAATTTGCTGCCCGGAATCCATTTTTAATAAAATCCATCTAAAAGCCGCGTTCCACGAAGGACGCGGCTTTTACTCTCTCTCCTTAAAAGTGTGCATTTAATTTGAAACTTGGCGTGAACGTCATAAAATAGAAGCATATAATTAAACACTGGAGGGTAGATATGAACATTGGAATTAAAGGATGCAGGGAACTTGTTGTAACTGAGAAGCTGACTGCCGGGAGCGTGGGGAGTGGAGAGCTTGATGTCTATGCAACTCCCTCTATGATCGCCCTTATGGAGGGGACTGCTTCGGAGTCGGTCAAATCCGGGCTTGAAGCCGGACAGGGCACAGTTGGAACCGGCATCTCCATCCGGCATCTCGCAGCCACACCGGTCGGCATGAAGGTAAGGTGTGAGACTGAGCTTGTGGAAGTAGATGGGCGCAGGCTGATATTTCGCATCGCAGCTTACGATGAGAAGGAGAAAATCGGTGAGGGAACTCACGAGAGGTTTATCATCTACAATGAGAGATTTCAGGATAAGGCGAACTCCAAGCTCGGATAGCAGCCGGAGGGCGAAATAGCAAATCTTAAACCCGGATCAGATTTGTGCAATGGAGCTTGTATCAAGGGGGAACTATGGATAAGCAGATGAATCGTGATTATGTGATTATCAGGACGAGCGTAATCGGCATCATTGCAAATGTGCTGCTTGCCGCTTTTAAGGCCGTCATAGGGACGGCAACGCACTCTATCGCCATTGTTATGGACGCGGTCAACAATCTGAGTGACGCTCTGTCTTCTATTATTACGATTGTGGGAACCAAGCTGGCCGGCAAGGCGCCGGACAAAGATCATCCGCTGGGACACGGAAGGTATGAGGATCTCACGGCTATGGTTATAGCTGTGATCGTTCTGTACGCCGGCGTTACTGCGCTGCAGGAGTCGGTCAAGAAGATTCTCAATCCTGAGACACCTTCATACACGAATGTTTCGCTTTTGATCATCGCTGCGGCAGTTCTCGTGAAGCTGCTGCTCGGCAGATATGTAAAGTCGGTCGGGGTAAAGGTCAATTCGGATTCGCTCGTGGCCTCGGGTAGCGATGCGCTTTTTGATTCGATCATATCCATCTCGACTCTTGTCGCTGCAGGACTGTATATCGGATTTGACATCAGCCTGGAGTCCTATCTGGGCGCAATCATTTCAGTTGTAATAATCAAGGCAGGTATCGATATGCTGCGCGAGACTATCAGCAAGATCCTCGGGGAGCGTGCAGACAGCAAGCTGTCTACTGAGATAAAGGCTGCAATAGCGGAGATCAATGGCATAAACGGTGCATACGATTTGCTCCTTCACAACTACGGACCCAACACGATAATCGGAGAGATTCATATCGAGGTACCGGATACTTATACAGCGGCGAAAATTGATGAGCTCACCAGGCAGATACAGGAGAAAGTCTACACCAAATATGGTGTGGCAATTGCTACCGTCGGAGTATATTCGATGAATACCACTGATGACAAAGCCTTGCAGATCAAGAGCGACATTACCAGATTCGTTATGTCGGAAGAATACGTGCTGCAGATGCATGGATTTTACATAAACGAGGAGAAGGCTCTGATGGTATTTGACATAGTTGTGGACTTTATGGCTCCGGATAGATATGCAGTCCGCGATCAGATATTGAAGAAAATTGCGGAGAAATATCCGGAATATCAGGTGCAAATTACGCTTGATCTTGATATCAGCGATTAGTTCAGATTCAGATAGGAAAGAAGGGATTAAAAGTGAAGATTATTGCGATTCTTGTCTTTGTACTTGTTATCGGACTGATAATCAGTGAGAAGGTCCATAGAGCAGCTGCAGCACTTGCGGGTGCTGTTGTGCTGATTTTGACCGGAGTTATGTCCGGTCAAAAGGCGTTGTCATACATTGATTTCAACACAATAGGCGTGCTGGTCGGTATGATGATACTGGTTGCTGTCATCAGACAGTCAGGGCTATTCGAATACGTCGCTATCAAGGCGGCTAAGGCTGTTCATGGTGATCCCTGGAAGATTATGATTGCTTTTATACTTATAACAGCAGCGCTTTCGGGAATTCTCGATAACGTAACGACGGTACTGCTCGTCGGACCGATGACGATAGCTATCGCCAGGATGCTGGAGATTAATCCGGTACCTTTCCTTATGACTCAGATTCTGGCTTCTAACGTAGGCGGTACTGCGACTCTCATCGGTGACCCGCCTAACATAATGATCGGAAGCGCTGCGAACCTATCGTTTATGGATTTCATTGCAAATACAGGTGCAGCTGTCGTGCTCATACTTGTATTCATGATTATCATGATGAAATTCGTGTACAAGAAGGAGATAGAGGTGTCAGGGCTGGATACGTCCAAGATTATGAGCCTGGATCCTGACAAGTCAATCACCGACAAGCCGCTTCTAATAAAAGGTGTAGTAGTAATTGGTCTCGTAATAGTCGGATTTATACTGCATGACAAGCTTGGTCTGGAGTCGTCTGTAATCGCGCTGACTGCTGCGGCAATCATGCTGATTATCGGCAAGCAGAGTGTTGATAATGCCATTCAGGATGTTGAGTGGACCACGATTATATTCTTTATGTCGTTGTTTGTAGTCGTCGGAGGATTGACGGAAACCGGAGTTATCAAACAGATGGCGGCCGTGGTAATCGATAAGACCGCCGGGCATCCGGTGATTATGATGCTCATACTGCTCTGGGCTTCGGCGATTCTGTCATCATTCCTGGATAACATTCCATTTGTAGCGACTTTGATTCCGCTGGTTCTGGCTCTGAAGGCCGGTGGCATGGACGTAGAACCGTTGTGGTGGTCGATTTCACTTGGCGCTTGCCTCGGTGGAAACGGAACTATGATCGGTGCATCTGCCAACGTAGTTTTGTCGGATATAAGTACTAAGCACGGATATCCAATCACATTTAAGAGCTATCTGCGTATCGGCATGCCTTTTATGCTGGGATCGGTAGCGATTTCAATGATATTCCTGTTGGTTAAATACGCAATGTAATAGATTGGAGGGTGCAATATGAGCAATACATTTACGACCGATAAAGTGTCCAGTGATGTGATAAATATGATGATAAAGCAGCTGGGGGCTATTACAATCAAGAACAAGCCCGCTCACATCAATATCTATGAATTTGAGGTTGGCGAGGATCTTACGCTTAAATATATGCTGGATATCAGAAGGGACCATGCCATGTATCTGCGCCGTGTAACCCCATATCCTATGCTGCTCGGCAAGTTTTACGGTGAGACGGACGTGGTGGAATTCATCAAGCGCGATCTCGCTAAATTCAGAAATGCTCACAAGACTGATAAGCTCAACCAGTTCCTGGAGCTGGTGGATAACTTGACGCAGTTCAATAGGGAGATAGAGCAGCTGTTCCTCAACAGGAAGGTTCCAACGGCCGCATTTGAAGAGTTTTCGGATGAGATGAATCATATCAGGGCAACTATAGAGCAGGTTGCCCGCGAATGCCCAATGCTGTATGATGAGGAGACTCAGCTGAATATCGGACATGACGAGTTGTAGAGAGCTACAGGTGCGATGCTGTAAGGCGTGACTGCAAGATAACTTTGAAAATCAGAAAGTCGAGGGGAATATGCCTGAATTCAAGGTTCATTCAGAATTTGAGATGACAGGAGATCAGCCGCAGGCGGTAGAGAAAATAGCAAAGAGCATAGAGTCTGGAAATAGATTCCAGACTCTTCTTGGCGTTACCGGATCCGGTAAGACGTATACGATGGCCAAGATAATCGAGAAGGTGCAGAAGCCGACGCTTATTATCTCGCATAACAAGACGTTGGCGGCGCAGCTTCATGGCGAGATGAAGGAATTTTTCCCGGATAACGCTGTCGAGTACTTCGTGTCGTACTACGACTTCTACCAGCCTGAGGCCTATGTCGCTTCAACCGACACATACATAGAGAAAGATGCTGATATCAACGATGAGATCGATAAGCTCAGACATTCGGCCACTGCGGCAGTGCTTGAGCGCAAGGATGTAATCATTGTTGCCAGTGTGTCATGCATCTATGGTTTGGGTAGTCCTAATTCATATAGGAATCAACTGTTGTCGCTGAGACCGGGTATGGAGATGGACAGAGCCGAGATGATGCGCAAGCTCATAGACATGCAGTATGAGCGAAATGACATAGACTTTCATCGAGGTGCTTTCCGAGTTCGCGGGGACATCATTGACATCTATCCTGCGGGCGGAGAAGAGGCTGTACGCGTTGAAATGTTTGGTGATGAGATAGAAGAGATCAAGGAGATGAATGCTCTCACAGGTGAAATCACCGGGGTAAGGAGCCATATTTCCATCTTCCCTGCTTCTCACTATGTGACCAGCAAGGAGGATATGGAGCTGGCTGTCGGGACTATCAGAGAGGAGCTCGACGAGCGTGTCAAATGGTTCAAGGATAACGGTAAGCTGCTCGAGGCAGAGCGAATCGAGCAGAGGACTAACTACGACATGGAGATGATGATGGAGGTTGGAACCTGCAAGGGTGTCGAGAACTACTCAAGGCACCTGAACTTCCTCAAGCCGGGCGAACGCCCTTACGTGCTGCTCGACTATTTTCCGGACGACTTTCTGACCATCATAGACGAGTCGCACGCGATGCTGCCACAACTCAGGGCTATGTACAATGGCGATAGAGCCAGGAAGAGTTCGCTGGTCGAATTCGGTTTCAGGCTCCCGTCGGCGTTGGACAACCGGCCTCTCAAATTCGAGGAGTTTGAGCAGGTCACTAATGATTTGCTGTTTGTAAGCGCTACCCCCGGCAAATACGAGCTGGAGAACTCGCACGGCGTCACTGCTGAGCAGGTCATCAGACCAACAGGACTGCTGGATCCGGTTATAGAGGTTAGACCTATTGGTGGACAGATTGACGATATCATCGGTGAGATATACAAGACTGTGAACAAGGGCGAGAGAGTGCTGATCACGACTCTGACTAAGCGTATGGCAGAGGATTTGACGGGATTTCTTAGAAACGAGGGAATCAAGGTCAGATATCTGCACTCCGAGATTGACAACTTCGAGAGATTGGAGATTATCAGGGAGCTCAGACTCGGCAAATTCGATGTGCTCGTCGGTATCAATTTGTTGCGAGAGGGGTTGGATCTTCCGGAGGTATCGATGGTTGCTATTCTCGATGCTGACAAGGAGGGCTTTCTGCGCACGGAAACTTCGCTGGTGCAAACTGTGGGGCGAGCTGCCAGAAATGAGCACGGCCGCGTCATAATGTACGCGGATCACATCAGCAAGGCGATGAAATACACCATCGACGAGACTGTCAGAAGGCGTAAGCTGCAGGAGGCCTACAATAGTAAGCACGGCATCACGCCGAAGACTATCATCAAGCCCGTCAGAGATGTTATAGAGGCAACCAAGGCGTATACGGGAGACACCGATCTCAAGAACCCTAAGGAGATGACTACCAAGGAGCTGCAGCGCACTATCAAGAATCTCGAAAAGGAGATGAAGCAGGCAGCCAAGGATCTCCGGTTCGAGCGCGCAGCCGAGCTCAGGGATCTGCTGTTCGAGTTGCGCAGCAGCAAACGCGTCTAAAACGTATGACATACGCGTTCACAGGTGGCTAGCTGTATAGAGTTGGTGACACATTATGCTGCCTAAAACGTATGATACACGCGTTCACGGATATCGGTGGACGTTATGAAAGGAATAACTGTGGAGAAAAATATCGTAATAAAGGGAGCGAGGGAGAATAATCTCAAGAGCGTCGATCTCACAATTCCGCGCGATAGGATGATTGTATTTACAGGGCTTTCAGGCTCAGGTAAATCCTCGCTTGCCTTCGACACCATATATGCGGAGGGACAAAAGAAATACGTCGAATCACTGTCATCGTACGCGAGGCAGTTCCTCGGACTCATGAAAAAGCCGGATGTGCAGCTGATAGAAGGGCTATCGCCTGCCATCTCTATTGACCAAAAGACTACCAACAAGAATCCCAGATCGACTGTAGGAACGGTCACGGAGATCTATGACTATCTGAGACTGCTGTACGCCCGAGTAGGTATTCCCCACTGTCCGGTATGCGGCAGAGTGATATCCAGCCAGTCGATCGATACGATTGTGGATCATATCATGGCGCATGAAGAGGGCACGCGCATGACTGTTCTTGCACCTGTCATCAAGGGTCGCAAGGGCGAGCACAAGAACGTAATCTCGCGTATCAAGCGAGACGGGTACATCAGGGTCAGGCTGGACGGCGAGATGAGGAGGTTGGACGAGCAGGAGGAGTTCAAGCTCAACAAGAACGGCAAGCATTCGATCGATATAGTCATCGACAGAGTTGTGCTCAGAGCTGAGAATCGCAGCCGTATCGCTGAAGCGGTTGAGCTTGCAGTCATGGAAGGCGAGGGCGTTACAGACGTACTCTTTCGGCAGAAGAACGATGACGGTACAGCCGGGGAATACGAGGAGACTTTTAGCACGCTGCTGGCTTGTCCGGAACACGGAGTGGGTATTGAGGAGATGGAACCCAGGATGTTCTCGTTCAATGCACCTTATGGATCCTGCGAGACATGCACTGGCCTCGGCTTTACTCTCAAAATAGATGACGAGAATGTCGTAACCGATCCGGACAAGAGCATACTTGAAGGCGCTATGGGACAGGTGTTCTCGACGATGGACGCTATGGGCTTCTACAGGCAGATGCTCAATCAGCTGGCGAAGGATCACAATACGGATTTGTCCGTTGCATATAGGAATCTGCCAATTGAGTTCAAAAACGATTTGCTGCACGGAACCGGGGAGCGCAAGCTCAAATACACATACACCAGCAAGTCCGGCCGTGTCTCGCATATGAACCACACCTTTGAAGGCGTAATTCCCAGCCTTGAGCGCAGATACGGTGAGACAAATTCCGACTATATCAAGGAGAAAATCGCCGGTATGATGACTGAGGCTGTTTGTCCGACCTGCCACGGCCGGAAGCTCAAGGATACAGTCTTGGCTGTAACTGTCGGCGGCAAGAACATCATCGAGCTGACTGACCTGTCAGTTGAGTCTGCTATCGAATTCTTTGACAACCTGGAGCTGACTCCCAGGGAGCAGCAGATTTCCAAGCTTATCACCAAAGAGATAAGGGAGAGGCTGCATTTTCTCAAACAGGTGGGGCTCGGATATCTGACACTGTCGCGTGCCGCAGGCACGCTGTCCGGTGGTGAATCTCAGCGCATCCGCTTGGCTACTCAGATAGGATCGGGTCTCGTCGGCGTATTGTATATTCTGGACGAGCCTTCCATCGGGCTTCACCAGCGAGACAACGACAAACTGCTGGGTGCACTCAGAAACCTGACTGATATGGGCAACACGCTGGTCATCGTAGAACACGATGAGGATACTATGTATGCTGCCGACCATATCGTCGATATAGGACCCGGAGCAGGCATTAACGGCGGCGAGCTGGTGGTTCAGGGAACTGTCGACGATATCAAGGCGTGCAAGCGCTCTATAACCGGACAGTTTCTGTCCGGTACGCGCAAGATTGAAGTTCCTGAGACGAGGCGAGCCGGTAACGGAGAAAACCTTGAAATCATCGGTGCTAAGCAGAACAACCTCAAGAACATCGATGTCAAAATTCCGGTCGGAAAGCTAGTGTGCGTTACCGGCGTGTCCGGCTCCGGCAAATCCTCTCTTGTAAATGAAATCCTTTACAAGGGAGTTGCGAGTGTTACGAATAAAGTTCAGGTTAAGCCCGGTGCGCACAAGGAAATTCGCGGTATCGGGCACTTCGATAAGGTCATCGACATCGATCAGTCCCCAATCGGACGTACACCTCGCTCCAATCCGGCGACGTATACGGGCATGTTCGATTCTGTTAGGGATCTGTTTGCACAGATGCCGGAGGCTAAGATGCGCGGATATCAGAAGGGTCGGTTTAGCTTCAATGTGAAGGGCGGCCGTTGTGAAGCCTGCCGCGGTGATGGAATTACCAAGGTGGAGATGCACTTCCTGCCGGATGTGTACGTGCCGTGTGAGGTCTGCGGCGGTGCCAGATACAACCACGAGACACTTGAGGTTAAATACAAGGGAAAGAATATCTCGGAAGTACTAGACATGAGCGTAACGGAGGCTTTGCCGTTCTTCGAAAACCACAGATCTATAGAGAAGTACCTTAAGACGCTCGATGATGTCGGGCTCGGATACATCAAACTGGGGCAGACTTCGACTCAGCTGTCAGGCGGAGAGGCACAGAGAATCAAGCTGGCAACTGAATTGTCCAAAAAGAGCACCGGCAAAACCCTGTATATTCTGGATGAACCGACTACAGGTCTGCACTTTGCCGACGTGGAGAAGCTGATGTATGTGCTCAACAGATTGGTTGATGAGGGAAATACTGTAGTCGTGATTGAACACAACCTGGATGTGATCAAATGTGCTGATCATATTATCGATCTCGGACCGGAGGGTGGTAGCGGTGGAGGAACCGTCGTAGCTACCGGAACGCCGGAGGAGGTTGCAAGCTGTGATGATTCATTTACAGGCCTGTACCTCAAAAAGATGCTGAAATAGCAATATAGTAATCGCCGCAGCTATTGAAAGCCCCATAGCTGCGGCGGCTTTTGTTTGTGAGTTCTGTTACATCGGAAATTGACCGTATTTTAATTCACAATAATCGTTGCAGACATAAATATCAATCATAAAAACTGATGATAATAATTGATTTGTTTAATTTCACAACTAAATAAAAAATAAATTATTAACAAGAACAAAAGTATTGCTTGTCGACAGTCTTTGCTTTAAAATTAATACATATTCTTTGTTTTATATACAGGAGGTATATATGCTTAACACGATTGCAAGTATCAATGACTCGGTCAATGCTTTCATTTGGGGCGTCCCATCGATGATATGCATTATGGGAGTCGGAATTTGGCTGACATGTAGATCAGGCTTCCTACAGTTTAGAAAGTTCGGATACACACTGAAGCACACCTTCGGTGCAATGTTCAACAAGAAGGAAGCAGGAGATGGGGCGTTAACATCATTCCAGTCGGTTTGTACCGCGCTTGCGGGCACCGTAGGTACTGGTAATATCGCCGGTGTCGCCGGAGCCATCGCGTTGGGCGGTCCCGGAGCAGTATTTTGGATGTGGATATCGGCGCTGCTGGGTATGTGCACCAAGTTTGCTGAGGTTACTCTCGCAGTGCACTTCAGAGAACGTAACGACCACGGTGACTGGGTCGGCGGACCTATGTACTATATCAAGAATGGTCTGGGTAAGAGATGGGGATGGCTGGCTGCGTTCTACTCCATATTTGGAATTCTCACCGTATTCGGAACAGGAAATGCGACACAGGTTAACACCATTACGACAGCCATCGATTCGGCACTGGTATCGACAGGAGCAGTTTCAGAAAAGGTTCCCGGTGGTGTAAATCTATTCATCGGAATTCTCATCACTATCATGGTTCTCATCATCCTTATCGGCGGTATCAAGAGAATAGGAAGTGTAACAGAGAAGCTCGTGCCGTTCATGGCGCTTTACTACATAATCTTTGGACTTCTCGTTGTGATATTCAACTACAAGAACCTGCCGGGAGTAATCGAATCGATCTTTGGCGGTGCATTCTCGCCTAGAGCTATAACCGGCGGTGTTGTCGGATCGATGTTTATGGCCATGCGAAGAGGTGTATCGAGAGGTATATTCTCCAATGAGGCCGGACTCGGTACCGGATCAATCGCTCACTCAGCCGCTGACGTTGAGCACCCGGTACAGCAGGGCCTGTGGGGCATCTTCGAGGTATTTGCAGACACAATTGTAATCTGCACTATCACAGCTCTGGTAATTCTCTGTAGCGGAATCAAGGTTAACTACGGAGAAACGGCAGGTGCCGAGCTGACTATCTCAGGTTTCACGGCTACATTTGGCAGTTGGGTGTCCGTAATGCTGGCAGTAGCTCTTTGCTGCTTTGCCTTCTCCACCATTCTCGGCTGGGGCCTTTACGGATCGCGCTGCATAGAGTACTTGCTCGGCAAGGGCGCAATCAAGCCGTTTATCATCGTATACTCGCTGGTTGCTATCATCGGAGCCACGATGGATCTGGGCTTGATCTGGAGCATTGCCGATACATTTAACGGTTTGATGGTAATCCCTAACCTGATTGCGGTATTCCTGCTATCAGGCACGGTAATAAAACTGACCAAGGATTACTTCGGAAGATACAAGTCTGAAAAATAGAACTTAATTTCAACAAAATAAATATCATAAAGGGACTCTCGTTCGTATGGGCGAGGGTCTCTATTTATATCGGTAGTGTTATCGGTAGTGTTACGGAAGATTTCCAGAGGGTAAATAAGTCATGTGTATAAGTGGATATGCTCTCTCAATATCCGTATTTCTAGTGCATTTAGTGTATAATATTGAATTACAATTGATAGTTGCAACTGTGAGTTGACAAATTTCCAAGTATAGTTGGTGGTGAAGAGGACGGTGCTACCATAATATGAAACCGTAGAACGCAGCTGCTCTATCAAATGAAAATAATATCAATGAGCGAGAAACTCGAAAGAAATATGATAATGAGGAACTTCATATATCAATTATGATAAGAAGCTTAACAGGGGGGCATGATGATAATCGCAGAGAAAATAATGAGTCTGCGTAAGCAGTATGGGTGGAGTCAAGAGGAATTGGCAGACCTTATCGGTGTATCGAGACAGTCTGTATCGAAATGGGAATCGGCAGCATCGATACCCGATATACAGAAGATAATCAAGATGAGCGAAGTTTTTGGGGTGTCGATAGACTATCTGTTAAAGGATGAAATTGATTTACCGGAAACATCTCAGGTCGAGAAGACTTCTGATATAGGAGCTGACAGTGAGAGCTCCGTCAAAAGCGTATCGCTCGAAGAAGCTAATGATTATCTTGATGCGACACATAAGCAAGCATTAAGAACAGCCAGGGCAGTTGCTTTATTTATAATATCACCTGGTTTATATATAGCTGTGGGAGAAATGAACGGTGATCATGGAGAATCGTTTATTTATTCTCCTCTGTTGATGATAGCCTTCGCTGCTATGTTGATTTTGATAGGAATAGGGGTGGCGATGTTAATAAAATCCCATTTCTCAATGTCTAAATATGAGTATCTGTCAAAGGAAGAGATTAAACTCGGATATGGAGTAGAGGCGGCAGTAAAGCGCAGATATGCTCCTGTCCAAGAGGTAATGGGACACAGCATTGCTGTTGGTGTCTTCTTATGTATAGTCGGATTACTTCCTGTTTTCGTATTTAATATGGGCGGACAATTCAGAACGGAGATAGCAGTTATGGCAATACCTCTTACTTTAATGATGGTAGCAATTGCTGTACATACATTTGTAAGAGTCGGAATTATCAACGGGGGCTATAAGAAGCTGCTTCAAGAAGGTGATTACACACCGGAGAATAAACGTGCAGAAGAGAGGATGGCACCATTTGCAGGTGCGTATTGGACAGCAGTAACAGCTATATATATGATACAGAGTTTTTTGCTCGGCAACTGGGGTAGAAGCTGGGTTGTCTGGCCGATTGCCGGAGTGTTGTTTGGCTTTATCTATACGGTATATGAAGCGTATATAAAAAAGAAAGATTCGGATAAGAAAGGATATTGACCGCAAATTAGAACTCCCTCTGAAGAATAAACTTCAAAGGGAGTTTTTGGCTTATAGGACAAAAAACGTGTTTTGCTAATCCCAATAAGAAGGATAATTGTCC